>Ga0136643_10017384_pt1 | contig 10822 bp, 5 predicted proteins | sample TergutLab28metaG_FD_96883 | JGI IMG/M metagenome (GOLD analysis project Ga0136643, IMG submission 96883) | Labiotermes labralis P1 segment gut microbial communities from Petit-Saut dam, French Guiana - Lab288 P1 (version 3) (version 3) | ecosystem: Host-associated > Arthropoda: Insects >... | reverse complement strand
TGTTTTTGTAGTTCAATTTAATGGCTTTATATCACTCACAAGTTAGTTTGATGTTAAGTACAGATATTAACATTACAGAAACCACATATTCCTGCCAGTTTTAATATGTATTTGGTAATCAATGTGTGTAACAGCTGTCAAAATTTCAAACTTCTCTGGCCATTATCTCCGTAACCGTTCAACTTTGTTTTGGGTTATATCGATATACTTTAACATAAGGAACACCCTCCCGAAGTCTGGCACATTCCTCCTGGGACACCCCGTGTGTGCGTGTGTGTGTGTGTATATATATATATACAGGAAGCTATGAATACTAACGCATACTACGTTCTATCAATTTTTGCTTTTCCTTTGTACTTCAAATTAGGCATTTTCAATTTATTAGAGACAATTTACATTTACCTCTTAGTAGAACAAGAGAGATTTTCTGATGAATATATGATTTTTTTTTTGTCTAATCCAGGTTCCACCTTAGCACAGTATTACAGTATGAGATTTTAGGTTCTCCCATCAGTAAAATATTAGTATTATGGTATTTGCTATGTGACACTTTGTTCCTTGGTAATGACACCACCAGTATGGAAGCTACCTTCATCTTGAGACTACCGCCCAAGAATGAGGCAGCAGGTTCCTCTGAAATGTTGGTATGTATTTACTGAGGTATATGTCCCACAAAGTTCAGATTTTACTGTCTTACTTCTTTGCCCTAGAAATTTTATTCTGTGTTTTGAGGCAGTATAGCTGACACTTGCCACTTGCAGGTGTAACATTCCCCTGAAATCCTGCAAATTGTAAAACTGTGATGTACAGAGTTAAACATTATGGAAAAATTGGGATAAGGGGAACCAGAGATATACAGAACTCGATACCGTGTAGATTAATGAATAAGAAACACTAGACCATCTCTGCATTTATTGGCATGTCTTTATTGTTTCTGGCTGAAAATTGTCACAGTGATTAAATGATATACAGTACATAGGAGAGGTGTGGCTAAAAACCTAGTGATGAAAGAGGTAATTTTTTATTGTTTTGCTTTTTTATGCATGTTGTTACACAATTCCTTGTGTGGTAACATGACAGCCTACATTTCTTAAATTTCAGACACCTATCCATGAAATGGTCAATGTCAAAGAAATTATTGACTGAATCATCCATTACCTGTGGTCCTTTCTTCAGAGCACTGGCAGTTAGGTGAGGCATGTCCAGGACTGTGTCAGAATTTTCATCTTCTGGTGCATTCAGAACTGTCAGTCTCTCCTCAGTTAAGCAGTCTCCCCATATCAGTGAATCATTCCCCTGGAACTTCATGGATGTTCCTTATTTCATCTTGGTGACTGTTGTATCCCCAAAAGTCATTATCTGCTTCAGTCAAAAGCTTTTTCCACCAGCCATACCTCAGTTCATCCACGGAAGCCTTTATATTTACTATACAATTACCTACGCTGTACTATTTCTGGCATTCATTGACACTAACAAAGGTCCCCTTGTCACTTTCAATCAAGATATCATATAAGATTCAGTGAGTGTAACAGCTCTTCCATTTTGTAATGGTTCCCTTGTCCAGCAGCTGTACGAATGATCTGTTGGTGTTCTTGGCCAGACACTTGACTTGGATAGTTGGATGAAAGAAACTAAGATCTTGCACATTCCCTGGGGCATTATCAAAAAGAAGGAGGGGGTGGAACGCTAAATTCTTGGATTTTAGATACCATCCAACCTCATGAACAAAGAAATTATTCACTCAATCCACTAATAACTCCTTCACCATCTGCAATTTCTTATTATACCTCCCAGACTTTCACAAATTGCCCATGTTCTTCCCACTTAGGGCCTCAGGACTCACCAGCAATAGATCAACACAGGTTTTTATCATACATTTCCTCAAAGCCATACAACAGAAGAGAAGTGTAATACAATTCTGTGAGATTTAAAAACCAGTAGATAGCTTTTCATTTAAAAACTTCTTCTGGCTAGCAGCCATGTCAGGTGGCTGAACAGCAAGTAATACCAACATTTCAAGAACCACCTGAAGCAGCTACTAACCCAAGAAAGTTTCATTCAATTCAGTCCCTGTGAAAGCTTCAGACTATATAAGACTCTTCATTCTTAGATATGTAAGCACAAATTCAAATTTTCTTCCAAAGTAGGCCTGTCTCATCAAGGTAAAAGGCTTGTTGTAAGAAACAGTTCTTCTCCTCAATTATCCTGTTGAAGTGCACTGGATAATTAGTACCAGCCACATAACAGACAGATGCTGATTCTACTATACTCTTCACTTTCTGCAGGCCAGTCCACTCCTCAAAATTTTCAGACCATGTTTTACTGTCATGGAAGCAGCACTTCTAATCACCCCCAGACTCTGCATAGTGGTTATATAATTCCACTGCCTTCTGCATCACCACATTATCGACTGTCAATCCTTTGGTCCTCATCTTCCAGGCAGACACACAGGACGCTTTTCATCTTTTAAAGGAAGGGGTCATGGCAGTTTACACAACATATTTCTGCACGAGATGGAGCACGGGCCTTAACAATTACCATGTGCTTGTTTTAATGTTTCTTTATGAAATGAGCTCTCAACTAATTTGCATCATAATGGTGTCCAACTGCAGCAGTTTTTATTCCCTTGTTCACCTTACTGAATACCTCCACTTTCTCTAACAGAAACCACTTTCCTTTCTTTTTATCCTTAGGTTATTTATCAGCCCTTAAGTAAAGTTCACCTTCTAACAGGCCACGAAAGCCCAGAGGTGGAGCAGAGGTATAGCTCTACTCTTTCTTTAACCTTGGCACTAGATGGGGTGGGTGGTCAATGCCACGCCCTGGCCGCTTTACCCCTGGGAAAGACCCGGTGCCCATTGTATAGGAGGCTGGTGGGCCACAGGGCTGATCTGGATGGGTGCAGAAAATCTCGCCCCCACTGGGATTCGATCCCCGGACCGTCCAGCCCGTAGCGAGTCATTATACAGACTGCGCAATCCTGGCTCACATTTATCAGCCATTTCCAGACATAATCAAAACATGACAGCAACTATTAGTCCTAAAAATGGTCAAAAAAATACTTTTCAAAAACATATATTCAAGATATCTGGGTAGCTTCTGAGCAAGATACATGGACAGATGTGGCTTGTTGTGTATTACTATGCAAGCATGACTGTGAATAAGCATGGAGCCTACACCGTGATGCACAAAGGTTGTCACAATAATTCTTCCGTAATAGGCAAATCTGTGATGCACAAACCTGCAAATGAGGTGGTCCTACAGTATTCATGTTTCTTTGCAAATAGTCAATGTACATTTTTGTGCACTTTTTTCATGTCTGGTATTATGGTTAGTCTTTTCAATACAATTTGAATAGTTATAATAGACAACCAAACAAAGGTCAATGTGAATATATGCTAAAAACAAACTTCAATGGTATCAATATAATAAGCATAATCTAAAACAGAGAGATGCTTTATTTCCTAGTTGCCTTTCAACTTTAACTTATAATACTCCATTTGGATACTGGAACTGAATGGGACACACAATCTGCTTTATGCTGATAATGTTATTTATTGGTTAAAACTCCATAAATAAAATAAGTCAGCTCTGTTAGATGGTAGTATAGAGGCTGGTTTAGAACTCAACAAAGAAAAAAAACCCTCAGTATATGCTCATATCTCAAAAGCAGAATGGACAAAATAATAATATTCAATAAGAAAATAATTGAAAAATCATTTGAAAACATGGCCAAGATAAAATAAACGGAAATAATAAAAATAACTTTACGTTTCTGTGACCGTGCATAGTGAGCAAATTGTGAAGTGAGAGAGAAAACCAACAAGATGCAACAGTTAGATGTTTATTATCAATACTTTCTCAACATGTTTCGGCCGTCATTATGCCCATCTTCAGGAGAACAAGATGTATGTTACTGCAAGTGGTGTGCTGTGCTGGTTCTGCTGGATGTGGTTGGTAGCGGTTGTGTGGCGCTGCCTTGTGGGGTGCGAGCACTGTGAAGGTTACTGTTCGAACAGTAACCTTCACAGCGCTCGCACCCTACAACGCAGAGCCCAACAACCGCTACCAACCACATCCAGCAGAACCAGCACAGCACACCACATGCAGTAACACACGTCTTGCTCTCCTGAAGATGGGCATAGTGATGCCGAAACATGTTGAGAAAGTATTTACAATAAACATCTAACTGTTGCATCTTGTTGGTTTTCTCTCTCACTTCACGATAAAAATAACATTTTATTCTCTCCAAATGTGGCAGTCTATACAGTGGTGGCATCCATTGAGAGCATACAATTTTCATACACAAATCACAAATGTCCAATAATTGTTAATACGATACATAACACCTAGTAATAGCAAATGTCAGTTGTATAAAAATCATGGATTTTGTGGGAGAGTCCTAGTTTTATGAAAGATTTGCCTGCAAAGGACAATCGGTTGTCTAATGTTTTGTCAAATAAAATGCCCTTCGTTACATGCTTATTACAAATAAAGCTCTTCCAATAACTAATCATAGAGAAATTAATGTGAAAGCTCTTTTCTCTCCAATGTTCCTCAATTTCTGAAAGGATGTTTCATGGTTTGCACATTCCTGGCCTTCATCTGCGTGTCTTTCTGGTAAAGAGTATTACCAAGATGAAGATCAGTATGGACCATTAGTGGAATAACACTGACAGGGTAAGACCCATCCCAGTGCCACTTTTCAACCACAAACCTCACTTTGATTAGCCTAGAATCGAGGTTCAGCCCTGCGCCAAGAGACTGGTAACAAATTAACTGCACCATCACATGGTTTAAAAGAATGTCCTTTTGCTACCAATTTCCATTTTCCTAAGGTGGACCTGAGAGAACATCCAAACATTTTTCCATGCTCTTGCCCGTATATACCATAGTCACAGTGGTTAAAGTGATGTGAAAGTACTGTAGAAGAGAACTGATTTAAATCACTTTATATTTTATATCAGATCACATCAAATCAATTTCTTGTTGCTCTCTTCAGAGCATAGGGCCTCCATAAACCAATGCCAGCACACACTTTCCAGCTGTTACCTTGACCTCTCTCCAAGTCTTTCCCATTATTTCAGCATCCTCCTATGCAGTTGCAATTGAACTGCTCACTCTGCCTCTTGAACATTGTCCTTACAGATTCCAACTCAAAGCTTGTTTTTTTATGGCACTCCTTTGTCAATGTATGATCCACTTCTTCTTCTGTAGTTAGATTTGCACTAATTCTGGAGTTCTTCACTTCAAATAATGTTATGCCACAAGATCTTAAAAATTTTCCTAAGGCACCTGTTCATAAATGTTCACTGGTCCCTTGTGATGCTTTTCTCATCTTTCCTGTTGACACCCATATAGAAGAACAGACTTTTCTTTACTTCTAAAAATTCTCAGGTTTGTTGCAATTGATACACCTTGCCTTCTATATTTGATAAAGATGAATAAAAGCTAAATTTACTTTCTGAATCTATATTTTTATATATTGCTATGCCACGCCCATTCTGGTCACCTCCCTGAGCAAAAGTATTACAATTTGTTTACTTCTGGATATCATTCTCATTTTATATAGCATGGATATACATTAATTTCTTCTAACATTTGTAAAGAGTGTCAAAAACAGAACTGCCTTCTTGTAAGGTTGAATAATCAGCTTCTTTTCATGCTTTGTCCATGCACATGTGTACAATGCCAGTAAAACTGTTACACTAGTTTTACTTGTCCAATGAAATTACAAATTATATTACATAAGTCTTTTGCAATATTGTTGCACAACTATTTACAAATTCTTCTTCATTACACTTGATATAGATCACGTGAAATATGAGCATCGTTAGTAAATCTTACCACAAACAACATACCCCTTGCAAAATCCTTATACATTCAGGGGTGACAGAAAAGTAAGTACAGGACATTAAATGGCTATATTTCCTGGATGATATTCACCATAAAATGGAAGTGCAAGAATCATAGAAAAATAGTACTCTGTTCAGGATATACAGCCATGTATGTATTTACTTTGCAGTCATGCATGACCACCATTTTCCTGGTTAGTGGATTGGGTGTACAGGACAAACATTATGGTCTCCCTGAATTCCCAATCTGACTCCATGTGATTTCATGTTGTGAATTTGGGCTAAAACAGAGGTGAAGCTATTTAAGCCAAGAACATTTGATGAATGGGAACAACAAATTTCAGATCCTTTTGCCACTGTTCTCCTTAACTTTTGTAAAGATACATGTTCAGCCTTTGTCTTCAATGTTGCAGAAGTGCATGCAAAATGCAGGGGCCTATGTTAAAATCTGACACTAAATGGTAAGGTATTGGGCTTAAAATGGTTTAAGAATTCTAGTAATGTATCACTGTGTTTCGCAGACCCAGATACAGAACATTCTGTATTTTCTTTAGTCACTTTGTATAGCTAGCCATAATGTGGTACAAGTGCATTATTTAGCAACATTGGTTTAGTGGTTACAGATGCCAGTGAATGCTCTCAACATACACAGGAACCTACCCTTCCAATCCAAGATTAATAATTTCCATCCAATCCACCTCTTCCAACACCTTATTCTCTCATAGTGTTAACAAAGCAAAACAATTCCAACCCAGCTGGAAGTTATTTTGGGTTCTCATGCAGTCAATTTATATAGCTTATGTGTACACTTAATAGCCATGTTTACCCCTCTTGGGGCCGGATAGCGTTGTCTGTATAGTGACTAGGACATTGGCTGGGCGATCCGGCATTCGAATCCGAGCAAGGGCGAAACAATTTTCTCATCTCCCAAACGTCAGACCAGCCCTGGGGCCACTCAGCTTTCTCTTCAACGGGTTTGGGGCCTTCTCCACGGGGTAAAAGCGACCGGGCCTCGTTATTGCCCACTCACCCCTATTTAGCGCTGTGGTTAACAGCGAGTATGGACATACTTGCCTTTTTACTAACCTACGTAGTCAACGTCGTCAACGACGTAGACACGGATTTCGTTACCTGTACCGTTAGTCTTATCCCGTACACAGCCCTGCACGAAACTGTGATGTGCCAACCATCTGGTGGTGGTCGTTGAAACTTCAAACGTATCACACGTTCCATGCTAAACGTACCGTGCTGTGATGGCGCCACTGCTCCACAAGACCTTTGCCACAGTTAGCCGAGCGAGCGGTTCGACACTCATTTGTAATCTGTGTTCGGGAGTGTGGTGTGAGATCTGTGTGTTTGTAAGAAGTGTAACGATGCACGTGATAAAAGATAAAGACATGTATGACATATGTACACGGAAAGGTGGTAAATGCTAGTGTCATTTTAGAATAAAATACTCAGCATGTCACGGGTAAGTATATTGTTGGAAAAGACTGAAACACTTCAGTCATTGTGGGAAAAGCGCGGTAAAATGCGTACGTCGCAATTTGAACGTTCTTGTAGAGTTGCTGTACTTGATACACGTTTCTGAATTTTATTTGCTATAGGATATCCGGTCGTATTTTCTACCTAGTCCTGGAAGTGAGAGGAAAGATAAAAGTAAAGAAGTGAAGCATGTAGAACGTCATCGGAAGAGGCAAATAATTGTAATAGATTCGGATTCCGATGAGGACCCACAGCTGTCTCTGGCGAAAAAACGTAAAGAAAACCGTGATATGTTATGTAAGTGTTACTGTGCTTACTTCATTCCTTAGAAGAGGGCTGTAATATACGAAGTGTGATGTGCTCCAAACCATTTCGTGACTAACTTGCCATGATAGACCCTCAAACTCAGATAAGTACGGTTGCTGCAGCATTGGTGTTTTCTTTTGACATTACCAGAATTGATGTGTGGAGACGCTTACTATCATGACGTAAAAACTATGATAAAGGAAATTTCCGATTTTTTTGGTAATGTGCAGCTTTTAAAATCCAGAATTTGAAGATGCAGTTCTGGTTGGGTGCTTTGAAGGAATGTGTTTTGTAATTAATTTCTTTAACATGACAGTAGTTAGTTAGCATAGCTTTTGTGTTTGATTTTGACATAGGGTTTTTCAGCCTTGGAAACTGGACTTCTCTATTGCAGACTTTGGTTTGGTGTGATGTGTTATATAGTGTGCCTCACTGCCTGCATTTATATACACATATGTACGTACATACATACAAACACGGTAATCCCTTGGTTTACAAGCTTAATCTTTGGCACTAGGCAGAGGTGAGTAGTTAGGGTATGTCCTAGCTACTTTACAAAAGAGTCCAGATTGGCTGTTGGATAGGGGGCTGGGTGGGCTTCAGAGCAGTTTGGACAGGTTTCCAACCAGCCAGGAATTAAATGTTGATTCTTTGATAATTCAGATCATATCCTAGTCACTATCCTGACCTGCCATGTTTCTGTCAGGTACTTAATCTCTGGAGTTCTGTCTTTCTGGCACATGACTGAGGAATAAGGTGTAGACCTTCTTCTCCTCCTCCACATGATAATAGCAGATATGTTTCAACTAAATGAACATCATTACAACATTTGAATGAACCACTTCATTTTATAGTTCATATAGTTAGAACACTGCTTCAAAACAAGATCTAGCTATAGTAGTTGTAATTGTAATTTTGCACATTCCAGTGATCCATGATACATAACAAAACCTTTGGATATATAACAAGTCATATTACAACATATAAAAGTTCCTGTTACATAAAAATTAACTAGTTATTATACAAGCAAAGGTATTAAGATATTACATGTAAGTGAAGAAGAAAGTGATGGGGGCATAGTTGGGTAAAGAGAATAATAAAAATTATATAAGAGAGAGAAGACCTGAACAAGTAGATTTCATGTCAAGTGTTAAAATTTATAAATATCTGGACAAAGTTTATATAAAACATGAAGATTTAACCTGTATTGTAATTAAAATACTCATATAATAAATAAAAAGTATGTAGGTAAAGACAACCTTTTAAAGCTGATTTAAATTGTTTCATATTGTAAGATAAATTCTTTATATGCTCAGGAAGACAGCCAAACACCTTAATACCAAAATAATAAGATCCTTTTTGATAAGGTGTTAAAATAGATAGCAGCTGATGAAAATAGATTTGTTTCTGGAGTTAATGGTATGTATCTCAGAGTTTGCTGCAAATTGGCTTCTACCATTATTTACAAAAAGTACAAGCAAGAGTATGTAATGTGATTGTAATGGTAAAATATTTAATTTGTTGAAATATTCTCTACAAGAGTCTCTAGTTCTAGCACCCATTATAATTTTGATTATCCTGTTTTGTAGTTTAAAAATATTATTACTATATCAGAAACCCCCCAATTATTCTATACTTCATAATGGAGTGAAAGTATGCATAGTATATCATTTTCAGAGTTTCCAAAGGCATACACATTTTAAACTTTCTAATTGCAAAATATGCTGCATTTAATCTAGGCACAGTTATATCTGTATGGGTTTTCCATGAGAGTATGTTATCAGCTTTTATTCCAAGAACTTCATATTGGAGATGTTAGATATTATTTTCATAAAGTTGTGTTTTTGATGGTTGTTACTGTCCTTTCATTTAGATAATACTTTATTATCACAAGTAATATTCAGATTAGTAAGAGAACTGTTCTTACTTGAAAACTGCATGAAATTAGTTTCATAAATATTTAAACATAATGTATTTGCATTAAACACATCATTTTTGACTTTAAATACCTTATTAAATACATTTATAAAAGCTTAAGGTTTGGGGTTTACAATCATGATAAGTATTGTGAATGGCATATTTATCATTCAGAATCACTTTTTGGTGTCTGTCTTGTAGATAAGATTTAATTAACAAAAAGGTTTTCCCTGTTAATTTGGACAACAAAATATGGTGGTCGATACAGTCAAAGGCTTTTTCTGAATCGCTAATTTATCTCCAACCATGAGTTTGTTGTTTAAAACATTTAGTATTTCATTGTGTAATTTAAAGGAAGCCTTTTCAGTTGATGACTTAGTTCCAAATCCAAATTTTTCATTAACTAATATACTGTTGACATTTACATGATGCAGAAAATATATAATTTTCAAGGACCCTTGAAAATGAAGTAAGTAATGATACAGGTCTGTAGTTGGTCCTGTTGTTCATATCACCCTTTTTAAACAACACATTTATAATGGAATGTTTTAAATGAGAGGGGAAGATTCCTGATAATAAAGATTTATTAAAGATGTGATTTACAGGAGAACTAATAAAAGCAGGGGCACACGGTGGCGCAGTTGGTTGATGCACTGCACTCCAAGTCAGAATGTCATGGATTCAGTTGCTGATGGTGTCACTGTAATTTTTCATTCATATAATTCTTCCAGCTGCACTATGGCCCTGGGGTTGACTCAGCCTCGTAACAAAAATGAGTGCCAGAAATATTTCCTGAGGGTAATGGCAGCAGGTGCATAGGGCTGAATGTCTTGAAATCTGTGAGCCTCAACCTCCTGCAGCCTCAGGGCCTGTCCAGGATTGTACAGGAGTTGCTTTGCCTTTAACTTTACTAATAAAAGGAGCACTTAATATTAGAATGTTTATAGAGATTTCATCTTACCCATGTGAGTTTTTTTACTTTAAAGAATTAGTTATCCTTTCACTTTCTTTAGTTGATGAATAGCTAAATTTTGAGGACTAGGGTTTTTTAAATGATTGAAAAATTTAATGCCTCAGATTATTATTATTATTATTATTATTATTATTATTATTATTATTATTATTATTATTATTATGCAATATGCATGTCTCCTGTCACAGGCATTTCTTCCTGGTACTTCTCTTGAACCAGCGGTGATCCCCACCGCTCAGGCTTCAAGCTTCACATTGCAGTACTTTCCGTATTATGTGTGATGTTC
>Ga0136643_10017382_pt1 | contig 10822 bp, 9 predicted proteins | sample TergutLab28metaG_FD_96883 | JGI IMG/M metagenome (GOLD analysis project Ga0136643, IMG submission 96883) | Labiotermes labralis P1 segment gut microbial communities from Petit-Saut dam, French Guiana - Lab288 P1 (version 3) (version 3) | ecosystem: Host-associated > Arthropoda: Insects >... | reverse complement strand
GTGATCCCGTTACAGGCCCGGTGTGGCCCAGAGGGTGGGTAGAGGTATAGCTCTACTCTTCCATGACCGCGGCACTAGAAGGGGGTGAATGGTCAGCAGCACGGCCCGGCCGCACTTTACCCCGGGAAAGACCCGGTACCCATTTTACAGGAGGCTGGGTGGGCCACATGGCCGGTCTGGACGGGCGGAAAATCTCGTCCCTACCGGGATTCGATCCCGGACCGTCCAGCTCATAGTCAGTCGCTATACCGACTGAGCTACCCGGCCCACCATATAAAATGTAGAACTCATTAAATATATAAAGTTTAGTTTTTTAATATCAGGAAATGGCAGTGCGTTTCTACTTAATATTCCCCGAAATGCAGCTCTATTTCTTTTAAAGATTCTCAGGCCTTTTTCCTTCTGGTAAGAGCAACTTGTAATTGAAGATGTGTGTGTGTCACTGCAGGCATGATATTGGTTTTGGGAAACTGAAGCACTCTTAGACAGAAACCTATCTCAGTACCACTTTGTACATCAAAATCCCCATACGAAATAACCTGGGATAGAACCCAGGACTCTGCGATGAGAAACCAAAAATTTACAGAGGAAAATAAACCTAAATTATGTATAAAAAGGCGAAATTATTTTATTTACCAGACAGCAGCCTTTTCGTTCCCCAAACTATACACAAACTTCACTATAAAAAGATCAGACTCCATGCACCATACAGGGAAATGATCACCGTTCATTGAGAGGATCATAATCAGACTTAGAGTTTATGCAAAAAGTTCAGAGATATTCATATTATAAGAAGTTGTGTACAGAGTAACTACTGAATTATGCAGAGCTAACGCAGGTCTGAACGCATGTGACGAAGGTGTATGTGTATTGCTGTGGGCCACGTCCAGCTTACAGAACTACTTCAAAAACGAAATTTAGGAGACTGAATGATTTTCCGCCCTGACGTTTAGAGCAAGGAAATATTCTGATTAAAGTGGCGACTATAACGTGGTCACTGACCACGAAATGAATGTGTGAACAGATTATGTAAAATTCTCTGTTAATGTCAAAAGTCATTAGTGGGAATGAATCATAGACGTAATTGTTTTCTAAAGGACCGCTCGAGTAGGGAGCTTTTTCTCTTTGCATCTGAAGAAAGGAGTTTATTATTATTATTATTATTATTATTATTATTGAAAAATTCTACTTGAAAATACAGAATGTGGGCAGTGTCGAAAATAATAGCAACCTTGTTTATTACCTTTCCTTGAAACGTTTTTCAATTTGGGTATTATTTAAAGGGATAAACAGAAGAATATTTTTTTTATTTTTACGGAGCGTAAAGTCTGTGATATTCTATAGATTTTTTAACAATCGATTCACATTTCCTACAAATGAAGATCAAAACCACCGAGCGGCCACCTGCCTGACCGACTAACTGACCAACTGTTGACCCACTGACTGGCCGAATGATTGGCTGCCTTAACGCCTGAACGGCTGATTGAATGGCTGACCAACTGATGGCTAAATGACCGACTGACTAATGAACTGGCCGACTGACACTGACCGATTGACCGACTGACAGGCTGATTTACCCACCGACTACCTCCTAGACCGCCTACCTTTCTGCCTGATTTATTGATTGATTTTTTCATTGTTTAATCTATTATTTCCATACCTGAAAGCGTGACTGGCTACAAGACATTCACCGACTGATCAGACGCACCAAACAACCAAATGACTGAATGTCACAGTAGCTGTCACCAAAGAATATTTCCTGACTAGTTATACTGAATTATTATCTGAATATGTGACTGGTTGAAGGATAAAATGATAAATTTCTCTGATAGACTCGTTGACTGATACAGTAACTGGCCAGAATGACAGTGACTAATTATGCGATTGGCCTAATGACAGTGGACGAATGGGTTTTGGTTTCGGTTGACATTCTCACAACAATAATTCACTTGACGCACCAATGAACTAATTAACTACTCAACGGCATTTAATTTGCGAAGAAAATTTCCGATAAAATTATTGTTAATATTGTCGGCTTAAATGTCACAAAATCTATCAATATTTGTGTGTGTAACATAAAGTACCCTGATCTGTACTTCGAACATGTGTAGGCACAATCTCGTCTCGTACTGTTGAAGAATGTATGAGAAAATTACATTCAGTTTGCTTCCGTCCGCTGAGAGCACATGAGACAGAGCTGAAGTGAAATTAAAGGAATATTCACAGAAGGGACTTCCCGGATACAAAGAAGCAGAAAGAAGTTAACAAAAGTTGAAACAGAAAAGAATCAGAAGGAAACGTTGCTTTTGAAATTTATAGGATGCAAGCAGACGGAACGCTAGTTAATTTTATTTATTTTATAGTCTGGCTGTTGTGTGTCATTGTGCAAATTGCATGAAATAAATAGGAAGCAGACAGTGGGACGGACAGACCGCCTGTAATGATACATGTCTTTGTAACAACAGCGTAGGGGACGGAGAAGTGAACCTCATATGTACTAGACTAGCCAAGTGTCAATAGAATATATATTATTTCACAGTCATCACAGTCTAAAATATGACGTTATTAGAAATGATTTAATTATCTTTAATTGTAATTACTTAATAAAATTTGTGTTAGAATGTAAAAAAATTTTATATATATATATATATTCTATTGATTATTGAACACAACGAGGATGTCTCACTTGAAAATTAGTGAAGTGACTTTTTTGTGCGGAAAGGTTACATTCCTTGTCATCATCATGAAAGGCTAAGTTCACGGTCTACTATGTCCGAATCGTATTGGTCTTCCCATTATTGTTGTAGTCCACCCAGGTAAGGGCGTCCGCTAGGACGATACTGGACAGCCAGTAGAGGCAGACACCTGTCTTTCATTCTTGCCACATGTTTCTTCTTCTTCTTCCGTCTTTTACTAATTAGAATACTAGTCATTCGTCAGGGATGATTATGTTTTTGATTATCAAGTTACATTAAACGTAAAATTGGTCTTAGAAATCTCATCTTTGCTGCTTTCAATTGAGAAAATTTTGAAATTATACCCATAATTATATCCTAGAACCACCAAAAATATTATTAATTTTGTAAAGCAATGTTCATGTACAGCCTTAACCACATACAGCAGTGTAGTTACTGTCGGTGCCACATGCATTTTTAACTTTTAAATGTCCCTGCATTTTGCCCAAAAATACCATCCTTGAAGTTAAAGGCAGCAGGTTCCTACATAGTACGGTACGTACCTACCGTACCACTTGGCGTCAGAAACTATAGCACCGTAACAGCAACAAATTCGCCTAAGTTGAACGTGTCTGTTGTGTGGTTAACACTTCCTCGTAAGAGCATTCGTGTTCTCAAGTTTGAAGCCGATTGTCAAAATATAGGTTATCGTCGATTCCTTCAGTGTCTCCAAGTAACTCCCACGATTGCATTTTAAATTATGGCATATCCACTTTTATCGGATCCTGCACAATTCCTCATTCTCAATCATTATACAGTTTGTCGTTACATAACAAAGGTAGCCAGCCGCAAATTATTTGATGTAAGGTAGCAACACTTCGCACTGCCGGGTAGAAAGCAGCCAGCGCCTTCTGTTAACGATATGGCCTTTGAACCCAGTAGCTTAAAAAAGTAAACAGAATTCGCCGGTGTAATTTACAGAAATTGCTACTGTGAATAAAGAAATATACACTGACAACCTTTGTCGCCTCATGGATTTGGTCAGAAGGAAACGCCCCGAAAAATGGAGAACCAAAAGGTGGTTTCTTCTTCAAGACAATGCTCCAGCACACCGGTCGGTTTTGTTCAAGGATTTCTTAGCAAAGAACAATGTGACAGCATTACAACATCCCCCACACTCTCTTGACCTGGCTCCAACTGATTTTTACCTTCCGTCCAATGAAACCAGCATTGAAAGTACGGTGATTTTGTGACGCTGCTGACATATTTAAGAATGCGACGACATGGCTGAAAAGGTTTTCACAAAATGACTTCCAGGAATGTTTCCGATAGGTTTACAGTTGATTGTAGAAGTGTATGTTTGCGCAAGGGGAATATTTTGAAGGAAATTTAGCTTAAATGTTGCAATAGGTTGTATTTTTCAGAAATAAAGTGATGCCGGGAATATTTTGAAGGTAACAAACATACGACGGTCCCGTCCTCGGACCACGAGCACCATGTTGACAGTCGCGTTTGACGTTACATGGTCCAGTCTCGCAATCATGATTTCCATGACTCTGCACTAACTCAGTACAAAAAAGGAGATATGAACAGACGAGAGGGCAGAGCAGTGCATTCATAATTCATGACCTCTTCCTGTTCAGAACTTCATTCACTTCTGAACGTGTCTATTTCCTTTACCTACACTATTAGGATATTTCTCCGTTCTGGCCAAAAGAGGAAAACCAATCTTAGTGACAGAGCAAATAACTGTGCATACGTAACATTCATAGAGAAAGTAGAATCCATTTGCATGTGAATGAAAAGCATTATGACACAACATTCTGGGTAAATACAGAACTTTAGATCTAGCACAGGCATCGTCATCATTATCAATCTGTCTACCAGTAGGGCCGTTTTTACTCTGCTTTTCCCTTCAGTTGTCTGTTTCTAGTTTTAGCCAGTTTTAGCCAGTTTGTACATCATTCACACCAACTTTCGTTACATCTTTCAAGCCCTGACATACCACCAGGCGTCCTACTCGGACATTAAAACTTTGCACTGCCACTCTAGTAGAAAAAAAAAGATGTGACTTCCTTGAATTCTTTGCACAAAGCGCATGAGAAGAACATACACATCTAAATTCCTTCTCGCCGTAAGTTCGTATCTTATGTTTCTGAAAACAAAAGAGGTTTTCGACGAAGGTTGGTGCTGGACAACACCTGAAGCATCTATGTCTGACATGTATCCAAAAGCCAAGAATATCTTAATAGAAAGTAATACATCTATGAAAGCAAATTTGATCGCAATAACTAAGAGATACAGCTTTTATTTAAAATAATTTTTATATCATAAATAGAGACAACAAAATTATAAGTGAAACGTACGTACTGATGCTAGAAGTAGGGATATCACGATATCATTTTTGTACTTGCTTTCAATGAATATTAATTTCTATGAGGTATAAAACATCAGAAGGAAGTAATTTGAAATGTACTTACACTCCAAAGAAGTGAGGCGCTCTACCGCATTCGGATTATTAATTTTAAATCACATCAACTGATGTGACGACTGTGTTGTATTGCACTCATATACTCAAATATCTAAATCCAGCGAAACGGTAAGAGTCGCAAGTTGCTAAGTATTGCCACGCTACCTCCTGTCCACATCAATAGAGCCAAACTATACCGCGGTCTTCTGTTTCTCTAACAACCGTCCCCCTACGGCAGCACATATATGTAACACTCGTGAAATATTAATGTAGCCTTCCATTCTAGATACAATGAGCATCGCTGTTAAACCAAGACCCTCTCATTCCAACACGCTTTTTGATTCTTTTACACAAAGAATATATATCTCGCAAGGAGAGTGGATACTGTGGGAGGAGAGAGACGTTTTCAAAAAAGAAAAATGGGGAGAGTGGGTCTGTGCTTATGAATGTTTAATGCTCTTTGCTTATACTTGGTTCAAAAGATGTCTTCTTGCAAAGAAAGGTTATGTATGTACACTTCCTCGGGGGATCCCTTCTGCTACCCCGCAACGATGGAAAGCAACTCAAAAATTCATATAAACAGAAAGACAATCTCGCTCACTTCCGTTTCCACATAACCTCTACAAGATGGCCGACAGTACGACCACTGCGCTCTTGCGGCAAAACACTGAAATATCTACCCCGTTATTTGAACTGTACTTCGGGACGACCTCCTCTTTTGTTTCAGCATATATGTTACAGTTCGTATTTATTCCGTCTTGCTTTTTTTTTTTACCTCTTATCCCTTTATGTGGAATATTTTATCTATCTTTTGTTTCCCACTGTCCTGGAGGTGTCAAGCTACAGCGCTTGCTCATGTAGACACAATAATGCCAGCCTTTTCTGCGATTTATATGAACACTTTTCCAGTTCAGCCCTTCTCCATTGGCGCCAGAATAATGCAGCGGTCTTTGAAGTAGCATTTCACCTTTTTCGAATTCTCCGAGTGTCGTTGTTTTACTTTCGTTCTCAAAACTTTAATATAAATTAAGGTTTTGATTTTGATATATATATATATATATATATATATATATTACTGGCACGAATTGGTGTATTCCGAGTGAAGTAGTATTGATGGTTTTGGCTGCAGTTGTTCTTATTTCCTATATTAAAGTATTTACGTCATGCAAACTTGCTGTATATTTTATACATTCTTTTGCTCATTTTTCTCAAATCCATGCTTTATCTCTTACTTGTTTTTTCATCCTTACTTCTTAAATATAAATTCTTTATATCTTTTTTTCCTTCGTTCCTTTCTCGTTTATTTTAATTTTTCACTTGCCGACTTCTCGTCTTTTAATTTATTATTACTTCACTGGGTTTCAAATGTGTATAAAACTGTTCTTCTAGTGCCATTTTAATACCGGAACGTTAGAACACAGGGAACTGTGTTCCTTTGTCCTGGCAGCTCATATTCTTGGCTTTTCAGTTGCCATGGTTACGACAACAATGAAAGTTTCCGCTACCGTAGAACAAGATGACATCGCAAACAGCAGCGCCCCTCACTCTCACTGCTACCTTAACCCAATTTACACTTGACGGCGTAGAAGCAAATGAACTTTGCACTCCTGTGCTTCTATATCAGCAGCCCCTTCCCAGCATCTCGACCTCTTGTTTGGTTTTTACACCCCCATCCCCTCTTCGTTTCTCTGCTGGCTCATTCATTCTGTGATATTTGGATTTGCATCTTATTTATTCTACCTTTGCCTCTTCAGTCACTGTCCTCACCTGAGAACACCCCAGTTTACATTTTAGATGACACTTAGATATACCATGCAGGGATTCTTGTTACACCCTCCCCATATTTTTCGAACTTTCCTCCCTTCAGCCCACTCTGTGTACAGACCCGGAGCAAAATTCTGAGACACTACCGCCCTAAAAGTTTTCAGTAACTCAGGTTTCCTGAAAACTGCAGATTCTGTGAAGGACTGGCCGTTTTACTTTTTCAGGGCCAAGATAACTCTGAGAAAAATAATGTTCTGGCGCCAGAGCTTTTTATTTTCGCCGCGATGTCTGGAATTTGTCTGCCGTCTTCCAATCCAGCGGGTGCCAGGGACCCTTTGGGCGGCGTTGAATGGCCGGAGTGTGAAGATAACCACCAACACCAACACCAACACCAACACCAACACCAACACCAATACCAACACCAGCACCAAAACGATGTCCTCCAAGAATGGGAATGTAATATGAGTGGTTCTTTACCTCCACGTTCCCCATACGCGTCAATGGTGTGATGCTGAGACGCCATGAAAACTTTTCCTTATCTTGAGGTAAAAGGGTACGGATTGGAAGGCGTCGATTTTGATGGTGACGATGATGGCAACGAAAATAAAATAGAAGTAGGAGAAGCATGAAATACTGAAGATGATATTGATAATTCTAATGACAAAGACGGAAAATTACACTTATGTATAAAAATCTGTGTTATTCGGAAGCATTCGACATGCTGTAAAACTTGTGTCAGAATGTCTTAACAGTGAGTGTATTGCCTTGACTACTCCGCTCCACTCCTGAGCCTTTCGATTCCTGCAGCCGTTTCTCATCACTCTCTTGCATCATTCGTATTGCAAACACAATCGAAGCTTAAACAAGGCTGTATGTGATGTGTAAACAGTGCAGCTGTTGCAAGGAGCGCGACAAAATTATTAAATCACGTACTTGACGTGTGACAGTACGCGGTACTTCACTTTTCACAGTAATCACTCCGCACAAAAAAAAGTTCTTTTTTAACTTATTTATCTAAAGTTAATATTTATACTTCCTTCGTAATATTACCTCTTAGCTCAAGGATGTTCAGGTGGGCTAGGTATGTAGATGGGATAGAGGAAAACTCTTTCTAAAGAGACAATAGTAAGAAATGGCTGCGATTTGAGGAAGCTATTGACGGTGGTACTAAGGTCGGTTTGTGTTCTACTTATCAACTGGATTATTTATGCAGAGTTGAATAATAAACGATAAGGTGGCTATGAACAGTGAGATATTAAGGAACCGTAACTACTTCATTTAATGCAGGTTTCACCTGGATTTAATACAGAAAAAATCCCAATATGTCGGAAGAGTCATTATATCAGGGGAGACTCAAAGAGGATGACTTGCGACTTACACTTAAAAGACAATAGAAACTTGTGTGTTTTTGTGGTCTGAAAGTGCTTCGGGCAGAATGGGTGCGACTGTGATGCTTTTGTGACTGATGTAGAGGGTTCTGAATGTGAGTGAAAAGGGAAGAAATGTTGTGACGTTGATGAAATATTGCTGATCAAGTGAATTTGTGTGTGGGTGAAATGACGAAAGACAGGTTTGGAGTTAATAAGTTGGTTGGAAAGAGCGAGTGACGGAGACCTTGGGTTGATTTATTCTTTTGTGAGAACGATAAAAATGTTATGAGTTATGAGCTGGTTTGTGAGTGGGGTCGGTTCAGTAGCACGTTAGCACACTGGGTGTTGACATTTCAGAGGTTGGTGCAGTTTGCTGGTCGCAATAAACAGGAAAGGTTGTGAGTTGCTGACTTAGTTTGTGCAAGGTAGTGATTTTGTGGGGTTCACTAACCCTGTGGTTCGAACTTTCTTTCAAAAGATAACACCTTACAGCTTGTCACGAAATGATGTGGAAATTTAAAGAGCTGTATTTTTCCACAAAAGATAGTTATTGCACCCGACACTTTGCCAGTTATATCCACTCCTCATCTTCACACATCATTTATACAAAACTCCTTTTATTAATTATTATAATGTGACCAACAAATGCACATACTAAATTAGAATTACAATAATGTTTTAACATTTCCTATTAAAACATTATTGTAATTCTGACGAAGTGTGTGCATTTGTTGGTCACACTGTAGCAATTATGTCATAATGCAAGGAATAAATATGTAAAATTCCTTTGATTTTTTTCACCTACGCCTAAGGAAAATTTATCTTTACTAAATAGTGAAGGTAAATTTCGCCCTATACCAGGCCATGAAGGACCAGCGAAATAATAGAAGTATAGCCTTACTCTTTCTTTAATCTCGGTGTTACATGAGAGTGGGTGATTAACGTCAAGCCTCTGCAGCTTTAGCCCAGGGAAAGAGACCCGTTACCAATTATATAAGAGGTTGGGTGGTCTCCAGGGACGGTCTGGACGGATGCAGAAAATCTCGTCCCCACTAAGATACGATCTCCGGAATGTTCAGCCCGCAGTGAGTCACTGTCCCGGTCCACGATCTACAGTACTACAACACAATAATTCTATATGCAGTGAAATATACTGATTGGTTTTTGAACCGTGTCTGTGTCGAAGTACACATATATTGGCAGAAATCTGCTTCTTTGAAATATTTCGTGTTTAAATGCCCACATTTTTCTGTCATGGAAAAACCACGAATGTTAAATGTAAATTCAGATAGATGTCAGGTTGGAGTTATTGTGCGATACTGTGTCGCTGGATGAGTACTTTCCGACGTTTCGAAGAATGGTAGCGTCTTTATCTTCCGAAGTTCAAGCAATCTGGAACTGTTCAAGCGAGAACACAGCGTCGCATCCCAGAATATTTGAACCCTTATCAACACTGCTTTAGAAATCCCAAAACCGGCCTATAGCAGAAGCATTTCTTGCGCCACTCTGAAAGATAATAAATTTGTCCCTATGATTAAGGACTACTTCCTAAAGACGTGTGTGAATATGTACGTACTTAAAGAGCGAAGTGCTCCTGATCTCGTTACTAGAATAAGGTTAAAGATTAGCTTAAAGTTTGGTTCGCTGTACCCTCAGGTAAGGAATGCCGGCTACCTCCATCGCTTCTCTACGTGAAGGTGAGAGGAAGAGTCGCTGCTCCTCCAGGAACTGAACTCCAGTCCTGCAGCTGTTACCAGACACTTCACTGAAAGGGTTAGAATATCAAAAACTTTAGATCAAAAGTGAGCGTGCTCGTTGAAGAGACGTGCCTCCTTTACTTCCTGTAAAGTTTAAGATTTTATTGACATTTAGACAGGTGTTAGGATGGCAAAGTTCAGGGCTTTCACTGCCCTTATCAAGAGTTGTAATCACTGCAACAAATCCAGAACATGATTGAAACAACCTTCCCCCCCCCCGTCCCCCTCCGACACATAAAACATCCCGCAGCAATTCATGAGATTTGTTTTATAGCGACCGATACAAAAGAGGGAGAAATTCAAATACTCTAAGTGCTGTTTTTGTGCTTCCTCACTCGTGGAATGTTAAGAGCTGGAAAAAAAAGGGGGGACTCGAAAAATGTCCAACCCCCAGCCTCTGTCTTACCCTCTGTCGACTATTTGCTTCCCTTGCAGCTGAGTTATTCTTTTTATAGCCATTTGAAACTGGGCAGGGTTGAGTATAACGCAGTGGGTATGTCGATCATTCACACAGCAATGTGACTGCATGGGGACTCGAAGCCGAGACCTGCAGAGGCCTGCAGCTCATTAGCAAGACTCCATAATAAATAACACTGCAGTAGCCGTAACACAGGGCCTGGCCAGCTAATGTCACTAATTGTTGAGTACCGCCAAATAAACTACACTTATTTGAATAAAGGTTGACCAACTAGATGACACTTGCTTTATTATATATTGCTCAACATGTTTCAGACGTTAATACGTCCATCTTCAGGAGCTAGCGAGTACTTGTTGTGTTGTGTAGGC
>Ga0136643_10017378_pt1 | contig 10822 bp, 6 predicted proteins | sample TergutLab28metaG_FD_96883 | JGI IMG/M metagenome (GOLD analysis project Ga0136643, IMG submission 96883) | Labiotermes labralis P1 segment gut microbial communities from Petit-Saut dam, French Guiana - Lab288 P1 (version 3) (version 3) | ecosystem: Host-associated > Arthropoda: Insects >... | reverse complement strand
GGATGGATCTCCAGGAGGTGGGATGTGGGTATGTGGACTGGATTGGGTTGGCCCAGGATAGGGACAGGTGGCGGACGCTTGTGAGTGCGGTAATGAACCTTCGGGTTCCATAAAATGCGGGAAGTTTCTTGACTAGCTGCAAACCAGTTAGCTTCTCAAGAAGGACTCTGCACCATGGAGTAAGTAAGTAAGTATGTGTAACTCCCCCTTTTTCCCAGTTCAGCTGCACCACATGTTAGAAACTGTTCCATATTTCAGCATATACTGTAGTTGCTGCTGCATTCAGGTGTAATGTGGAGGCAGGCTATGGCCCTTTATACAGGTCTTAGGGTGGCAGTAAGGATGCTGGTGTGACATGTGGTGCTGTTCAGCGGTGATCGGTCAGGTGGTTAAGAAAACAGTCTGAATGAAAAGACAGGAACCCTGACATACCACGTGAGATGCAACATTCTGAAAGTGGTGACTATGCAGAATACCAGCGTCTACCACAATGTACCCATGTTTCATAGGAATGTGCTAACTGGTCCTTCAAGCTACAAGGCGGTAAAAATTGGGGTTGTCCCCATGTCTAATTAAGCATCATGCCATCAAGGCATATAAGGAAGCAGAGGTATAGGTCCCTACATTTTTAACCTTGGCAGTAGATGGAAGCAGTGGTCAACTCCATGCCCTGGCTGCTTTACAGTCAGGGAAACAGCCTGCATTACCCACTGAACAGGAGGCTGAGAGAGTCCCAGAGCGAATCCATGCTCTGTAGACATGAAGAATCTCCCACCCTTGGTCAGAATCCAACCTTGATTCTTCAGGCAACCATCCCATACCCTAGGCACCATGCGAACAAAGTTATCCTGGCCATTGAAGGCATTATTTCTCCCAACTGCAACACTACACGGTGTCAATCTGAAGTCCATTATATCAATTGGAGATGTTATTTGCTTACATTCAGGTTGTGTCAGAAGAATATTTGGACATCACAGATACAGCGTATAGACAGGAGGAGTGAACTTTGGTGAGTCAGTCTCCATGGGGCAGCAATCAAGGCCACAGATAGATATAAATGTATCCATAAGAACTATATTACCCCCACAGACAGACAGTTGCTCAGCAAACCAAGAAATACCCTACAAACTGTCACTGGTCCCTATCCTAAGCTACCTGTATCCAATCCAGTCTCTTGCAATCTATTACCAAAGGATCTATCTTCATATTATTCTCCTCTCTATGTCTCTAACCCCCAGGTCATCACTTCCCTTCAGTTTTTCTGACAATTTTGCCTGCATCTTCCACTTCTCTCATATGCATTACATTACATGTTCTACCCATATCACACTTCAGTTTGTTCACTGTAAGGATAATGACAAAGAGCAAGACAGGACAACACTCATCAAAATAATATTTAAAAATTTAACTATCACCCAAAAAAAAAAAACACATTCCCACTACTAGTACCAGTCAGCTGAAAACAAGTCATAATTCTGGGAAGATAATGCACCCTTCCTTGTTAAGTAATACAACAGTACAAGCACATTTTAAGGAAGAAACAAACCCAAAGAAGGTTTTGCACATGAAAATGAACGGAAAACAACCAACAGGAAGACCAAGATCAAGGTGGACACAACAGGTTAGCAAAAATGCCATGCAGAAGGGACGGAGAGAGGGTTAAACACAGAAAGTTGGGGGTACCCGGTTTGTAGCAACCCACATAAAGTGGAAATGTCTAAAGAACAAAAAGGAGAACTTTAAATAATGGTTATCATTAATTCCTTATACAAGGAGTAGTTTGAAATGAAAGCTGGGGAGATAAAGAAGAAAGAAGAATATGATACTGGTCACTGAAATGCAAGAAACCACAGCCCTATGAACAGTTCGACTCAAAACACCCGTAACTGGATAAATGGTAACTGTGCAATTAGAAATGAAGCTATACTGCTTAGGGGTATGCCTGAGAGAGAACTCTGCCAAGGGTGACAGGAGTTGGTTGCCAACAATACCTCACTCCTAACTTTGAAGCCATGTTGAAAATGTATTCTGCTGCTTGCTTGATTTCTTCTACAATTTCACTTAGATTCACTGCAACAGAGAAACAGAATTAGTGTTGTTTCTTCAGATCACAGACTTTAAGAAGTACAAGTGAGTGACCTTTGTGCACATTTACGAAGCATTAACTAAAGGAATTTTGAGAAAATTTGGCACTTAGAACATAACTCTACGAACACACTTATACTGGAGTTCAAGCTGAACAATGACAGCACAAAACTAGACCAAAACTAAGGGTGCTGAAATGCAGTGGATGAGATGAACAGCAAAATGAACTTAGATGAACCGTAAACAAAATGACAATGTACTAAAAGAACTAAAAGCAGATATGTTATTAAACAAAACATGAAAACACAAAATTAATTGGATTCAGCATGTCAACTCAATGTTTCTAAGGCTGTCCTTGTGCAAGCCATGATGGCAAATGAGGAAAAGAAGAGGCATACGGCCACTTATTCTGAATCTTTGTGGTAGGAGCAGGCGGGTGGACAGCTTCATGCCCCCACTGCTCTACCCCCCCAGTACGCCCTGAATACAAGGAGGTCAGGTGGGCCCCAGAGCCAGTCTGGATACTCTGAAGAAAAGAAAAATCTCTTGCCCCTGCCAGGAATCGAACCTGAGACCATCCAGGCCATAGCTTGGTCACTACACTGACTGAGTTATCCTATGCAAGACTTCCAAAACTACTAAAACATTAAAACTGCACAGATCAAGGAAACATAAAAAATCCTTTCAAGGGACTGCTGTATAATAAGGCTCCAATGGTGACCTAACTCCCAAGATGCTGGATGAATGAGACTCCAACAGTGACCTAACTCCTGGAATGCTGGATGATTTTGAGGCTGCAACATTGACTTAACTCCTGGAATGTTGTATGAGTACACTCCAACAGTGACCTAACTCCTGGAATGTGGGCTGAAGAATGGTGATTACTAAAAATTTATTGGCCAAATCTAATTTTCAGACAACTTAAACAAAATGGTATACCCAATAACTCATTTATTTAAAATTCATTCAATGTTACACTTTATTCCAAATCTACTTTGACCACATGGTCTCTTCCTGTGAGATTTTGCAACCGAAATTCTGTACATATTTCTTGTATCCTGGTGCCCACTATTTCCCCTGTTCATCTCATCCTTTTTGTCTTGAATGCACTGCACGATAAGGAACATGAACTTGGGTATTGGAAGTGACCTCTTGGTGCAAGATCATATCCCACGACGATGACTCTGATTCCAGACTGATATTGGGGCACCACACAGTATGCTGATTGGTCCCGACTTAGCTCCTGCCAATAGCCACCATGTATGTACACCAGTATTGGGGCATCTGTGGATAAGAGCGACACGAAACAAAAATAATTAAAAATGGTTTTACTGAATGGACAGGGAAACTGTTGACAGCTTAAATAAATGGACAGTATAACATATATGACAATGGGGGGGGGGGACAGAGAGAGAGGATATGAGAGGAGACAGCACAGGAAAGGTGAGGGTGTGACAGGACAGCAGAGGACAGGATTTGGGAGGACAGTCAAGAGAGGACAGAAGTGAGAACAGGGTATGAAGAGTGAGAATACAAGAAGAATGGCAGAAAGAACATAAGGCACAGAAGTCACTGCAGTTTACTGCAATTACCATGTGGCAGCAGTGGCCCTCCAAAGACATCCAGCATCTGTCCTTCCTTAGGCCCATATCGCACACCACGGTCCAATGGTACTTCTCTTCTGGCAGCATCACTGGCTAAGAATTGAAATGGGAACAGACTGAGACAGGCTGTCATGGTTCATTCTTAGATTAGACAATGAGCTCTGTCACATAATGTATCCTGCAACTTATGCAACAGCTGCATGCACAGAGAGGAAATGTAACTCAAAATTTTTGTTAATCCTTTGGTTTCACTGCATTTCATTTTCATTGGAAGCAGGTACTTCAAATTAATTCTCTTTCTACCCATTTATAATTCCCTTTTACTTATTCAGAAAATTTCACTGCCTTTTCATCTCAACTAAACAACTGAATTTCAAAAAGCCACACAAGTCACAGGAACATAAATTTTGAGTTAACCTTTAGCTGACAAATACAAATACCAAGAATATATTTTGATGGATGGGGTTTTTCTGGCTTAGGATGGCAGGTACATGTCAAAAATGCAGCACAAAGACACCAGCATATGACTCACTAGACCAGTTGCCTGTATATTTTGCCAGTACTCAGGATGATAAAAGTTAAGCTGAAAATGTGCTAAGCGTGTATACCTCTATATAGGTTACACACTGTACAATGACAATCATGATCAGTGGCACACATGACATGTCACTCGGCTGAGGAGTGTGACATGTGGCACCTGCAATGGAGGAAGATATCCACACAAACTCATGGGATGAGTATGATTATGGCCTTAGGGAAACTGTAATGTAGGTGGCAATGCAGAATGCAAACTGCTGCAGTGCAGGGTTCAATGGATGATGTAACTGAGTAACTGTAAACCAAACAGTGACCAGGCTATGTGCTGGACAGTCCAGGGTTCACTCCCCAGTGACAGCAAGAGATCTTTGTTATTCAAAGTACCCAGACTTGTTACAGCACCCACCTAGCCCCCCCATTCTTTCCCTGCGGTAGAGTAACAAGGCAATGAAGTTGACCACTCATGGTCATCTAGTGCCAAGATTAAAAATGAGCAGCACTATACCTCTACTCCCATGATAAGACTTCATGGCATGCATAGGGACAACTTGAACTATTTAACATACAGTTAGTTATGCTCATACAGAAGCCAAACATGCACCTACTCATTGGCACTACTAGAGCATACAGTACTTAAACTAAAGATTTAACAGTTAAATTATGTAACTAAAGCTTACTGATGTTACTAAACATAAAAAGATGCGCAATGAGGATTCAAGTCCCATCAGCACTCTGAAAGTGGTGGCTACTGCACGTACTGGTAAGGAAACAGATACATTTCACATCTTTGGGCATTTTCTATTTTATCTGCAGCAAAAACAGAACAGAGAGAAAATCACATTTTTAAATGTATCATACGTCCACAAAAACAAACAATTCAAACAGCTGTTATACCTAAGAGTGAAATCCCAGCAGGCAGTGTTGGACTATGGCCTGAATGACAGCAGTCAAACTGAAGTGTACTCTTCTCTTTGCTACTGTGACCTAAAAAGCTCTGCGACTCACTGGATCTCATACACAAGTAGGCACTGAAAGCTCCATCCTGATTGGTGAATGCGACTCAACTATGAAGCCAACTATTCGTGTGCAGCTATTGCCAAGATTATGAGTGTGAGGAGCTTCACCCTTAAGCCCCCTGTATACCAAATGAATAACTCCTCTACTTTAATCAATTCCTAGAGCCAAATGACAAGATAGGATCTTAAGACAACCTAAAATTCATTATCCACACTCATCCTCCCACAACTCAAATCAGTTTGTGCAGTCTTGTATGAAATTTTCTCAAGTGAAAACTATTTGGGAACTGTTTGTGGGAAGGAGTAAGGCCATTCAACAAGAGATCCCCTGAGTGTCAAGACAGGCTTCCTACCAACACAAACTAACAAATTCTCTCCACAAACAATAGCCAGGGAGAGTGCTAGAATCACTTCACCAATAAGGCCTTAACACTGCCACCTAACCAAAATCTGCAGCCATTTCTTTCTTGAAGTGACCAAACAAATGGAAGTCATTGAGAGACTTGGGGTTCTGATGGCAGCGTCATGGAGGATTCAGTTCTTCTGGGATATGACACTGTGCCACTGGTTGAGTGGTTTCCAGTTCTGAAAGATCATATTTCCATATTTCCTTCATAGTCAGACGTACTAGGTATATCTTTGGTACTGAGAAAGAGATTGATATTCAGTAGTCAAAGACTGCTTGACCTCTCTGGGTGAAGGAACTACGGTGCTTCAAAGCACCAGGAATTACTCACACAATGGCTAAATATCACATCCCAAAAGACAAATTCACACAAAGGTCACATGATGAAAGGTCCAGACTCTATGGGGAATGATCCAACATCTCAAAGCGCAGGTATCACAGAATACCATGGATAAAAGGGCCATATATGGACAAGTATAGTTACCCTACATAATTACACCCCTATGAACAAACCACAATACTTACATGCAATGAACACATGAAGGTCTCCACATTATTATTGTGGTTCGATTAGTTGACGAGACACAACACCAAGGAACTGACGGACAGTCCATATGTCCATTTTGAAGAAATTCTGCACTTGGAATTCCAGCATTTCACTGTGTCACATTGCTCCCATTTGCCCTAATTTTTCCATTCTGTTGCACAGCTATTGGCTGAATGCCAGTGAAGGAAGCACACAGCCACATTTTCACCTGCGACTGGCTGCATTCATCACAACCATCGGGTTTCATCTAAATGACCCTCATAAAACAAGACTGTAAACAACATACAACAATGGCATTCTTTTCAGTTGCAGCTTCCTCCTATAGGCTTAACTTCCAGTTCTTGGCCTTCAGGGAAGTAGACTCTGTGATGTGTCAACATGGTAACACTGCCCAGTGACTGTCACTGCTCCTCTATTAAATGAGGCTTTTGAAACAATTGGTTCAATGGTGTAGGCAGCGGTAGTACGTACAAGACCTACATGTCCATGACGAGCAAGATATGACCTCCACATAAGGTGTTCTTTTTGCTTTATGCAAATGGCAGAACTGAATAAACAACATTAATTTTCAAATACAATGAATGTTCACATACTGAAGTGTTATGCCAGGGCCATATATTGAAAAGGGAAATTACAGGATCAGGCCTTCAACATGTGTCCTAAAATGTCTGGAATCTGAAAAGTAAAATGTATTTTAGCAGATTTGGGGTTCTCACAGCATTGTTACTGAAAATTCAAGATCTCTGGGATCTTTATCGTTGCACCGTGCATTTTGTAGTTTATTTCAGTAATACACCAACAAATGCACATATATAGTCCTTAATAATCTAAAATTTACATTAAAACACTTAAAACGCTCCTACATGTTTCGATCATACTATCATCCTCAGGGAACATACTTTGTTCCTTGCTAAAGTTACAGTTTAAAACACTCAGTGATTTACTTCATTATATTAATTTGGTGCTGTGGCAGCATATCATGTGTTGTGTGTGAGTTTGAACAGCCTATAACTCACACATAACACAAGACACACTGTCACAGCACCAAATTAATATAACGAAGTAAATCACTGAGTGTTTTAAACTGTAACTTTAGAAGGAACAAAGCATGCTCCCTGAGGATGATCGTATGATCGAAACATGTAGGAGCATTTTAAGTGTTTTAATGTAAATTTTAGATCATTAAAGACTATATATGTGCATTTGTTGGTGTGTTACTTGAATAAATCTCTCGGATGTTATGCTGTGTCACTGGGTGTACAGTTTGCTGTGTACAGTTCGCAGTGTACAGTTCCCAGTGTACAGTTCACAGTGTACAGTTCACAGTGTACAGTTCCCAGTCTACAGTTCGCAGTGTACAGTTCCCAATGTACAGTTCACAGCGTACAGTTCCCACTGTACAGTTCCCAGTGCACAGTTCACAGTATACAGTTCCCAGTGTACAGTTCCCACTGTACAGTTCCCTGTGTACAGTTCACAGTGTACAGTTCCCAGTGTACAGTTCGCAGTGTACAGTTCCCAGTGTACAGTTCACAGCGTACAGTTCCCAGTGTACAGTTCACAGTGTAGAGTTCCCAGCGTACAGTTCCCAGCGTACAGTTCCAAGTGTACAGTTCACAGTGTACAGTTCACAGTGTACAGTTTTTCCCAGTGTACAGTTCACAGTGTACAGTTCCCAGTGTACAGTTCACAGTGTACAGTTCCCAGTGTACAGTTCCCTGTGTACAGCTCCCAGTGTACAGTTTGCAGTGTACAGTTCCCTGTGTACAGTTTGCAGTGTACAGTTCCCTGTGTACAGTTCCCAGTGTACACTTCACAGTGTACAATTCCCAGCGTATTAAAGGATCACACTGATTTCTTGCTAGACTGCTTTACAGATAAATGCACTACCAGTCCTGAAAATAATCAGGAACTACTCCCCAGTGACACAGTACGTCTTGGAACACCTGAATCTTTAAAATGCATATTTAGCAAACTGCTAAAATTTTTATTTAATTACAGCATTACAATATCAAACTTGAATTTTGAAATAAAAATTGCTGCTTTATTAACCTATAAAAATTAAAACATGCTCAATTTTAAATTTTTTTTTATCTTGGACATCCCACTGTGTTGTATAGGCTTATATTACAAGGCAGCCATCAAACAGCATCAACAAAACTATTCATTACCTTTTTTTTTAAACAAGGTACATGGCTGCATATTTTGACCACTACATGGTCATGTTCAGGCCACTAAAGTACATAATGATAAAATTCATTTTTGTATGGTTAAATTAAGACCTCAATCCTTGTATGTTACAACAAACACATCAATGTTGAATGTTAAAAACCAAAAAGATATTTTGCTAATAAAATACTTATCATATATCTTATTGGTTTTAACGTTTTGTATTGACATGTACTTTGCAAAGCCTAAGGACTAATACCTCAGACCAACCATACCAAAATGAACTTGCAACTGTATTTTTATCTCTGTGCACTTTAATGGCCTAAAGATGACCACCTAGTGGTTGAAACATGCAGCAGCATAACTCATCTGATAAAACCTAATAAACAGTTGTTTAGATGGTGATTAATAACCACGTTTAAAAATGTTCCTGGGCTCTCAGTACCAATCTTCAGAATTACGAGATACCATCGCCAGGCCACATTTACAACCACCATTCCACTACGGCACCCGATTACAATCTGAGCCACTAAATTTTACCTAATATTTACAACATATGGCAAAAAATTACTCTCTACTCAGATGTGCAAATACTTCTAAGTAATGTGCAAAGTCAAAAGCCTGAAATAAACACAAACAGAAACCTGCAGTGATGTCCTTGATGTGATTTGCTATTACAGCTGCAGAATCATGAAAGCGGTGTGTCCATTGGCTTGGTGAATATTGAACAGCCAGTTCCTACAAAAGTCAAGAGCCAGCTGTGACAGAGACCAGGCATTCACCTGTGACACCACCTCAGAGCACTTGAATATCTGGAAATATTCCTGCAAGACTCTCTTTACAAATCCAAACACAAAATATGAACTAACAGTGCTTTGATGGGCCATGCCATTGCTCAGGTGAATAGTTGTTAGCCTCTAATGGTGTGACCTCAGGCCAGTCTATGTGAGATTTGTGGTGGACAAAGGGCCACTGGGACAGATTAAGTACTTCAGTTTTTCCTGTCAGTATCATTCCACCAATGGTCCATACTCATCTTCAGCTTAACATAAATCTTATCAGACAGACAAATGGGAGAAGCCTGGAAGCCATCAAACAAAGCGATGCTTTTTGGTATCTCTGAGGTTACTGGGCACATAAGTACCTTCACATTAATGCTTCAAAGGATTAGACAGATGAGATGGGTTCAGCTTGCTCAGATCAGGTCCAGTGGTGGGCGCTGAAACCTCACGTCATTACCAGAGTGGTTAGGCAACTTTTTCTCTCATCTTCAGGAAAAAAATATGAACTGAAGATGTATTAGAACTCACTATGAATATCTGAACCAAAGGACGAAAAATGAAGGAAAATATCACACAATTACCATCACAATTTGTACTCTTCACTCTTTACCAAAGTATTAGAGCGATGACATAATAATTCTAATTGGAGGGGGGGGGGGGAGGTTGGACTTGCACGCATGTGATTTTGGTTGAAAATCTAAAGGGGATATACAATTCTGGATAAGGAGACGGTTGTAGGTGTAACACTGCAATCTATCTTAATGAGCGTGTGCAGTAATAAAATCCATATTGCATTGGCTCTGCAGTCCCTTGTGCCAGACTCATGAGAACACCGTTACGAATAGTGCGATTCCTTCCTGAATGTGACCAATTGAACGGCTAAACATTCAATTGCAATATAAATATGCACATTTAAATATTTATGACGAACGAATAAAACTTATTACGCACAAACAGCCGCACAGTCGGCATTTCGACGGGTGACTTTCTTTTGTACGTTACGTTGCGACCAAAATGCCATTGAAATTGTGGCTGGAGTGCAGAATCGTGACCTGAATCGGGCTGCCCGCACAAGTCATCCACGACAGCACTATTTCCATGATGGGGGCAGGACAAGTTGATATCTAAATCAACTAATAAAACTAAAATAACATGGAATATAATCAAAGAAATAATAAATAAAATGAACATTCAAAACAAAATAACATCAATTAAAATCAACACTAAACTGATAAATGACCCTGATGTAATTGCCAACTCGTTTAATTCTTATTTTACTTCGGTTGCTCATAAATTTATACAGAAACCCATGGATAACAATTTCAATCAGGACCCTATATGCAATCTAAGCTCAAAATTCTTGAATCTTAATACCATATTACATTTCAACCCAACCTCAACGAATAAAGCAAACAAAATAATACAATCATTAAAAATTAAGAATTCACACGGATATGATGAAATAACGTCAAGAATTTAAAAAATAAGTGCTCCAAGTATCATATATCCTTTAACTTATATATTCAATAATGTCCTTCATTCAGGAATTTTCCCTGATAGAATGAAATACTCAATTATTAAACCACTACATAAGAAAGGGACCATTGATGAACTTGAAAATTATAGACCCATTTCCTTACTGACCAGTCTCTCTAAAATTTTAGAGAAGATTATTT
>Ga0136643_10017377_pt1 | contig 10823 bp, 7 predicted proteins | sample TergutLab28metaG_FD_96883 | JGI IMG/M metagenome (GOLD analysis project Ga0136643, IMG submission 96883) | Labiotermes labralis P1 segment gut microbial communities from Petit-Saut dam, French Guiana - Lab288 P1 (version 3) (version 3) | ecosystem: Host-associated > Arthropoda: Insects >... | reverse complement strand
TGGGGGGGGGGGAGGGGGGATGGCGAGGAAAATGAGTATTTAAATGGAACATCGATTTTACTTCCTCAGCAAGTTTTCAATTATTGGCCTGCCGTTGTGATTTTTGGCCTGCCGTTTTGATTATTGGCCGGCCGTTTTGATTATTGGCCGGCCGTTGTGATTATTGACCGGCCGCTGTGATTATTGGCCGGCCGTTGTGATTATTGACCGGCCGCTGTGATTATTGGCCGGCCGTTGTGATTATTGGTCGGCCGCTGTGATTGTTGGCCGGCCGTTGTGATTATTGGCCGGCCGTTGTGATTATTGACCGGCCGTTGTGATTATTGGTCTGCCGCTGTGGTTATTGGCCGGCCGCTGTGATTATTGACCGGCCGTTGTGATTATTGGCCGGCCGTTGTGATTATTAACCGGCCTTTGTGATTATTGACCGGCCGTTGTGATTATTGGTCGGCCGCTGTGATTATTGGCCGGCCGTTGTGATTATTGATCGGCCGTTGTAATTATTGATCGGCCGTTGTGATTATTGGCCGGCCGTTGTGATTATTGACCGACCGTTGTGATTATTGGCCGGCCGTTGTGATTATTGGCCGGCCGTTGTGATTATTAGCTTGCCGTTGTGATTATTAGCTGGCCGTTGTGATTATTGGCCGGCCGCTGTGATTACTGGCCGGCCGTTGTGATTATTGGCCGGCCGCTGTGATTATTTGCCGGCCGTTGTGATTATTGGCCGGCCGTTGTGATTATTGGTCGACCGCTGTGATTATTGGCCGGCCGTTCTGATTATTGGCCGGCCGTTCTGATTATTGACCCCGGACACAAACATAACTTTCCACGTCACTGTTAATGTTAACTTTTTCTAAAATGGTTTATCTATGAAGTCTCAATTGCCCACATCATTACAAACACTCGATAATCCCTGCACAGGGAAGACACTTTGCTGCCATTTAAAAAAAAACCAATCAGTCAGTGCTTAAAGCGAAATAATCGCTGTTTGTTCTGCGGTACATACAGAACACATAAATTGGGAATGAAAATGTTTCAGTATTAATACCACAGACAGTCGATGCTGTGCCCCAGTGCCTGAGGAAGAGCAAGCAGACATTGCTCGTAATGACCAGACGGCAAGTCAATGACACGTAACCTTGGCCCATGAGCGAGCGAGACCAGACAACTGTCAATTGCAGCAATCAACTGGACAGTTCTCGGTGCACTGACGGTCTGTCAACTGCATAGCGTCTGATTTGCTGTCTTAATGCATACAGACTGCCTGTGGCGACTGAGGAAAATCATAAGTAACATGTCTAGGTACCACGGCCTCCTGCCGCAGAAGTAAACAATACACAGGAATGCTATGGATGTACAAGGCGTTTATTTCTTCTCCAAGTACGCCCAGACCGGCCCTGGGACCCGCTCAGCCTTCCATTCGATGGTTAATGAGTCTGTGGGGTTGTGAGGCTTACTCTGGATGACCTTCTAGTGCCTTCATAACCTCGGAACGCGTTACTGTGAAGGTTCATTTACTGGTACATAAATAACTGTTGAAATATGTAACAATATGTAACAGCATGTAACAACACGTCGTCAGGAGCGGCAATAAGAAGCCACAACATAAATTAATCAGTTGTTGCACAGATGTGCGCCTTTAAGCATCGGCGTGGCTCGTGTCGGCTCCCGTTTATTGTGTGGATTTTGTGTGTTCGGAACTGAACGAAATTCGATAAATTTTGGTATCAGCGGTTCACACTGAAACATGTTGAAATAATGCAATCGTGGTTCACAGCCATCAAACATAAAGTTTACTTTGGACGAAGCAAATTTACTTGCAGCTCTGTCTCTGCGTTTTATGGACCACCAGAAATTCAGAGGTATGAGGAAGTGGGTGCAAGGTTCCACACTATGTTGCTCGCGGAGACATTTGAAAGAGAAAACGTCCTGGACACCTTCCCCTCACAAAGCCGACATTTAATGCAAAAGCAATTTTGAAATATGCCGAACGTTCATATGTGACGGCACAGGTCACATTGCCAACTCATTTTGCCCACAAGAGCGACACTCTATCCTGTATAGGGAATTGCCTTTTTAATTAATTTTTCTTATTATTATTATTATCGGTGTATTTTTGTTAAAAGTGTTGCACAAATATACACAGTCAATTATACGCATTGCAATTCATTCTTCACACTGTGTACTACAATTCATATTGCCCACATACAAGCCACAGTTTCCCGAAGTTGGCTGCACCACATGAGCGGTTGGACGGGCCTGGCTGTATACTAACTGAAACTCGGAACTGGTATGTCATTAGCTTCAGGCCCAGACTGATTTATTGTTACTGAAAAAGCCCTAAACACTTAATGAATTTGGGGCTGAGTAGGGCCGAGAGTCGATCCTGTGGCTCTGAAGAATACAAAAATGTCGGTCACTGCCGGTAATCAAATTCTAGTTCCTTGGAAGTGCTGTCAATACACAGACTGATCGGTTTGTTGACGGGAAGTTGACTTCGAACGTCAGAGACTAACAAGTCTCTGTATTATAGGTACAGATTCAGTCCGTACCGCGCAGTAAACACACTCCGTCTCAGTTACACAAACCAGCCAGTTAATGCTGTAGAGGGAAATAATCGCTGTTTGTTCTCAGATCCACACAAAACACATAAATACAGTGTGTGGGCAGAACGTAGGATGTTAAACCTGGTGGTACATATAGTGGCCACTGGCGATATATATAGTGACCACTGTGCGGTTCATATAGTAACCACTAGGTTTATAGCGATCAAACGTCTCGGATTTCGAACCCTTAGTATTGGAATGGCCGTCTTTTGGATTCTGTTCACTGAGAATATCTCAGCCTTAGCTTTTGTCGGTACAGTTTTTAGCGGAGCAAAGACTGATCAAGTTAGAGAAAAATCGTTCAGTATCTTGTAGAGTCAGTCACACGTGCCACAAGAAGTCTGGACTGACTGGACATTCTCCAGCTGAATAATGTACTTATGTCTTTGTTTCGGCCGTTTATCTCTTGCCTTACTGACCTGCCATGAACTCGTAAGAGGTAGGGTGCTTTGGGGTTGAGGGGGGCTATTGGACCTTATATTCTTGCCTGATGAACTTGAGCCAGGAGCCTTTCTGTATTTCTGAATTCTATGCTTCACGATCGCTGAAATACGCTAGAGAAGAGGCAAGGTCGCCCCCCCCCCCCTCTGCATCAGGAAAGACACAGCGCAGGGTCGTAGGTCACTTGTACTAGACTACGAGGTTAAATGACCAGTTCTACACATCGTTTTCAGAAAGTTGACCCTAAAGACGCACTCCTGGTCTGTTGTTGCCCCATCTGCAGATAAAAAGAGTGGACTGAGAGTCGAGTAGGAAATGCTGGAAGTTTCAAAATATTAAAGTACCTCCTGCCCAATGCCCAATGCCCAATGTCCAATCTGAAAGAGCATTGCCTTGTTTAGATGTTCCCGGGCCTTGTCAGCTTGTCCTGATAAGAGTAACATAAGAACGAAGGTGAGTATGTAGTACTAGTGGAATGTTACTGGCAGCAGATGTTCTGCTAAACAGCATTTAAAGATCCAGTTTCTGCCTTAAACAGAACACAGTGTGTTTCCATTAGAAAGATCAAGGCGTCGATACCGTTTAGGCAAACAGTCTCTGTTTGCTGTGAGACTGTATGCAGCTCATGGATACGCTGTGTGCGGAAAAGTGTCGAGTGGTTCGTAACCCTTGCCTTTTACGTTGCTAGATGAGCTCGTGGCTCGTTGCTTATTATACTTCGGAGTGGAGAAATATTAAGTTTAAATGTTGTCCACCCTGCTTGTGGCGACGAAAGAATGGAGTGGGAAAAGCGGGTAGTGAGTGTCTTACGGATACCTGACGTGGCTGTGTGGTGTCATGGATGTGTTTAGTTGTGGTAACAACAACATTTGTATGGTAATAAAAAGACCAACATCAGAGACAAGACTGAAGTAAATATTTAAGTGAAGAAGGAGTTAACTTCAGGAAAGTGGTTAATATTGCGTTCACTTACCCTAAAACACGTGGGCTGCAACGGAACGCAGAGAGATGTACACGTGTATCGAGAAGGTAAGTAACTTATTTTGATTATTTGCTTCAAAGATTGAATAAAATAAGTTAATGTGTTATGTATCAGGTGTCGATTTACGGAACGTAGCAGAAGGAGAAATGCAAACATTTAGGCGTTGATGGTTGGAAATATCTAAACTGCCAAGGTAAAGAGATAATGGAAACGACAATTAGAATGTTCAGTGAACACCATAGTCCAAAGTTAGCCACTTGTATGGTGAACACCATGGTGTAAATGGTGCCATGACATGTCAGGTGTATAGAAATAGACTGTGAGGCAATTAACAGGGTCAGTTTGGAATGTGTCAATAAAGTGTGTGTAACGATAGACGCACCTTCACACGCAAAATTTGGGGGTAAAAAGAAACTGTAACTGGTAGCCTGTGTCACGTGATGCCCCCATTGGAAGGGGGACAATGATGATGTTGTAGGATACTGCAGAAATTGGCTGCATTTACCTGCTTCATGTCAGGGCACTGCATTGTTAGGCAGCGATAAAGATGTGACTGTAACAAAGCACTGCACATGCCATTGTCTTGTGTAGTTGTGAGGACAATATTGGGTAGAATTGCAGTAAAAAAGGTGCAAACAGTGAGAGTCACATGTTGCCATTAGCCTGCTGATGGAGACAGCAACACCAAGTATTGTGGAGACACTGTTAGCAAGGCACAACTGGAATGTGTAGGTCTGGTGTAGAGTTGTGAGTGGTGACCGAGGAAGATCTGAGAACACAAACAAACATTTGATAGACAGTCGAGGTGTGATCATGCTGAGCAGCTCGACATGCCACCGGTGTTGTGTGCAATGTGGGAATCAGAAGAGATACATGCGAAAACTATAAATCATGTGATGACATGCTTCCTGCAGTTCAATGAATACCTGCTGTAATTGGTCACAGAAACTGAATTTGTAATGATCTCACTTGTCCTCAGTTGGGGCATGTCCTCAGTTAGCCTTAGCACTACATTTGGCTTCCTAGAAGTAACAAACTCTGCTAGCTTAATTCCTGATATGATTGTCTTATGTACAGAATGCTGTGCTTAACTGACAATGTATATTACCATTTCTGCATAAAAATTGTAGTCTGTTGGTTAAGTGACACTGTCACTATAGTTGTTTAATTTTTTGTTACTTTTCTGAGAGGGCGGTGCTGAATGTTTGCTTTTGTGAAGGTATACAGAGGGAAATGCACGTTTAGGACCTGAGTGTAGGTGAGAGGACTTTGAATGTGAAAGTTTGCAGTGGTGAGGATTTTATCTGGCTGAACATAGAGTAGAGTGGCGGGCCGTTTTGACGTGGTAGTAAACCGTCTGGTTCCTTACAATTTGGAGAATTTCTTGACTGGCAGAGTAACTATCAGCTTACGCAGGTGAGCTCTACTGCATTCAGTTCTATTCCTATACTGTTCCTATGTATTGCATGAAGGGCTTCAGTTTTGCATTATGGTGGTGGCAGCCATTATTGTTTATTGTGAAAGGTATCGCTTTGCTTGCGCACTGGTAACAAACTGCTGCTGCCAGTTCAGTTTGTTCAGTTTGCTTGCACGCTGGTAACAAACTGCTGCTGCCAGTTCAGTTTGTTCAGTTTGCTTGCGCACTGGTAACAAACTGCTGCTGCCAGTTCAGTTTGTTCAGTTTGCTTGCGCACTGGTAACAAACCGCTGCTAGCCAGTTCAGTTTGTTCAGTTTGCTTGCGCACTGGTAACAAACTGCTGCTGCCAGTTCAGTTTGTTCAGTTTGCTTGCGCACTGGTAACAAACCGCTGCTGCCAGTTCAGTTTGTTCAGTTTGCTTGCACGCTGGTAACAAACCGCTGCTGCCAGTTCAGTTTGTTCGGTTTGCTTGCACACTGGTAACAAACCGCTGATGCCAGTTCAGTTTGTTCAGTTTGCTTGCACACTGGTAACAAACTGCTGCTGCCAGTTCAGTTTGTTCAGTTTGCTTGCACACTGGTAACAAACCGCTGCTGGCAGTTCAGCACAACAATCAAGACAGTCACAACAGAAACTCGACCCTAGAGGAATGTCACGTGACAATGATATCGAAATCCAATATTGGTGTATCAGTCATAGTGGCTTCTCTTCAGCCAGCATCACAGTCCGTATGTAACTGAAGGACCAGCACTGCAGAGCTCAATCCTTCTGGGGAAGCTGACTGTCACTCAGCTATCCTTTTCTATAGCCCATCACGGTCCCTATCTTGAATCCTGTGTTCTTTCAGGCTCGTTTTGGTCGGTATTTTCCCTTCATGATCTGCACATTTCTCATCTGTCCCACGTGTGCTGCATGCCCCGCCCATCTGCATCATCCTTCTTGGTTTCGTCACCCTAAAATTGTGAAGAGCAGAAATCATGATTTAGTTCGTCCTTGTGCTGTTCTGTCCTTTCTCTTTGTACTTCCTTTCTCTTGGATCCAAATGTGTTCTCCTGTATCTAATTCTCAAACGCCCACACAAATATAAAAGTATACTTTTGCATGTCGCAATCCATACGTTTGTGGAAAGGTACAGGAGTGTGAATACTGTGTGCTGTGTGGCAGCCTGCAGTCCCTGCTAGGTTCGCCATATTTTCAAACGCAGAGAAACAGACAGCAGAAGAGGTACTGCTTTTAGGCACAGTTCCGTCTGTACCGAGTGCCTATTGAAATTTCGTCGTCCGTCCGTACGCGTGAAACAACTCTAGAAATGCTGAAAGGGTTTTATGAAATTTTTATTTTGGCGAATTACTCTAAATTTGTTGAACTAAGTCAGTTTTTTTTTATTTACATCGCACAACAGTGCCGGACGCTTTTCACCACGGACAGTTCATAGGACGGACACTTCACATGACAGACAGATCGCATGGCCTATATTTTACATGCGACAGTCTGTGTGTTTCTCCGAGTGAAAAATGTTTCTGATGAAATTTTCGAAGAAGTACAAAACCCTCGCCGTACGTCAGGTGCACTTCGGGTCGAAGTGACACGCACACCTCAAGTCAGGCGCATTTTCTTCAGTAAGGCTTTTGACGTTTTGCATATGTTTCGGAATTTAGGTCGCCTTCCAAAAATTCGGAAACCGAAACAGCGTTGTCAGTATAGCGGCCAGGCTATTGAATTGACGGTCCGCTATTCGAATGCAAGCAAGGGTAAGCGATATATCTCTCTCCAAACGCTCAGACCAACCAGCCTTCTGTTCAAAGTGTACTAGAGACCCTTTCTAAGGGATAAATCGGCCGGAGTGTGAGCCTAGCCAGTCACTTCCATCTAATTCTGAGGTTAAGAATGAGTGGAGCTATACCTCCATTCCTCCTTAAGCCATCACGGCTTCCACAGACACAATTTTTCTTTTTCTCCGAAAATTCGCGAGCCCAAAGCCGATTACTGTTGTTGGGTTTGAGCTTAGCACAGCGGTGCTGTTAATGTAACTATTTCTTATACGTTCGCCGTGTCGATTGGTAAATAGTGATCGACGTTTCGGAGGAGCTTTCTGTCTCCATCTTCAGTGTTTATGTAGCTGTGTTGTACAATGTAGCAATTCCGAAAATTGCGTGCTTTTTGTTACATGGCAAACAAAAGACGCGTGTCTGGCGGGTGGCATTTCGTGGTACAGTTGACAGGCGACGCTGATTGCAGTTTATTTACCACACACAAACCAACGGCTCGCTCCTTCTACATCTAGTTTTGTAAGTTCTGGGAAATGTTTTTCATAATCAATTTACATTTCAAAGCGCTCTGAGGGGGGCAGTATGTGCTGAGCAGGTCGTTGCTCTCTAATGCCCCATAGAGAGTCCAGACCAGCTCTGGAGCCCACCGGGCACCGGGGTTGATTCCACGGAGAACAAGAAGCCGGGGTTGAAGCTGACTACTCATTTCCGTCTCGTGACGAGGTTAAGAATGAGTGGAGCTATCCCTCTACTCCTCCTATATGCCTTCATGGCTTGCGCAGGGACAAATTTGCCTTGTACCTTTCTCACTTGGCCACGTTCTGTGCTGTGCCAGGCACACAGAACACCACAGCTGCACTAATTAGTGCAGCTGTGGTGTTCTGTGTGCCGACGAACTGTGACCAGCTGAGCCATTTTGGACAAGCTGAATGTATTTCTGCTGATCAAATAACTATTTGCCTTCCATGCAGCATTCAGATTAACTGTCGTGTCCGCAAGATCGCGCCGCTGGTTTTTATTATGAGCCAGATTAAGCCACTCCTCACCCTCAAACTCTGTTCTTGTAAGATGCAGTTTAATATTATTTGTCCCTCCCGTCCCCCCACTTACATCTAAGCATCCCACGTGGTTTTCCAGTTAAAATTTGGTAGGTACTCCGCAACATTAGAACGTGTTTGGCTTGTCCGTGATATGCTGAACAGAGCAGACCTCCTGTCTGAAATCCACATACTGGCTGCACCTTAACTTTTGGAAAAATAAGCTTTTGAGGACTAACAATGTGAAAACATTTTTCTGTCTATCGTTCCCGGATGTACGAAAGGGCATTGTTTTTTTAATGATAACCAGGATTCGTCCGCTTGTCCTTTTACCAGTAGTGTTCAGCTTAAGAAGAGTGTGGAGCATTGGTGAAATCATACAGTGACAAGCGGATTTAAAGACTAAGGTGTATCTGAAATGTAAAGACCCAGTCCGTACCTCGCAGGTAAACACTCTCCATCTCAGTTATACAAACCAGTCAGTTAATGCTGTATAGGGAAATAATCGCTGCTTGTTCTCAGATCCACATAAAACACATAACCTGAATTATATATAAATACTCAGTCCGTACCGCGCAGTAAACACACTCCGTCTCGGTTATACAAACCAGTCAGTTAATGTTGTATAGGGAAATAATCGCTGTTTGTTCTGAGATCCACACAAAACATATAAATATGCTGTGTGGGCAGAACGGAGAATTGTTGAATGTTAAACTGGTGGTACATTTAGTGACCACTGGGGCTTAGAGAGTTAAGCATTACTGAGTGTAGGAAAAGTCGTACGTACGACTAACTTCTATGTCAAAATGTGACTCTTTGGTTTACTGTAAATTCGTCTGCACCCTTGCGCACAATCACCTGCCTTTCGTCAGCACACAGATGTGCCACAGAGGCCAATAAACGGTGCCGTGATTTTCAAACGCTTTTTGCTTATGAAGATAACGTGTAAAGAAAACGCGTGTTTTGGCTGACGATAAGAACGGAAGGAAAACGATCAATTTTTATTTTCTCATTTTCATGCCAACTTCCTACTTCTCCTTTCATTCATAAAACTGGAGTGTACGAGGAAATGGCGTGCACAGTCGCTGGGCGCCACAGCTGAGTGCTGTAGCTGCAAGAGTGGCACATACGACAGCAGTCTGTAACAGCCAGCTGTACAAAAATGTGTTTCAGTTACTGGAATTTTTCCAGAGCGGGCTTAAACCTGCAGGGGCTGGATGATCCGGGGTTCGATTCCCTTCAAGGGCAAAAAACATTTCTGTTCACCTAAGCTCGCAGACCGCCTCTGGGGCCCACCCAGCCCCCTGTCGAATGGGTAGTATCTTTTGACGCACTTATGTATCCATGGAATATATGTTTATGTGTATGTATGTATTATGTATGAATCGGTCAGGGCTTGAAGCTGACCACTTACCTCCGTCTAGTGCCGACTTATCCGTCAGAGGAGCTATATTTCTGTTCTACCCACAGGACACCTTTACCCTTACCTTTAGCACAGCGTTCACAAACCGCACGGTGTCCTGAACATGACCCCACCAAGAGTTGTACAGCCCCTGTCTAAAGCAAAACATTTCCGGTTGTTACAGCAAATATTTTTGTTCAGTTTGCTGCTTGCTCTTCATTACGAAAGCAGAAGTTTTTCTTCAAATATGAAAATAATTTATACACTTTTAGACTTTTGTTTTTTAATTGTTTAATGTGGATGTGACACGTGGTCTGTCTGTCTGTCACAGTAAATTGAGAATACAGGCTGAGGGTGTTCGAGAATAGGACGCTGAGGGAGGTATTACAACCAAGAGGAAGGAGGTAACAGGAGTCTGGAGAAAACTGCGTACTGAGGAGCTTCATGACTTTTTGTTTCACACTGGCTGTTGTTATTAGGTTGGTACAATGGGTGGGGGTGGTGCAGTGGACACAGCAATACATAGAGGGTGTCGGTGGGGAAACTGGAGGAAGGCATCTGTGGGAAGACCTAGACATGTGTAGGGCCAGTGTTAAAATGAATGATACAAGTCGACTGGATTAATCTGGCTCATGATAGGGATACGTGGCGGGCTGTTGTGAACACGGTGATGAACCTTCGGTTTCGATAAAATTCGGGGAATTCCCTGACTAGGTGAGGAACTGTTAGCTTGTGAAGAAGGGCGCTGCTCCTAGGAGTTGGTTACGTTACTGTACGCATGTATATTGCAAAGTGTATTTGGTTGCGAAAGTTCAATTTTGGTGCGTTTTTTTAATATTGTGTGCGCTGTATTTCCTAAACGGTACGAGTAATGTGCCACTAATAATTTGGTAACGAATCGGCTTATTTGGGACCCAGAACACAGTCAAATTTTGAAAGCCCCAATGGTCACTATTTGTACCGTCAGTTTTAACATTCAGCAATTCTCCGTTCTGCCCACGCAGTGTATTTATGTGTTTTGTGTGGATCTCAGAACAAACATCGATTATTTCCCTATACAGCATTAACTGACTGGTTTGTATAACTGAGACGGAGTGTGTTTACTGCGCGGTACGGACTGGGTCTTTATATATAATTCAGGTTATGTGTTTTGTGTGGATCTGAG
>Ga0136643_10017376_pt1 | contig 10823 bp, 8 predicted proteins | sample TergutLab28metaG_FD_96883 | JGI IMG/M metagenome (GOLD analysis project Ga0136643, IMG submission 96883) | Labiotermes labralis P1 segment gut microbial communities from Petit-Saut dam, French Guiana - Lab288 P1 (version 3) (version 3) | ecosystem: Host-associated > Arthropoda: Insects >... | reverse complement strand
TTTGTGTGAGTTGTTTTGTGGATGGTGGGGGGGGATTTGGTGGGGGGGGGGCGTGGTGGGGGGGGGGGGGTGGGGGCGGGCGGAAAGCGCCTTAACACGAAACCCTTAATGACCATCTAACTTAAACTTTCCCCTTAATGACCATCTAACTTAAACTTTCCCGTCTTTTGCGGATGATCGTATGATATAACTCTCTCGTTTAGACTTGGCTGTGTAACGTTTGGAGTGTGACGTCCTATTGTGTTTGGCAAATTACTGCAGTTCCACAGAAATAAACTGTATCGCTGTTAATATAAGTTTGTTACTGTGTATGCTACAGGGTGTTGTGACAGCATGTGTCAGCCTTAGATGCTGGTCATTTTCGAGTCATTCATATGAAAGCGACAGCTGGAGAAATATAATTTTATAAGGATTCAAATCTAAGGACACGTGAAATTCTGAATATCCGTCTTTATGTTTTAATTTACATTTAATCTTCTCAGATGGAATTATTCTACGTTGTTCTTGTGTTGGACAGAACAGAAGATGACCGGCATCAAATACTGAAAAGCAGTGTTGTAAAGCTGTGCCGCGCCTCAACACAGTGATGTTAATAGCGGTACAATGCATCTGTGTAGCATGGCAGCGAGATTTTGTGAAATTTCGTGTATCGTCGGTTAAGTGGAGCCAGGTCTCTGTCTCTTAAATTGTATGCCCTGTGCGTTTGCATAAGCATTAGTGAAAGAGAGGGCGAAGTTGTTAAGCAGGTAGCGACAGCTTATTGTTTGGGCGAATAAAATAATGTTTTAAATTAGACTATCGAAATGTGAAGCATGGAGTTTAAGAAGAAGCAAATAATCAGGGATGACCACAGAAAAATGTAGCGAAGAAGTAAAAAGAAAAGGAAGATATTTTAAAGCAGCGAAGAAATGAAGGATTTGAGGATGCGCGTAAGAAGGGGAGAAGAAAAAAAGCAAGGTATGTAAGAAATGGGGAAAAAAAGATTACAAGAACATGAAAGTGATGAGAGGATTGGAGGATAGATGGATAACATACATATAAACAATGAAGGAAGGCCCAATACTTGGGGCTGAAAAAGGTGGGAAGGGAGTAAGGGAAATAAAAGAGATGGGAAGGAAGTAAGAAAAAGAGAAACCATAATGAAAAATGTGAGAAAGTTGAATCTCATTAAGTATCTCAGTATGCTGCTGTAAGAAGTCGCAATATTGAAAGAAAGTAATGCTTGGAGATCCCTGAATTGCTGTGCAGCTAGCACTTAAGGTAACACTGCAGAACACACGTGCGTGTCTTAACTCCAGGATCCAGCATTACACGTTACACGTAGTTATTATTGAGTGTTATCGAGTGATGTTTACTGCTGTCGCTCAAGCGTCAGTGACACTGTTTTTTGACGGAGAGAACTATGTCACTTGTCATTTTACACGTTCAGCTTTAAATTGCCTCATGTTTAACACACTTGATATTTCTTATTTTCTGTTTGAGTCTGGCGAAGGCAAAGTGTTCCACAACGTGTCAAAATTAAAGATAGTTTTTTTGTGGCTGTTCAACAATAAAAATTTCAAGACATTAAAGTATGGCGCCCTATTGTATTCAAATTGTTCTTTAACCCTTAACAAGTTTGTTGACTTGAAGTTACACTAATGTACGTAATTGGTATTAAAATGAAACAAGCGTGAACATGTTGATTATTTCCATGGTAGCGTATAAATAGCGATGTTAAAAATAATTTCGCCTAGTTTGTTGGCTCGGAAAATTTTCTCTCGTTGAACTTGCAGCATTCCAACAAAAGGGAGGTAGTCCCAAGGGCCGTTGCTTGCAAGTAAATTATCTCATGCATAACAGAAATGTTAATTACCTGTGCTGAAGTGTGAATGTACAAGACACGTGAACGAAATGGTGCCTTGTTTGATGCCATGTTAAGACGAACATTGTGTCATGAACTAAGAGTAATATTAGACGGGTTTGACTCTGGAATCCGAAACGTCTGAGCCGAAAACATTAAAAGGGGTCACGGAACGTAGTATCGTCGAGGGTACATACTCACCGCTCTCTAGTAGACATTTTCTTTGCTGCGTAAAGAAGGCCTTTCTTTGAAACTGTCGCTCCTGGCATGGCCTAGATTTCTTTCTTACTCAGAAAGTAAGTGTAAATAACGTCCCACACCGTCCTGTGAAGGTAATTTATTCGTGGCTTTCAAAAGTCGTAAATTATACCTCCCCACGGAACTGAAGTAAAAGAAGAAAGTTTGGATAAAATATCAAAACCAACAAATGCACGTCAGTGTGAAAGTATATTGTACACACCGCATAACTACTACATGTTTCGGCCAACTCAATTGGCCATCTTCAGGGAGCTGCATTACAAAGGATAGATAAATATGTATGTTACAGAATTTTTTTCGAAACGTTGCACAGATATAAAATATTACATTTCGAAAGTAATGCGTGGTTTAAAATATACATTAAAGATAAAATTACAGAAGAAAAGTATTTTTGATAGGTTCATAAGCTTCTGTAACATTTTGATGTATCTGTCATTTGTAATGCAGCGCCCTGAAGATGACCAATTTAGTGGCCGAAAAGTGTAGGATTTGTACGTTGTATAAAAATATAAGTTGCATACTTATGTATGCGCATTTGTTAGTTTTGATATTGTATTTAAATGATCAATGCAATGATCTTTTAAAATAGAAGAAAGGTTGTTTAAATTAATACGATTCTTTCCTGGAAGTTACTTTCGGTACGGTGCAAAGCAATGGAATTCTGTAGGGTGCCTGTGTGCACAACATGCACATGAATGTCGAGACCTCGTACCATGCTCATTTCAATCTATCAAACGTGGTATATATATATATATATATATATATATATATATTGTGTATGTATGTATGTATGTATGTATGAATATATGAATGTAATTACATACCTTATGTTTACTGGACCGTGCATCATTGTGATAGTTGAAGAATAAGAGACCAACTTGATGTCACTAGTTGTTATGTTTTATTTCACTTCTTTCGGTGTGGTTGGGTTGGAGTGGTATCCGTGTAGCAGGCTGAAGCAAAACTGTGCTTCAGCCTGCTACACGGATACCACTCCAACCCAACCACACCGAAATTCCAACACACATCGAACCAAAAAGAATACGACCAGTGTAGTAATTCAGCAGAAAAAGTAGCAAGCTCCTGATGATGGATATATTATTGTTCGAAACATTTTGAGCACATAAGAAGTAAAATAAAATATCAAGTGACATCAAGTTGGTAATTACGTATGTATGTATGTATGTATGTATGTATGTACATACTAGGTACGTACGTATGGATGTACATATGTATGTGTGTGTATGTATGTATGTATGTAGTCTATGGTAACTGAGGGTTAATAACCATTAATAAAACGTCACAAATAATTTGATCTACAAAGAAAAACCAAGGAATCATTCTTTCATATAGTACTGTTAAGCAGGGAATTTATTCAGAAGAACATGACTTACAATCAGGGACAGAAAATTCTGTACACAGGGAATTATGTGAAGTTACTAATGCAATCGCAGGTCATGTGTTGTTAAAGGTCTACTGATTCTTTTGAATATATAATTAATTTTAAACATGCTTATAACGCTTACGGAGGTATGACTATTTTCACACTTCCAGTTGCTAACTACATCTGTTTTTTTGAAACTTGTTAGGCGATGAAAATTTTAGTGATTGACGTACGATCATTAACGTGATTGAGCTATCAATTAAATAGTAGATTAGAATCAAATTGGTGCAAATTATGTTTGATAGAGTCATCAATCCGTCACGAAGAATTGATTTTATAACCCCTTCCTTAATACAGCTTGTTTTCGTTGAGTAAAGCATAAATTATTATTATTATTATTATTATTATGAGTTTATTGCATAGAGTAAAAGCGGAATTCGGAGGGTTTGTCTTGCTGTCTGTCCGCGAGTTTTATCTCCGCTATTACTGAATGTATTCTCATGGAATCTTATGACGTGGATGTATATTAAATATTTCTGCAAGTATTGGTTTAATTTTGTTAGGTATTTCTTAGTTCGACCCAATACTTGTTTACGAAATTGAACATTCACATTACTTTTTTTAGATATATTTCGTTAGTAGAAGAGAGTATTTGCAGTAGGCTACAAAAATGTAGACATAAAGGAGACAAAATTTTTAAAACCACTTCCTGTGTGGTATTGTATAAACATTACACAGATTATCCTTGTTTAAATATACACAACACCATGAAGAAGTGGAGATATAAATCAACCGCGTTCTTAGCTTCGAAAATGGGATGAAATAAAATGGTTTTGGCAGATTTTCTCTCCGGGAATTTAGTGGTGGACCATTGGATGTGAGCCTTGGCGAGACCCAGAACCAGTCTGGACCGTGTGAGGAAGAAAGAAATATTTAACAATGCCTGGAGTAGATTCCCGAGAACCCAATAATTTAGACCTAATTTGTCACTACACCAACTCCGCTAACATAGTCCATGATATTTAAGTAACTGGCAACAAAAACGTGTCTGTCTTTGGTATTTTCAATTTGCGATGAAGCGGGGTCACAATTGGTGTTGGTGTGTTCTTCTTTCTTCTCTTCAAAAGGATTACTTCAGCAAATCTTCAGTAAATGTCCGGCACATGCTTCTCGAAATCAAAAGTCTTCGCGAATCTGCATTTAATGAAATCAGTTTAGGGATAGGGGAAAGTCGTCCCTATTTTCTTAAAAGCTCTGTTCAATTGACTCAGTTAGGCTACGTCTTTAGACAGACGGTCAAGTAGGTCGTGTAAGTGAAGCAACATTTATTGGTATGGTGTGTTTGTTCCGTCTTCACAGATCTGATTTGCACTTTGCTTGGTTCTTATATTGTGCAAGGTCATCCTTCTGATACCAGAAACCTTCATCTGTTACCGAACTAGTGCTGTAGTCAATACTAAAGTCGTATATGACTTAATGTAACCGAGTGCAACTTTCAAAATTACGGAAAGGACATTGCGTGCACATGGTGTTCGGAATCCATCATTGTCTTAGTTTAACTTTTTAAATATTTTGTTTTATCAACCTAATTTTCGGGATTTGAATCAGTACCTAAATTTTGCATACTTTTCCAAATTAAACTCACATTATACTGGCAACTTTGTGGCTCGCTTAGCAGCATAATTTGACATAGCCCACGTGTCCGAGGTCAGAAAAGAAAATTAATCCACTGTCTCTGAACGATTAGTTATACAAGAACTGTTCAAACATTTCCAGTCACTGAAAGATAATGCTACCACGGATCAGTCCTGTCTTTATGCGGTAGGGTTGCTGAATAAAATGTAGCACAGAAATTGATGCATTGCAAAGAAAAATAAATTTGTGTACTCTTAAATGGATTCGTTAGATAAGGAGACTCCCACGTGTAAAACTGTTAGTCTGTTTCATTTAAATGAAACCTTTATATAAAATGTGGGGGACCGCGGTAGCACAGTGGTTAAGGTGCTGTGCTACAAATCGAAAGGTCGCTGGTTCGATCCCAGCTGGTGTCATTGGATTTTTCATTGACATAAAATCCTTCCGATCGCACTATGGCCCTGGGGTAGACTCAGCCTCTAACATAAATGAGTACCAGGAGTATTTCCTGGGGGTAAAGGCGGCCGGTGCGTACGGCTGACAACCTACCACCATCCTGTGCCGTTGTCACGAAATCCGGGAACCTTAACTTCCTGGAACCCTCTGGGTCACTCCAGGCCTGTAATGGGACTGCTTTACCTGCTTTATATAAAATGTTAATTTTGTTGCCATTTAAACATGTCTAGCAGCAGCAAAATTTGGTGTTACCAAATTGTGTTAACACAGTGTCAAAATTTGGTGTGGAGTTGTGCATACGAAGTGTGTGTCATGTACCTTAAACTCATGAGGCATATGAATGAATGTTTTATGAATAGCAAGTATAAGAATGTTCTCAGAAAAAAACTTACGTAACTGAAATTCCGTGAGTTTAGTGTTTTGGAAATGACCGACTTTTCTAGAAGTTTGAGGTGACTATATCTGTTAGAAAGTAGGTCGAACAAAGTTATAATAGCCTATAATGGAACTTAATTTGCCCTAATTAAAGGAAACGTTCTTTGCCCGAGAACTCTGCTTATTTAATGGCTGTGGGACAGCGAATATTTCTGTACGAAAGACTTTCGGTCGGATTTTTGCATACGTTTCATCGTGCTTATGACGTTTATTGAAGAATGGTCTGAAAACTGAATGCATTTAATTTAATCTCCTATTGCGAGTATTTAGTGTACCTGTAATTTCGAAACTTTGTACTGTAGCGCAAGAGATGCTGTTTAGTTATGGCGCTTTATGCTATGTAATTCTTTCTTGTTAAAGAAGATTTCCAGAAACGTCTTTACCATTTCTTCACAGTAAATTGAAGGGCATAACTCACTTTGCATAATTCAGGTTATTTGGATGGCGCCCCTGACGGTGTCCACGGTACCATTACCAGAATTTTGGCACTAGTTATCAGTATTGACCTTGTGCAGTTTATTTTTAATTTTGAATTATAAGAGATCTCTTCAAAAATAACTGTGCTTATGTTTTTGTTTTATGTGCGTGGATGTGAAGACTAATCAAATTCCTCTATACAGTCTGTCAGCCTTCATGTTCCTTTGGAGACTATTGTGGACCAAAATACCTATAACGACAGGAATATGCGGAATTTTAGGACAGAACTCTGTACAACACATCGTATTGTCTTGCGCTAGACTGTATTTCTAAAGAACCTTCTCCTTTACTTCTCATTTTAGAATCCATATGTCGCTCTGTCTGTTGTAACTGTATGGGTTTTCTGACATATTTATAATTTGTAGATAGGCGCAAATATCCGCCGATACTGACGCCCCTATAAGCACCATAAACTCCACCTGCACGCTACAGTGTTATTATCTAATTTTAATTATTTTTTTCTTATCCCGCACCGAAAAGAGAAATATACTTCTGTCTCAGACAGGAAATACTTGGAGAGTATGCGGTGTCAATAATATGGCATTTTTACAGCGTTCACTGTAATTGTGAAACTACCTTACTATCGAGATTTACTTATGATGTGTGTGTGTGTGTATGTACTGCCGATTCCAGTGGCCGCGCGGTCTAAGGCGTGAGTCTGCGGCCGCTCGCTTGCTGGGATTACGGTTTCGAATGCCACAGGGGTTGTGGATGTCTGTCTGTTGTGAGTGTTGTGTGTTGTTAGGTAGAGGTCTGTGCGTCGGGCTGATCACTCTTCCAGAGAAGTCCTACCGAGTGTGGAGTGTCTGAGTGTGATCGTGAAGCCTGAATAATGAGGAGGTCCTAGTACACTAGTGCATGTTGCACCATGGGGAAAAAATTGCACACACACACACACATACACACACGCACGCACGCACGCACACAAATAAATAAATAAATATATATATAATATGCAGTAGCGGTGTAGAAGGTTTCTTTGAACGTCAACCAGCGTGAAAAGAATTGATAAAAATTAGGATTTGTTTGTGTAATTTGACAAAACTAGTATTGTTTAATTGTTATGTAGAACTAAATTACTGCTCTTAACTGTGAATATGAAAAGTGAAGGCTGCTCTCAACGTACTTCCCTTTTTGACACATATAATACACCTTAGGGATGGTGCGGATGGTGCACGGCACCATCCGCACCGTACACACGACCTACGCAGCGGCTCTCAAGACCACCACCCATCCACAAAACTCGGTGCAGAAAACCATATGCTGAAATTTAACATCTAATGCTCCTGATGATGGGCGTATGAGCCCGAAACATGTCGAAGTAAGGAAAATTAAGTAAATTACATTGTTGCATCAAGTTGGCATTTCACTTTATTTAATGAGGAAGATGCACGGTCAAACAACCCTCAAAGTCATTGTCCATTTCTAATTCATTATTCTACAACTTGCTTGAATTTACTGGGGTGAAGTGTCTTGCGAAAAAAAAAATTAAATTTTTAACATCCTGTATGAAAAGATATTTAATGACCCAGCCACGATGTGCAGTGAGAGCTGATAAATTCCTCCTTTCAGGGTTGGTGGTGACTATTTAAGGTACCCAAAATGGTCGTTCTGCCTCTAGTAGGCAATTGAGAGCGCTGGTATTCGGGTTCTGGGTTAGATGTGTTACATTCCAGACCTCTGTCTTAATATGCACCTCCTTGAGAACCTCAAAATCCATTTAGCGACGTGTTAATACCATGATTAATGGAAATCCAGCAGTTGCGTAAATATTACTAGCGTTATAGAAGCACAAACGTGACTGCACCTACATGAGTTTGCTCAAATTAAATGTGCCACACACCACAGCTCTAGTTTTTTTTTATAAGCCTGGTTGTTTGCTACAAATGAAACTGTAAACACAATTACCTTGTCCATGCTTTCTTCGTGTGCCTTGTTTATTGCAAAGCCTTTCGCTTGCTGTGCAGTAGCACGAAGTCACTGCATAGAGGCAACGGGTTATTCGTGTCGCGTGTGTTAGCGGCATCTATACAACTAATATTTCTTAATGTAATATTATATAGTGCACGTCAGCATAATCACTTTATTATAAAAGATAATACAAGGCTACATGTTTCGACTATAACCTAGTCATCCTCAGGCCTATATTGACAATTGTGTTACCAGATGCTATGCACAATCTGAGATCCCATCGTGTTTACATTCGTGGAATATATCTAATTAAAACTTTTGTCTAAAAATAGAGGTGTGATGTTCAAATACAGGATTGGGGTACGCAAAATTGTCTTATAAAATATATGTTACAGATTTTTGTCTAAAAAGTTTTTTTAAGTTGTATAAAATTAATTCTTAACGGTGTTTTGCTGTTCATCGGTTTCGGATGTGGGTACCGTTGTCGTTGCTTTTGAGGCTGTGAGTTGCTGTATATCTATGGGTGATGTCAGAGTACGTCTATTTTGCTGTTTCGTGGGTGTGGTGTGGTATCAAATGGTCTCGCACTCCGAACTGTTGGATGGTACTGTCTGGCAAAATTTCCCTTTTGTTTCTATTGTTGTGTTATAAACGGACGGATACAATTTCCGTAACGGGTTTTCTCTTGACGTACGTGTTGAGTTGTTGGCTCCGTCGTTTTTTGCAGTCCTTGTGGCCAGAAATCTTCTTCAGCGTGGGTGTATGTGCTTCGTATTGAATATTTAATCGCTGTGTGATGTGTCGTTTTATAACAGTGTTGTTTCCTGTATTGCAGTCACTGTGTGGGCTTTGGACGGCTATCTCCAGCGTATTTCTTGCTGTTGTTTGAGTTTGTGTTATGAAAAGCCCAGAAATTCACCCGTTTTATGGGTTGTAAAATAGCTTAGATGGTTAGTTGCAAGCCTTTTAGCGCCTCGGTTGGGGGTTGATCTAATGCTATTCTGGGTGAGATTTTTGATGGAGAAATTGGCACTGGGAAAGGGTTTCCTCCCAGTACTTCGGTATTCTCCTTTTCAGTATAATTTCAACTAATTTGGTTCATGTACGCTGAGTCGTCTATATAATGGGCATTATAAAATCCTAATCTTAGCAATTGAAGGCGTCGTCAAATAAAACGACTATCTCGATCTCATTTAATGTAATTCGAGTGCTATATTAATTATGGTTTCCACAAGAGCGTAGCATTGATCCCTGTTTTTAGATACTTGAATTAAATTAAACCCCCGACATTCTGTTCCTCGGAGATATATTTTAGTGTTATCCTCCCATCAGTCAGTAGGCCCTCCAAGCTTATTTTCCTACAGACTTTCCCCACATTGTTTTCCAAGTAAAGTTCCCTTAATTGTAGACTGATTGCAACCAAAATTATACAGTTTGCAGCGCATACGTGGAAAGTGCGAGATATGGATATTCAGGAAAATACCACAAATGAAAGCTGAGATACAGCCGCAAAGGTACTTTGTTTTCTAAGTTAAGTGTCGTTAATTATTATCCAATCACAACTAATTTTGCATCTCTGCAGCGAATAAGAGAACACTGCGAAGTATGAATTTTCATGAGGATCGCTACAATGCAAGCAGAGACACAACCGAAAAGGTACTTTGTTATACAAGTAAAGTGCCTTTATTTAGTGACACATCACAACCAAACCTGCATTGTTTGTAGCGCATGCGTGGAGAATAAGAGGCACGAATTTTCAGGAAAACCCCTCCAATGAAGTCCGAGATACAGCCGACAAGTTAATTTGTTCTTCATGTAAAGTGCCCTTAATTAGTGACCGATCGAAACCAAACTTGCACAATTCATAGCGCATGCGAGATGAGTCAGACGTATCAATTTTAAGGAAAATTTCTGTAATGGAAGCCGAGCTACATCTGACAAGTTACTTTATTCTCCAAAGTGCCCGTAATTTACAACCGATCGCAACTATACACGCACCGCCCTCGTAGTTATTGGTGGATTGTAACCAAACTGGCACTGTTTGTAGCACGTGCATGTAGAATGGGAGGTAAGAAGTTTCAAGAAACTCTCTTTGATGGAAGCCTATATACAGACGAAGCGGCTTATGAGTGTCCGATTAACATGCCTTTAATTAACCGAGCGCAACTAACTTTGTATTGTTTGTGGCGCATGGATGGAAAGTGCAAGGCGTGAATTTTAAGAAAAATACCTGGAACGCAACCCGATAATTTGCCGAAAGTGTAATTTACTCTAGACTTGAATGTCCTTAATAATAATAATAATAATAATAAAGAATACAATTTTGAAGCAAGAAATTGAGAGTAAATGCCGGTTATGTAAGCAACATGAAGAAACTATTGACCACTTAACTTCGGGATGTCCCATTTTGGCAAAGAACGAATA
>Ga0136643_10017375_pt1 | contig 10824 bp, 13 predicted proteins | sample TergutLab28metaG_FD_96883 | JGI IMG/M metagenome (GOLD analysis project Ga0136643, IMG submission 96883) | Labiotermes labralis P1 segment gut microbial communities from Petit-Saut dam, French Guiana - Lab288 P1 (version 3) (version 3) | ecosystem: Host-associated > Arthropoda: Insects >... | reverse complement strand
TTCTTCATTATCATTAAAACATTAACATTGTAAGTAAATTTGCAATTCTAAACGTTGTGTGTGATCTCACGTGGGCTCACTATGTAGGTGGGGGAGGGGAGGACGACGTGTGTCGTATCACAGTATGTGGGTGCTAACACTCCTGTTCTTTATGTTTACTTGAAGTTATACAGTTATGTGGATGGCATATTCGATGTCGTATTCACCAAGCTAAATTTTAGTTCTGGTAACTATGTTATCGAATTCACTTATCGAGTGTGTGCGCTGTCACAGTTGCCACGGTGAAAATGCGTGTAGCGTAAGATGTAAGTGGCTTGGATAGAACTCACAGTTGTTGTAGTGAAGGTTGCTGATTATAGAACTGGTGCTATATGGTGTGCGACACGCGGGTTAGGCTTCGTTGTGTATCACTTGGGCTGTAGTACGTTTGTCACTGTTGGTGAACACAGAATAGTTATTCGTTCCTACGGTACGCCGGTGGTCATAGGTGTAGCTTGTTGTTATGTTGTCGTAGCCAGGTGTGTCTCGTTCTGTGCGCGTCCACTACTGGGTACTGCACGAGGCCATTTCGATTTATTAATTTCAGTGTTATTTCCACTTTAAAGATTTGCAACTACACTTTTTGATACCGAGAAGGAAAGCAACGTTACCCCGGTAGAACGGATAGTTCTGTTTGTTTTTGAGAATGGGAATAACCACGCAAAAGGACTGGTCTGTTGTATATCTTCACACCACTCAATTTCCTGTGAAGTGTCTGTTCGATGTCCATAAAATCTGTTATGAAAATGTTCCAATAGAAACCGCTGAAACGAACAAACTCTGTAAAGAGACCGACCGCATCGACTGCATTACACTTCATGGCCAGTCGGATGTAGTTTCTTTGGTCGCTGTACTTCCAACATGACCTTGAGGCCCCTGGAAGCTTCCTGCATAATGACAACTATGGTCGTTCCCCAGCCCCCAGCAGCACATTAGTCGGAACGAGAAAACAACGCCTCAACTGTATGGTTCCGAAGGTTAAAATGGTTGAAATATTACCTCCACATCTCCTACACACTTTCAAGACGAGGTGGTCATGCACAGGGAAAATCTACTTTCCTTGTACTGAATAGGTAGCTTGTGTAACAAACTATGGTGACTGATGTACTTCATGGCTTTCTTTACGCACCTCAGTCAAATTTCGGAATGTTTCTTTCAGCAGGTCAGTGTGCTAGAAAAATCCTTCTCTATTCATTTCGTCATTACATTCAAAGCAGGTTGATTACTAAAATTGTTACTGTAAGTGCAGTCACTTGTGAACATTGGAAGTGGAAACATTAATTACAAGCAGGGTAGTGCAACACAGTGAGATAATGAACAAAGTAGATTCATTCTACAATGCAGATTTCCTTGAGAACCAAACATTCGCTCAGCTAGTCAGACAATTTCACACTTATTCGTTACTATGTCCATAACAGCCCATCAGTCAAGTCCACATGCTCATGTCCAGTGTCCTTACAGTCCATTTTAATATTGTCCTTTCATCTACCTGATGTCTTCTCCCATTTCGCGTCCAACCTGCAACCTGTCGTCACTTCTCATCTCTTCCGTTTGTATTACATGGTCTGCCGATATCACCCTTCTGTGATGTGATCTCTCTGATGACATTTGTTGAAAGCATGAACTACCAATTAATGCAGTAATATATATTATTTCGATACTTCCCCTCTCTTAATTCCAAACAAGTTCCTCAGCACTCCTGCTTGAAAATGGATTCAGTTCTTTTCCTTCGTGTGTGACACCAATTCTCACAAATAAACAACAGCCTTCTTTATCGTGACGTTTTTAGGCATAACTCGATGATACACGCCATTAAAGTATGTAAAACCATTTAAAGTCATTTTTCATTACTGGCGATGTATGGACTGAAATAAATTAATCTCGCGTTTGCCACTTGTCTTTGTGTCAGTCGATAAACCATCACAGTCACGGGTATCTGTTTGCACTGGCGTGTTGTTTACATGTCCAAAAGTTTGATAATAAAGTAGCTTTTGTTTGCTTTAAACTGCCATCAAGGTTACAACTTGGAATATTTTATGTTACGATTGATAGTTTTTGGAAAGTGAGACCACATGCTTTATGAACACCTTTACAAAGTATATCCGTCTTTGTATGTTGTACGGAAAGCTGTATGCAACAAGACGAAGAGGAAGACCAAAAATGAGATGGCTGGTTGACGTGTCCACGGACCTGAGAAAGATGGGGATAAACGAATGGAGAGACAGAGCAAGGGATCGAGAGGCCTGGAGGCGTATTGTAAAGGAGGCCAAGGCCTACCCCGGGCTGTAGCGCCACCGAAGAATATCCGTCTTTGTACTATCTAGTGTTGAAGCTTGGCTAGTGTCTGTCCGTATTAGAGTACTGATATGGAGGAGTGTGTTATCAGTTCTCAGTGTTTAATTTTATTATGATAAATTTTAGTTCTGGTCCAAAAAGACTGACTCATTCACATTTCTGAGTGTTACATGTCCGACTGAAGAGGTGGACTGTATATCATACCGGTCTGCAGCTATATGAGATGCAATCAGAGCTGTTCACACGACGTGTTCTTCTTATAACACAGTAAAGTAGAAAGTGTTTAATTATTTGGTTTTTTTTGGGGGGGGGGAAGTTGCATGCTGTTAAAATATCATTACAATGTTGACTGACAGTGAAATGACACAATAAATATATACAGTTTATGCATTGTTTGTATTTGGACTCTGCTGCGATGAGTCAGTCAGCTTAGCCGATTGATTATTTGACTAAAGATTGTGTAATTAAAGTAAGATGCCGCCCTCTAATAAAAAGTATATCAAAATCATGTATTTTTGGTGATATCTGGAGAGCTGTGGATGTGAGACTGTATTTGGGTAAATTTTAATGGGGTTAATTAAATTTATCAAAGAAATTACTCGGTTTTGCGATGAGCCATATTTCACGAAGTAAGCTGTGTCTTGGAAATAAGCACGTGCATATAATAAAAATGATAATAATTATAATTATAATATAAATAATACACTAGGAGATTGAGAATGATATTGAAAGCAGAGTTGACTGCTAAAAATAAATTTGCAGCAACTGTAGCACAAGCTGTCCCAGTATTAAGATACAGTTTTGGAGTAAGTCATTGGAGATTAAAAATCAAGAATCGACTCGAATTTAGAAAAATACCACGAGTGTAGTAAAATGCACCACTCGGAAGCTGAAATAGATGGGTTACATACATAAAAAAAAGAGAAGGAGCAGCTTGTTTCGAATTGAAGCGATATAGATAACAAAGTTAACCAATCTGCAGAATATTTGAACACAAAACATGAAGAAGATAAATTTTTAAGTATTGTTAAAAGCCACGAAAGCCGTCGACCGAATACGAATTTAGCAAATAAATAACAAATTTGCAGAATAAATAAATAATTAAAAAGTTATCAGTAAAAGAAAAAGATGACATAAAACATAGAAAATAAGATTAGAAACGTCGTTAAAAAAATGGCAAAACATAGTAATGAATAGACATTGTTAGATTATAAATAGGCAGGTTATTACTGAAGATGACACATTTCTGTGGATATCGAGGGAAATATGGAAGCAGAAACTGAAAGATGAAGTAATAGCAGTACACGTGCAGGTTACCAAAACAAATATTATGCAACAAAAGAAAATACAACCAAAAACAGATAGCAAATGTAGATAACATGAAGGGACAATAGACGACATTGTATCAGCATGCCCATTATTTTCAAAGTAACAGTATATACAGCGACACGAGTGTGTCCTCAAATACATACACAAGGAAATAGTGTAATATCAGATAGTGAACACTGGTATGAGCTTATACTAAAATCAGTATAAAGAAATCAAGGAAGTAAGATAACCATATTACGGACTCTACAAGAGAAAACTGACAGAGCCATCCTGAACAATAAATCGGACATCATAATCCGTGATCATGGACAACGAACATGTGTTGATAGAAATTACAATTTCAGGAGATATAGATGTAATCAAGAAAGAACTTCAAAGGATTTAAAGTACAAAGACCTTAAAATGTAAATATAGCATGTGCGGATTGTAAAAACAAAAGTGATACCAGCAATAACAGGGACTGTGGTTCTATCCCAGAATCACTCAGAAAATATCTGAGCAAACTAAGCTAGTTGGAAGCAAGACGTCAAGCCACATTGGGCAGTACGGACAGTACTAATGTAAATTGTTAAACATTCAACATGGGAAATAACATTTTTTATACTCGACTGCCCTTGTGGGCCTAGACGTCGGTCTTTACGAGGTTTCGAGATCACATTCAGGCACACCACACCCGGTAGGACTCCTCTGGACTAGTGATCGGCCCGACGCAGAAACCTCTACCTGACAACACATAATATTTAAAATGACAGAAATCCATGCCCCAGGCGGGATTCGAACTCACAATCTCAGCAAGCGAGCGGCCGCAGACCCACGCTTTAGACCGCACAGCCACGGGGATTAGCGGAAATAATTTTACATGTACCATAATTTGGAACTACAGAATAGCTATGATATTATGTAACCTAGCGACATGATTTGTGCCGGCTGTACGACATTCAGTGCCCTGTATAAAGGTGGTAAGGTAGAAGTAAAGCAGTCCCATTACAGGCCTGGACAGGCCCAGAGGGTTCCAGGAAGTTAAGGCTCCCCGATTTCGTGACAACGGCACAGAATGGTGGTAGGTTGTCAGCCTTACGCACCGGCCGCCTTTACCCCCGGGAAATACTCCTGGTACTCATTTATGTTAGAGGCTGATTCGACCCCAGGGCCATAGTGCGATCGGAATAAAGGTGATAAAGTAATAATAATAATAATAATAATAATAATAATACCTATCGTTTGGTTTGCTTCTATGTAGCGACTAAATATTGCAGTTCTGAAATTTACTGAGCATGTACATTTTATTTTTTTTTTATTTAAGAACTTATTTACACCGGGACATGAAAATTTAATTCGTTGCTTATGCAGATGGTTCACAACAATACAGAACATTTATTTGTAAAACATACAACATGGTTCTGCTCGCTAGGCATGCTCACTGGTCATGGACAGCAGATGTACTTGTTAACGGACGCTTGCCACCACTTCTGGCCACGAAGATGTGACGTAGCATTTAGCGGCAGCGTCATGCGCACTGGTAGACTCATTGGTATAAACATGTGTTTGTACACTATTAGTCACTCTGTACTTTTTTTTTTTTGTAATTGCAAGGTGACATCGGGTATCATGTGAGATTACACTGAAGACTTATAGCGCTGCTGACACTTGCAAGAATGGTTGTGGTACTCCAATAACAACGGATAAGAAATCTGTTGTTGTTGGAGTACCACAACCATTCTTGCAGGGATTACTAGACAGGAAAGTTGACTGTCGTCACTTAGTATAGCCAGTCGCAGAACAGAGTGCCTCTCCCTCCCTCGATTGTGCTATGGTTGAATATGTAACACATGGATGTGCTATATTGTTGTACTCTATCTGATATTACGTGACTGTCATGCAATTCTAGTCCGTCAGTCTAGCTACAGAGCCAAAAACAAAATAACTTTTTGTTCAGTCCCATTCTTGTTGTTAACAAATCTGTTCGTCTATATATGATTAGCTGTAAAGGTTGGAAGATGTTCAGCTTAGAAAGAAAAGTGAAACTGAAGAGAGTGCAGTGCCGTGAAGAAGCTTAAAAATATTGCCAGCAGTGTGCCTCGACATTCGTTAAGCTTCGTTAAATGTTGTAATACATGAGGAGAAATCGTTGAATGTCTCCAACAAAGAATTTAATGAAATCTGAAAAAGGTCTTTGGACTAAATGGACACGTGTAAGAAGGACCTTTGCAAATTAGGCTTTACGATGAAAGGTATGACTGGAAATACGAATTACTCATTGACGTTAAACACACGGATTCTTTACCGAATTCCAGAACATTCAATGAAAACGTTTGTGAGATACACGCAAGAGTGTGATTATCACCTTATACATGGGCTGGGATAACTTAGTCGGTAGAGCGACTCGCTACAGTCTGGACGGTTCGGGAATCGAATCCCGGTGGGGGGCGAGATTTTCCACCCGTCCAGACCGGCCCTGGGGTCCACCCAGCCTCCCACACAAAGCGGCAGGGGTGTGGCGTTGACCACCCACCCCCATTTCTTTTGTCAAGTTTAAAGAAAGAGTAGGGCTATAACTCTACTCCCCCTCTGGGCCTTCGTGGCCTGTTCTAGGGTCAAATTTACCTTTATTTTATTTCTATGACCTTAATTATGTAATGTACGCAACATTTGGTCTCTATTCTATTTGTCTGCTCTTTTCCAAAAGATGTCTAATCACCATGTTCTCGGCCACTAACCCTTCAATGCATTTAACCCTTTAAACGCCGAGTTAAATCCCATCTGCCATCTGCTGGCATTATTAGGAGCTCACCATATTCTTCACGTTAGCAGGATTAGGGTTAAGGAAACCATAAATTTAATATTTAACCTTCCTGGGCAGTACTTGGAATGTAACCTAAGTGTCACTGAAAGGATAACATAAATATTAAATTTCAGTATGCCAATCTGGGAGAAATTTTATGAAAATCAAATTCTGAATGTCAGCTCTAATCCCTCCTTTTTAACTGTGGCATGTCAAGCACCAGAAATGCAAGAGACCTGTGAGAATTAGTTCAATTAAGCACACAAATTTTGATTCTTCTTAACAATTTCTTGTCTTGCTCATGGGTTTACATCCAAACATTTTTGCCAACCGTTTCCCTGAATATATGAGCATTATCATCATCACCTGTCCATAACAAATTAGCTGTTCCACTGCTATACCCTAATGTCTATAAAATGTTGCTTCTAAAATGTTATTTCGAAAGATGCAACATTACAAGTAATACATCTTTACCTATGCTGGTTTCTAGAAGATATTTCAATATAAAATGTCATTATATTATAATAATTACTGAGGTAACAACATACAATATTAGTACAGTACTTGCTTCTTAAGTTGTTCATTTAAACGGGACCTTGTAAATGAACCAGTTGTATATGTGTGTGAAATAGAGTTCTTATAGATCCTTGTCCTGTTCTTGTTCTCCACAATTTCGTTTTCCGTATTGGAAAGGCAGTTTGAATTATTTTAAAATAACTGCATCTTTCAGACCTCTAAAGTTACCATAAGATGACATTTAGAAAAGCATTCCACACCACTGATGAAAAAGAATGTGTGTGCATGCACACGCACACATGTACACACACACACGCGCACACTTACGGAACTATTCCCAACAACGAACCAGACATTATAATCCGTGATAATGAAAAGGGAACATGTATGTTAATAGACGTAGCAATCTCAGGAGACAGAAATGTGATTAAAAAAGAGCCGAGAAAAAGTCAAGGAACTACAGAAAACAGCCATATTGTGCACTGCACACATACGTCGGAAAGTACTAATGTAAAAATGCAATAGATTCAACACTGAAACTAACGATATGAGCACCATGAATAGTAACAACAGAATAGCTGCAACACTGTGTTCCTTAGGGACATACTTGTAGTTTGTCTCAGGAATATAAGTATAAATACCCTGCATAAAGGAGATGATGATGATAATAATAATAATAATAATAAATATACAGTGCAAAGTTATAATGTGCGCCAAAGTGGTACACATTTTCGTGTATGAAATCACTTGGATTTTCCCAGTTCTTATACGCAGGTGATATGCGCTATTGCTGGTAGTAGACCCCAAAACACCAATAACAACCATTGACTTAGACAGGTTCAATGTAACGTCATTGTCTCTTGTCATTTTTCAGTCACTTGGACAGTGAGATGCCACGTGTCAAGGTCCTAAGGGGTGTGTTGGAGGAGTCCATCAAGCGAGCCTTGAGGCTATCCATGTGTAATTGACGCTAACGAATGATAGGTGTTCCTGGAAGTTTAATAAAAGCTACTGTCTGATATCTCGTAACAGAACTGTCTTCAGGCTGGTCATCGCCGTCATGTCTTCAGTGTTTAACAAGAATCAATTTATGGGGGACTTCATTACCGCCGTTTAAAAAAACAGGAGTTAGGTGTTGTATCCGACAGGTTCTATGAGGCTGAACAGTGAGGCTATTAATGTGTACTTGGGCGGCGGTTGTAAATCTTCGCTAAATAAATTCATCAATCATTGTAGTTTGTTTGAAGACAGGTCCATAGCCTCTTACAGTGCGAGTTCTCCACGGCGTGCAATATAGTGTTTCCTCTTTCTATTTCCAGTATCCTCGCTTTTCCTTAAGGTCGCCCGGTAGCTGCTTACGTCTTTTCCCACGTCTTCCCTTCACTTTTATCCTACCATCAATATTTCTTTCAGTTATATATCTTAGAGGGAAATTCCCACGCAAGATGTGACAAATCCAGTTAATCTTCCTTATTTTTATTGTTCGTAGGACATTCTTTTCCTCCTCGACTCTATGCATTAATTCTTCACTTTTTTTACGATCAGTCCACCTGATCTTCTCCGTCCTTCTCCAACACCACATACCGAAATGCCCCAGGTATTTCTGATCTACCTTCCAAAGTGTCCAACTTTAAGCACCTTTCAAAGTTCTGCTCCGAATGGAGCACTTTACTAGTTTCGTCCTTAATCTTAGCCCAATTTTCTTGTGAAGAAAATCTGTTGCTATTCACATGACAATCTTGGATTTAATTTCACGTGTATGTCTTGCGTCATTTGTTATCATACTATCCAAACAGCTGAAATATTGCACATTTCTTGGTTGTTTTTTATGTATCATAATCTGCAGTGGGGAAGGTTGCCTTGAGATTCTCATCACCTTAGTGTTTCCCACATTCATTTCCATTTCACAGCATCTTCCTTTTTCTGTTAGTCTATCAGTCATGTTCCGCAGCATCATTTCTTCCTTAGCCAGTAGCACAAGGTTATCTGCATATCTCACAGTGCGGACCACTTTCCTCCTTTTTTGAAGTCTCCAAAGCCTTCAAGAGCTTCCTTGGTAAGGTATTCGCTGTTCAAATTGAATAGAATGGCGACAAACAGCATCCTTGTCTAACTCCTCTTCCAATAGTCTATTAATAACAGTGATAAATGTATATGTAAATGACCATAAATGTAATTGTGATGTACTGTGTAGGTAAACACGCTATTTTTTTCCCCCTGTGCGCTGCGGCCCAACGCGGACCATGGTCTCCTCATTCTTGAGGTTTCTAGATCACACACAACGACGCATCACAGTCAGTAGGACTCCTCTGGACGAGTGATCAGCTCGTCGCAGAGACCTCTACCTGACAACACACAAGAGACACAACAGACAAACATCCACGCCCCCGGTGGGATTCGAACCCACGATCTCAACAGGCGAGCGGCCGCGGACCTACGCCTTAGACCGCACGGCTACTGGGACCGGCTAAAGACGCTATTACCCACTTCAATTTATGTAACCCCAAAAAGTATACATAAATGCAAGGGTATAAATAACAAGAGAGGCAGTATACGTATGATTGAGGCGCGTTCTTTTAACTATTATGGTACTGGAAAACCCATACTTATTACAAAACCTGATTGTGTGTTTGTAGTCCTAGTTATTCAGCACGCAATGCGCATGCGTTATATTATTATTTGTAGCCTGCCTTGCTGTACAATATTTTCCACATTATCTCATAAACGGCACGATTTAAAAAAGTTATAAAACATGAAATTGTGTTTAAATTTTCTCGACATTTTTTTGTATGAAATACTTTTCATTCTAAGAATAATTGAGCGAGATGTGATAGAATTTTTTTTTTGGTCTTAATGTAAAGTACCCGTTATTCTTGTCTGATATTAAGGAAACTTGAACGTTTTTGATAGATTTTCGAAAAATATTCAGATATAAAATGTCATGTGGGAGCCGAATTGTTCCATGCAGACGGACGGACAGACATAATGTGGCTAATGGTTGCTTTTCGTAATTTTGCGAAAGCGCCTCAAAATGTGCAACATGTTAAGTGTAGATTAATAATAAGAGTAATAACAGCACTTCCTACGTTTTCTCAAACAATACTAATGGATATTCGAAAACGCGGACTACAAGGAGCTTTGTCGTAGGAGTGTGATGTTGCCGGAACTTAGGTGCGATCACTTCGAAAGAACATTGCTACCTCTCTACCAAACTACACAGCGTGACACGCCGGGAAACACATCCGCGAGAATCTTTTCTGTCAAAACATGTACCACTGTTGCAACTAAAATCGTTAAGACTGATTAAATTAGAAGATAATTTATCAGTGACGAAGCATTACTCAACCAAAATAAGAAATTTGCTACTTTGATTAATTGACCCTTTGAAGCATGACGTCCATATAAACCAAACAATGCCTAAAATTCCTTTCTCCTAAGAAGCGCACTCTTCGTGGACAACTTGAACCTGAAGGTGGAGGCATTATTTTCCTCCGAAACGTCTGCGGTCAGTATGACGAAATATCCTAGAAGATTTTTAAATTGTGCAGAGTTCCTGTCCTTTGTGAAGACAAACCGATTAATGCTTTTTGGGAAAATATCACCGTTTATTCTGAGATTCTTACGAGAGACATCAGTACACTCTTGGTCAAAATGCAGTGACTTTGAACGTTAAAGCAGGGGTTACGTGTTGTTATCGCTGTACTTCAGTGGGTTAGGAAGGAGGAGAACATTTAAGCTGATGTGCCGGTCCCAGTGGCCGCGCGGTCTAAGGCGTAGGTCTACGGCCGCTCGCCTGCTGAGATTGTGGGTTCGAATCCCACCGGGGGCATGGATGTTTGGTCTGTTGTGAGTGTTGTGTGTTG
>Ga0136643_10017371_pt1 | contig 10826 bp, 2 predicted proteins | sample TergutLab28metaG_FD_96883 | JGI IMG/M metagenome (GOLD analysis project Ga0136643, IMG submission 96883) | Labiotermes labralis P1 segment gut microbial communities from Petit-Saut dam, French Guiana - Lab288 P1 (version 3) (version 3) | ecosystem: Host-associated > Arthropoda: Insects >... | reverse complement strand
TGACGGTCAGCGGGTTGTTGCGGGTGTCCAGCCACAGCGCGTAGGTGCCGTCGGAGGTCGTGGTCAGCGTGTACGACGACGCCCAGCTGTCGACCTGGACGGTGGCGCCGGACAGCGGCGCGGTGCCGCCGGAGGCGGTGACGCCGAGCACGGTGCCGTTCATCTTGCCCCAGGACTTGGGCGGGTTGACGTGCAGGGTCACCGGGATCGACGCCACCGTGTAGGGGGTGTCGCTGCCCGCGGTGATCTGCGCGGTGAAGTCACCCGGCTGGGCGACCTCGGGCACCGAGGCGTCCAGGCTGACGGTGACCGTCGAGGTCGCGCCCGGCTGCACCGTCAGCTCCTGCGTGCTCTCGCCCAGCCAGGTCACGTCGGACGAGCCCACCTGGTCGTAGCCGGGGAGCAGCTCCACCGCGGGGATCGGCGAGCCGGGGGCGTTGCCGCCGCCGACCTTGTAGAAGCCCGCCGCGCCGGCGCTGCGGTACGTCGGCACGTTGGCGTTCGGCAGCGCGCTCCACGTCCCGGACTGCGGGTCGAAGGCGTAACCGCGGTTGGTCAGGGCGTTGTTGCTGATGCCGCTGGAGATCAGCAGCAGCCCGTTGGCCGAGGTGTAGGACGAGGCCCACTGGGTGCCGGGCATGTCCGCGACCTGGGACCAGGTGTTGGCCGCCGGGTCGTACACGTAGGAGTGCGCGATCTCGGTGCTGCCGTTCAGACCGCCGGCGCAGTACAGCAGGTCGTCGATGCCGGCGCAGGACTGCCAGGAGACCGGCTCCGGGTAGGCGGCGATCGCCGTCCAGCTGTCGGAGGACGGGTCGTAGGCGCTGGCGTCGGTGGTGCCGCACGAGCTCGCGCCGCAGCCGCCGACCATGTACAGCTTGCCGTCGACCACGGCCGTGCCCGATCCCGCGTACGCCTTGGGCGCCGAGGCACCGGTGCTCCAGGTGTCGCTCGCGGGGTCGTACACCTCCAGCTTGGTGTCCGGGCTGCCGGAGGAACCCCAGCCGCCGACGGCGTAGAACTTGCCGTCGATGAAGCCGTGCGCCGCGGCCTCCCGGGTGTCCGCGGCCGACGCCAGCTTGCTCCAGCTGCCGACGGACGGGTCGAGGACGTACAGGTCCTTGCTGTCCGCGGACCCGTTGTAGCCGAAGGCCGAGTAGACCTTGCCGTCATAGGTGCCGACAGCGTTGTCCATGATGGCCGTCGGGTAGTTGGGCGCGGTCTGCCACGCGTCGTCGGACGGGCCCGGGTCCGGCTGCGCGGAGCCGTCGGCCGGGTGCGCCTTGTCGGACAGCGGGGAGAACGTTCCCTTGACGGTCTTGAGCGGGGCGCCCTGGGCCTGGATCTTGAACCCGCCGGAGCGCTCGCCCAGCTTCAGCGTGGCGGGAGCGCCGCCGGTGTTCTTCACGGTGAGCTGCTGGGTGGTCTTCCCGCCCCAGCCGACGGTGGCGTCGACCGAGGCCGGGGTCACCTGCAACCGGCCCGCCTTGAGCTGGAAGTCCGCCGCGACGGCGCTGTCCGCGGCCACCTTCACCGTGCCGGCGGCGGTGGAGTAGTGGGACTTGGCGGCGTTGAAGGCGTGGTCGCCCAGGGTGGGGGAGAACAGCGAGAAGTAGCCGTCGCCGAGGTTCGGGTCGTCGGGAGTGGCGACGGTGGTGACGCTCTGCGTGGTGTCGTCCTGGTTGGTGACGGTCGCGCCGACCACGCCGGCGCCGGTGTTGGCGTCCGACACGGAGCCCACGACCAGGCCGCCCGGGATGGCGGTCATGTCGCGGTTGCCGACGAAGACGTTGTCGACGGACCACCACCAGCCCCAGTGCCCGGTGAAGCGGAACCGCACCTGCACGGCCGGCTTGCCTGCGAAGTCGGAGAGCGGGACTTCGATTCTGGACGGGCCGGTGATGCCGGTCGTGGTGGACCAGACCGGGGTCCACGTGGTGCCGCCGTCGGAGGTGGCGTCGACCTCGGCGGTCTGCCCGCCGATGTAGCGGTACTCGGTGTTGAAGGCGACCTCGGGGGCGTTCTTGCCGGTGAAGTCGTAGACGGGGCTGACCAGTTGGGTGTCCTGGGTGGCGGTGCCGCCGAAGTGGTCGCTGTCGACGATCGCGAAGGCGCCGTCACCGCCGGTGCGGTTGCCGCGGGAGCCCGGGTCGTCGAACTCCCAGCCGCCGGTGGTGCCTTCGGCGTTGACGACGCTCCAGCCCTGCGGCGGCGCGTCGGTGGCGTCGAACGTCTCGGTGGTGCCGTTCTGGTGCTGGGTGTAGCCGCGGGCGGTGCCCGACCACGGGTCGACCGGCGCCGAGAGGTTCAGGCTCGTCGCGCTGTCACCGATCGTCACGGTCTTGGTGACGGCCTGGTAGCCGGGGTCGGAGACGGCGACGTGCAGGGTGTAGTCGTGGCCCTGGGGCAGCGACACGGAGTACGCGCCGGTCGCGGGGTCGGTCCACACCGAGCCGGGGACGCCGTCCGCGGTGATCTTGGCGTAGAGCGGCCAGCCGTGGCCGGAGCCGTCGGTGACCTTGCCGGAGAGGGTCTGGCTCGGCACCGGCGACAGGCTGTAGTTCTTGGTGAGGGTCGCGCCGTCGCCCACTGCCACGCCCGAGTCGGACGTGCTGGCGTAGCCGAAGGCGTCCACGGTCACGTCGTAGGTGCCGACCGGGACCGTCAGGTCGTAGGTGCCCGTCGCGCCGGTGTGCGCGACGTTGGTGCCGGCGGTGATCGTGGCGCCGGAGATCGGCTTGCCGGTCTTGGAGTCGGTGACGGTGCCGGTCAGTTCACCGTGCGGGCCGCTGCGGAAGGCCGCCAGGCCGTCGGGGGTGCCGAGGCCCGTCGGGCCGTCGTAGCCGGGGCCGCCGGTGCACAGGTACGACGGGGAGCACGAGCCGTTGGAGCCCGTGGTGATGTCGTTGATGCCCGAGGACGCGGCGTACGGGTAGGAGTTGGGGTACGTCCCGGCCACCGGGGTGCCCGCGTCGGCGTAGACGCTGGCGATGATCGGCGACGACACGCTCGTGCCGCCGTAGACCGCCCAGCCGCCGGCGCCGTAGGTCTGGTAGACCGCGACGCCCTCGGCCACCGCGGAGACGTCGGCGAGAGCGCGGTTGGCGCAGCCGGTGTCCTTCTGGAAGGCGGGCTTGGGCTCGTACAGCGAGCAGCCGGAACCGGCGTCGCTCCAGGCCGACTCGGTCCAGCCGCGGGTGGTGCCGGTGTCACGGGTCAGCGTGGTGCCGCCGACGGAGGTGACGTACTGGGAGGCGGCCGGGTAGCCCACGCCGTAGGCGTAGTCGCCGGTCGAGACGGTCACCGCGACGCCGGGGTGGTTGTAGTACGCGTCGAAGGCGGTCGTCTCGGAGGGGTCCTCGCCGTTGCCGCCGCGGTAGTCGCTGCCGTAGGAGTTGGAGACGAACTTGGCGCCGAGCGCGACGGCCTCGTTCACCGAGGAGCCGAGGTTCTCGAAGCTGTTGTCGTCCGCCTCGACCAGCAGGATGTGCGCGTAGGGCGCGACCGCGGAGACCATGTCGAGGTCGAGCGAGATCTCGCCCGCCCAGCCGGAGTCCGGGGTGGGGTAGCTGGTCCCGCCGCGCTGGTCGACCTTGCTGAAGCAGCCGTTGGCCGTGGTGCAGGCCGGCAGCCCGTACTGCTCGCGGTAGATCGCGAGGTCGGCCTCGGCGTTCGGGTCGTCGAACGCGTCGACGATGGCGACGGTCTGACCCGCGCCGCCGTCGGTCGGCAGGTTGTAGGCGCTCTGCAGGTCGGTCGCGCCCCACCCGTTGGGGGTGACGGCGGCCGGGGTGACGCCCTTGGCCGCCTTGATGTCGGTGCGCCGGAGGGCGTAGCAGGTGAACTGGTCGGCGCCGGGTGCGGCGCAGGCCGGTTCCAGGAGGGGATGCCCGTCGGTCGCGGCGGCCGGCGCCGCCGAGCCCGGTGCGGCGGCACCGGCGGGGGGCTGGACACCCAGGACCGCCAGTGCGGTGGCACTGGCCAGGGCCAGGCCGGCGAAGATCGTCCGCCGGAGAGGTGGCTTGGTTCTCATCGGATTGCGCAACGTGTGACTCCATGCGTTCTTGCAGGGGTCGACCCGTGTACGGCTCTGGGGGCGACGGTGAATGCACGTGCAATCACCGGGGGTTAATTAGCGAATCGTGTTCAGGTCATGTCAACAGTGACGGTGCGTGCAACTCGGTGGCACAGCGTCACAGTTGAGGCCCGGGGGTGTCGCGTGGCGACGCGAAATGGTGGGGGTTTCTGGGGGAATGCGGTCTGAATTCACGCCATCCCCTCAGGGTCTGACGCCTCAAAGACCCCTCTGGTTCCCGCCTGTCCCGCTGGGGGCGTGAACACGTCACGGCGCCAAGCCGCCAGCGGCCCGCATTGACCGGCGGATCACGCCAGTTGGACCTTTGTGCTGGTCAGTCCACCCCCCCCACGGACACCGCCCGAGCCCCGTCCGCCTCGGTATCCGCCTCCCGGATCCCGAACACGCCGCGTACGTCCGTCCCTTCCTGGAGTCCCCTTGCCAGTCCCACGCCCGTCCGTGAGACGGCTGCGCCCGCTGCGGAGCATCACCGCCGCGGTCGCCGCCGTCATCGCCGTCCTCGCGGTCCTGCTGCCCCAGCAGGCGCTGGCCGCACCCCTGCCGGCCACCAGCACCGGGAAGGTGACCGCGGCCCCCGCCTGCGGCACGCCCAAGCCCGGCCACTTCTCCTGCTTCGCGCTCCGCCGCACCGACCGCACCGGCTCGCTCGGCGTGCGGCGCAACGCGGCAGGGGCCGCCCTGGCGCCCGACGGCTACGCGCCGGCCGACCTCCGGTCGGCCTACGACCTGCCGGCCGACGGCGGCGCCGGCGCGACCATCGCGATCGTCGACGCGTACGACAACCCGAACGCCGAGTCCGACCTCAACGTCTACCGGGCGCAGTACGGCCTGCCGGCCTGCACCAGCGACAACGGCTGCTTCAGCAAGGTCGACGAGCACGGCGGCGTGGCCTACCCGGCCGCCGACGAGGGCTGGGGCGCCGAGATCTCGCTGGACCTGGACATGGTCTCCGCGGTCGCGCCGCAGGCCCACATCCTGCTGGTCGAGGCCGACGCCACCACGTCCGAGGACCTGGGCACCGCGGTGAACACGGCGGTCGCCCTGGGGGCGAAGTACGTCTCCAACTCCTGGGGCGCGTACGGCGACAGCACCGACGACCTGGCGTACGACGAGGCCTACTTCAACCACCCGGGCGTCGCGGTGGTCTTCAGCTCCGGCGACGACGGCTACGGCGTCAGCTACCCGGCATCCTCGCCCTACGTCACCTCGGTCGGCGGCACGTCGCTGGTCCGCGACACCAGCAGCCGCGGCTGGGGCGAGTCGGTCTGGAACGGCGTGACGTACGGCTCCGACGGGCCGCACTGGGGCGCCACCGGGTCCGGCTGCTCGGCCGTGGAACCCAAGCCGTCCTTCCAGGCCGCCGTCGACTGCCAGGGGCGCTCGGTCGCCGACGTCAGCGCGGTCGCCGACCCGGCCACCGGCGTGGCCGTCTACAACTCCTTCTCCGACAACGGCTGGAACGTCTACGGCGGCACGTCGGCCTCGGCGCCGATCATCGCGGGCGTGTACGCGCTGGCCGGCACCCCGGTCGACGGCACCTACCCCGCCGCGTACCCCTACCAGCAGCCGGGCGCGCTCAACGACGTGACGCAGGGCGACGACGCCAGCTGCTCCGACAGCTCGCTCTGCGGCTACGGCACCGTCCCCGACTGCACTCCCGCCTACACCTGCGCGGCGCAGCCCGGGTACGACGGCCCGACCGGCCTCGGCACGCCCAACGGCACGGCCGCCTTCAAGCCCGGCCCGCACGGCGCCGTCAGCGGCACCGTGACCGACGCCGGCACCAAGGCGGTGGTGTCCGGTGCCACGGTCAGCCTCGGCGACTACCGGGCCACCACCGATGCCCAGGGCCGCTACCGGCTCGACGTCCCGGCGGGCACCTACCCGCTGACCGTCTCGGCGTTCGGCTACGCGGACAAGGACCTCGGACAGGTGCCCGTCGACGACGGCGCCGCGCTCACCGAGGACGCCACGCTGACCGCCGTGCCCTCGCAGACCATCTCCGGCACGGTCAAGGACGGCGGGCAGCACGGCTGGGGCCTGTACGCCGAGCTCACCCTCGACGGCGTGCCCGGCACCGTCTTCACCGACCCGGCCACCGGACGCTACTCGGTGCGGGTCCCGATGAACCGCAGCTACACCCTGCACGCCACCGCGCTCTATCCCGGTTACCGGCCCGCCGAGTCCACGGCCGCGGTCGGCACCGGCCCGAGCACCGTCGACCTCGCCCTGCCGCTCAACACCGCGGGAGCGCTCCCGCCCGGCTACGAGACCGACTACCTGGGCGGCGGCCTGGAGCCGTTCGCCACCTCCGCGACGCCCGCCGGCTGGACGATCAAGAACAACACCGACGCGGGCGGCTGGCAGTTCGACGACCCGCTGAACCGCGGCAACCAGACCGGCGGCACCGGCCGCTTCGCCGAGGTCGACGACTTCGCCCTGGGCTGGAAGCCCGCCGACACCGAACTCATCAGTCCCACCTACGACTTCAGCAAGCAGACCGCGCCCGAGCTGCAGTTCGACACCGCCCTGCCGCAGCTGTACCGGCTGGACGGCCTGACCGCCGACGTCGACGCCAGCACCGACGGCGGCGCCTCGTGGACCACGGTGTGGCACCACACCGACGTGATCGGCGGGCCCTCGCACCAGAACGTGCCGCTGGACGCCTACGCCGGGAAGTCCTCGGTGCAGCTGCGCTTCCACTTCACCGGCTCGCTCACCGGCATCTGGCAGATCGACAACGTCGCCGTGGGCACCCCGACGCTGGTCACCCGGCCCGGCGGGCTGCTCGTCGGCCGCGTCACCGACGCCAACACCGGCGCCGGCGTGGCCGGTGCGACGGTCAGCGGCGTGACCGCCCCGGCCGACTCCGGCCGCAGCGTCGCCTCGCCGGGAGACCCGGCCGTCGGCGACGGCCTGTACTGGCTGTTCTCCAGCCGCACCGGCAAGCAGCAGTTCACCGCCGGCCTGCCGGGCTTCGGCTACCCCGCGGTCACCGCCAAGGCGGACGTGAAGTCCGACGCGGTCACCTCGGCCGACTTCGCGCTGCACCCGGCGCAGTTGCAGTACAGCGTCTCCGCGGTGAGCGCCAATGTGGCCTGGGGCGGCACCAGGACCGTCGACGTCAAGGTGCGCAACACCGGCGGCTCGCCGGCCACCTTCTCGCTCGGCGAGCAGAACCTCGGCGGTCCGGCCACCGGCGCGGCCGGCCCCGCGGCGGTGCGGACACCTTCCGCGCTGACGCCCAACACCGCGTTCTCGGCCGCTACTTCGGCTCCTTCGGCGGCTTCGCCGGCGGCCGGTCCGGCCGCGGTGGGCGCGACCGCCGACCAGGCGTGGCAGCCCCTCACCGACCTGCCCGCCGCCTCGTTCGGCGGCGTCGCCGCCGTCGACCAGGGCACCCTGTACGCCGGGCTCGGCGAGTCGCCGGGCGGCGTGTGGAGCGGCTCCTTCGGCTCCTACGACGCGGCGACGGGCGGCTGGAAGGCGCTCGCCGGCCCCACGACCAAGCGGTTCACCCCGGCCTACGGCTTCATCCGCGGCAAGCTCTACGTCACCAGCGGGCGTGACGCGGCGGGCAACCCGATCCCGGGCAGCGAGGTCTACGACCCCGCGACCGACACCTGGTCGCAGATCGCCGACATCCCCACCGCCTACGGCGCGTCGGGCTCGGCCGTGGCAGGCGACAAGCTGTACGTCATCGGCGGCTGCGTGATGTTCAACTGCGGCTCCAACGACGTGCAGGTCTACGACCCGGCGAGCGACACCTGGTCGGCCGGCACGCCCTACCCCGAGCCGATCTCCTGGCCGGCGTGCGGCACCTCGGACGGCATCGTCTACTGCTCGGGCGGCGTGTACCAGCCCGACGGCGCGGCGCCGAAGGCCACCGTCCACACCTACGCCATGGACCCGGCCAAGGGGACCTGGAAGCGGGTCGCGGACGCGCCCACGGACCTGTGGGGCGCCACCGGCACCGCGGCCGACGGCAAGCTGCTGGTCGGCGGCGGCATACAGGCGAGCACCAGCACGCTGACCAACGAGGCGCACGCCTACGACCCGGCCACCGACTCCTGGTCGGCGATGCCGAACCTGGCGGCGCCGGTGCTCGACGCCCAGTCGGCACCCGGCTGGTACGTCACCGGCGGCGAGAACGCCTACGGCATCCCGCAGGCGTCGGTGCAGAAGCTGGCCGGCTACGACCAGCCGCACGCCGACGTGGCGTGGCTGAGCTCGTCGGCGTCCACGCTGACGGTCAAGGGCGGCGGCTCGGTCACGGTCCGGATCACCCTGGACGCCGGGGCGATGACCTCGGCGGACGCGGGCGCGCACCGGGCCGCGTTGATCGTGGACAGCGACACCCCGTACGGCTCGGTCGCGCTGCCGGTCACCATGACGGTCGTCCCGCCCGCCGGCTGGGGCCTGCTGACCGGCACGGTCACCGGCAAGGACGCCGACGGGACGAGCGCGCCGCTGGCGGACGCCGTGGTCGAGATCGACTCGGCGAACGGCAACGTCTCGGTCACCACCGGCGCCGACGGCGGCTACGCCCTGTGGCTGCCGGCGAAGAGCAACCCGCTCACCGTCATCGCCGCGGCATCCGGCTACCGCCCGGCGACCCGGACCGTGCGCATCGTCAAGGAAGGAGCGGTGACGGCCGACTTCACCCTGCTGCACCAGTAGCGGGCATCCCGGCGGCCGCACCGCGGTGCGGCCGCCGGGCACCGATCGTCCGCCCGTCCCGGCGGGCGGGGACGGCCCACCCGATCAGCGGACCGGCCCCTGCCCGCCGGCGGGCGCGTCGTCCTTCCCCGGCTCGGGAAGCCACCAGCCGCGGCTCGCGGCGAGCACCCCGGCCTGGAACCGGCTCGCGGCACCCAGCCGGGTGAGCAGCGCCTGCACCCGGCGCTGCACCGTGCGGTAGCCGATGCCGAGCTGGCGCGCGATGGTCTCGTCCGGCATCCCCATCGCCAGCATCGAGATGATCCGCCGCTCCTCGTCGTTGACGAACTCGTCCTCGCCGACCCGCGCGGTGCGCCCCGGCATGTACGGCTGCGCCTGCGCCCACAGCGACTCGAAGAGCGTGGACAGCGCGTCGAGCAGCGCCGACGGGTGCACCAGGATGCACGCGTCGAGCACCTGCGGGGTGGCGAGCAGCGGGATCAGCGCCGCCTGGTCGTCCGCGATGATCAGCTTCATCGGCGCCTCGGGCAGGAACCGCACCTCCTCGCCCGCCGCGATGTCCTCCTCCACCCGGCCCATCGCGCCAGGGGTGTTGAGGGCGTCGCGGGCGTGGATGAACCGGCTGCGCACGCTGCGGCCGGCGATCACGGCCGCGGAGTTGACGCGAGTGCCGTCGCGTGACTCGGCATAGGGCGGCGCGTCGATGCCGCGGATCTCCTTCTCCGCGCGGTTGAACAGCTGCTGCCCGCAGCGTGCGACGCCGTCCCGGCCGGTGATCACCTGGATCAGCGCGGACGAGTCGCGGTCCCGGCGGGCGTCGCGGTGCCGATCCGTCAGGCGCTCGGTCAGGGACCGCACCCGCTGGATGTCCCGCTCCCTGGCCAGCAGTAGCACCTCGAGCGCATGCTCCGGCGGCAGCGCCGTGTAGCTGGACGGGCTGCCGGGCAGCCGGGAGATCAGCCCGCCGTCCTCCAGCCGCACCATGGCCGAGGCGACCACGTCGGGCTCGATTCCGGTACGGCGGGCCAACTCCTCGATGGACAGAGGCAGGTTGTCGACCAGGACGAAATACAGCGTTTCGGCCGGCTGATCCAGCCCGAGAACTTCCAGCATGGCTACCTCCGCCCAAACGGTAGCCCGAGGAACCTGGTTGGTTGAATACAAGATCTTCACCACTCGTGGATACCCGCTGGTAACCCTGCGTGCCCCGCACCGCCCGGCGCGGCCCCCGGCATCCGGTGACCCGGGGTTCGCCCCGCCGGGGAGCGGCGGCAACGCGCCGGACACCGCCGACGGGTACAAGTTGGCCTCGACCTGGCCCGGACTCGGCAAAGACGCCCGTGATGTCCGCCAATGGTGGGGAGGAATTACCTGGCAACGGCGTGTCCCCGACCACCAGGCCGAAGCACGGCACGTACAACGGGCCTGGCGTGCAGGAACTTTCCCCGGTCGACGGGACCCGGCGAAGGATCCCCACGGCACCGGGTCCCACCCGCAACTGGCATGTGCCGGGCCACCCCGGCGGTCCTCCCACCCACAAGGAGTGCCATGTCCGATCTGAACCGACGAAAGTTCCTCGTCCTGGGCGCCGGCGCCACCGTGGCCGTCGCCGGGACCGCGGGCGCGGGCGCCGCCTTCGCGGGCACCACCGAGCGCCGGCGGCACGTGGCCCCTGTCGCGACCGGCACCCTGGCGGACGCCCAGCACGTCGTCGTCCTGATGCAGGAGAACCGGAGCTTCGACCACTACTTCGGCCTCCTGAAGGGCATGCGGGGCTTCTCCGACCGCAGCACCATCGAGATCGCCGGCGGCTACAGCGTCTTCAACCAGCCCAACGGCACGGGCCGCCACTACCCGTGGCAGTTCAGCGCCACCGGCCCGGCCGGCGGCGCCGACCCCGAACGCCTCGCCCAGTGCAACGGCGACCTCGCCCACGACTGGACCACCCAGCACGCGGCCTGGCACGACGGCGCGATGGACGCCTGGGTGTCGGCCAAGGGACTGCGCTCCCTCGGTTACCTCATCCGGGCCGACATCCCCTTCCACTACG
>Ga0136643_10017370_pt1 | contig 10826 bp, 5 predicted proteins | sample TergutLab28metaG_FD_96883 | JGI IMG/M metagenome (GOLD analysis project Ga0136643, IMG submission 96883) | Labiotermes labralis P1 segment gut microbial communities from Petit-Saut dam, French Guiana - Lab288 P1 (version 3) (version 3) | ecosystem: Host-associated > Arthropoda: Insects >... | reverse complement strand
CGAGTGTAATGTGGGGGAGCCCCATCATGTTGGAAGTACATTTGGCTCCTTATCATTAACGGGATGTCTTCCAACAAACCTGGTAACTCATTCCTCAGGAAGACTTCATACGTGTTTCTTGTTAAATTGTTGTCAAAGACAAAAGTCCAATCAACTTGTTACCAAGCAAACCACACCATACATTCACTGGAAATCTCTTTTGGAACTTGGTTACACTAGTTTCATGTGGATTATCATGGGACCACATATGCGAATTTCGTGAATTATTTTTACCGTCCCGGGTAAAACACACCTCATCGGTGAACAAAATGATGCTTAACACATTGCCGTCGGCTCACGCAGAAATGCGTGATTGCTCACCCATGCGTTGTTGACGGGCCCCGCATTTCTTCGTTTTCTTACATGACGTCCAACGCGCGTTTTCGAGCTGGTCTGACACACTGATCGCTTCAAGGTCACCGTCAGCTACATGCAGGATGTTTGGATCTCAAGTTACAAGCAGACAGACCTCTCTTGAACCTTATTTTAGAACGATAAGCCTGCAAAATGTTATGGGAATGAACGTTAAAAGAGTTTAAAACGTCCGGTCACCAGGGGGTATTTAATTAAAAGACCAGCCCGACGGCAATGTGTTAACAGTCCGGGATGTGCTGCTTTCCAGTGGCACAAATCCATACGTTGAGCAGGGTCCCCTGGTTCCAGATGTTGTACCCTGTGATCATGATATGGATGTAAATCTTCCTCATGTAGAGTTCGCCACACCTGCATACATGACACGCCAATGCGAGAGGCAATTCTACGAGCGGACAGTCGTGGACTTCTCTGAACCATCTCAAGAATGTTCTTTCGTGTGTTAATCAATGGTACTACCTCCGTTTCAGACAGCACAGCAACACTCGGAAGACAACCAGTCTCACGCAATGTCTGGTGAATACGAGAAAATACACCCCTAGTTGGAATCCTTCGGTCGGGAAAACATCTTCGGTATTCGTCAACAGCAGCACATGCATTCCCATCACAAAATCCATACACACAATGCATGTCACAATATTCCGCATGGGAAAACACAAAAGGTGTTTTTAAAACTCCTCACAATTAACTGTAACAGTGACAACTTTTGATACTAAGTCGCAGCATGAATGTGCTTGACCCAGCTGTAGGCTAAGGATGGACCTGCGTAGTGTACGGGTAACACATCACGCGACACAGGTACAGTACGTGGAATCGCAAGAAGACCACACTTTTCTTTCGCCATTATCTCTGTAACCGTTCAACTTTGGATATAGGTGTTTTGGGTTATATTGGTATACTTTAACTTAAGGAACATTCTCCCAAAGTCTGGCACATTCCCCCCAGGACACCCTGTATATATATATATATATATATATATACATATAAAGGTTTCATCAGACACAGAAATTTATTTAAGCATAAAGAAAATTATTATAATAATACATGCTAAAAGGAGAGTCTATTGTAGGAAAATTTTCACATAGTTTAATATTTTTTCACCTGCTGCCAAATACTTCTGTCAGTGTTATAATTTTTTGTATATAATTTGGAAACACATTGAGCCAAATGTTAACCTCAAGAAACATCAGACAGGAATTTACTATCCTGGAATGAAGGTATTCAGTAATCTTCAGCCTACCATCAAAAATTTAAATGATATAAACGTATTAAAGCCAGCACTGAAGGGTATCTGTTATCTCACTCTGCTACTCTGTATAAGAGTCATGCGCAAATTCCCAGTTCTTGTAAAAATCTGTGGTTTAATGATGTAATTATTTTATGCTGCCACAATGTCAATAGAAATTTGCTGTATATCTGTAACATGACATGCTCTTTGTCCTTAGGTTAGTACTGTGAAGGACCGTCTGGTATGCATACCAGATGGTCATCTACACAGAGTGACATAAACCAGGTGTCGCATTGATACAATAATTCTCCTGATGATGGGTGCATGGCTGCCTGAAACATGTAGAGAATATAAATAAACATACGTGAAAAATTGTGCGTCAGTTTGGTTATTTACAAGGAAAGGTGCCTAAATGCTTCTGTATTCACAACAAGCATCCTTTTTTTGTCATGTAAGATGTTATCATTAGAACTAATATTGTCAGACTGATTTCCCATTATTGCTTTGTACAAGCAGTGGAGGTAAAGTGACCCTATACAGGCCTGGACAGGCCCTGAGGGTTCCGGGAGGTTGAGTCTCCCAGATTTCAAGACAGTCAGCACATGAAGGTGGTAAGGTTGTCAGGCCTACACACCGGCCACCTTTACTGCTTTGCTCATTTCTCTTAGAGACCGAGTCAAGCCCAGGGCCATAGTGTGGCCAGAATGATTATGTCAATGAAAAATTCCAATCGAATTCGTGACCTTCCGGCTTGTAATGCAGTGCCTCAACCAACTGAGCTACCATTTGGCCCTTTTGTACAAGCAGTACAGTTTTACAGAAATGAAGCACATTCAGAGTTTAAAATACAACAGACTCTCCTCTTTCGCAGGTTCATACAGTGTGCAAGAACTCTGGGAAGTTTGTTTCTGAAGCAAGATCATTAGAGTTCTAATTATCACTTGTGTGGCATTTGAGGTTGTCCTACCAGTAATATATGAAGCCTACTGTTTTCTTGGGTGTGACACCATCTAGTTTAGTAGATGGTTACCAAGATTTTGGAGGATCCTGTTGCCTATATCTTCATGGCAGAAGAACAACCTGAAGTTGGCAACAGTGTCCCCCCCTCCCAAAAAAAAATTAACTCTGTAATAACATATATGGCGCGTTATCGCAGAAGGCCACATTGTTAATATCATTTGCATTTTGTGGTGATCTGTTACTGTGGTGGTTTTCAGTACTGGATGCTGAGCAAGGCTGGTGAAATAAGGAGAGATGAAACGTGTCTGGACTATGCTGGTCAGGAGGTGATACTGTACCCCTGTCATGGATCCAAAGGAAACCAGTACTGGCATTACAACCCAGATGTAAGTGTCCTGTTGTGACATTTGACTGCACCCTGCACAGAATGTCATAAAATAAATGCACAATGTTTTTTCCTTAAGTATTTATGGCCTTTATCTGATGTCTGATTATGGCTTTCAGGGTTTATAGCCTCATCATGTGTTGCAGTTATTCCACTGTTTTTACTCCATTGTAGGTTGAATGAATCAGAATGATGATTTCGCCCAATATGCAGGTCTTGCCACAAATCCTTTGCATTGGGTAGAAACTTCCTGCATTCTCCCACCCTTATAATTATTGTGAGACCTTATATCAGGCTGTATTCTCCCTCTAACGTAATTTGCCCTGAAGATGGCAACTGCATTGTACACCAAAATGTTGGCTGAACATAGCGAAATCCTGAAAGCCAAAGTCACAAGAAGCACGTAATGTCTAAAACCTTTGCCACATACAATACAAGGAAAGTTCATTCCTGGTATGTGATCAGAGGTTCTCACACCAGTAAAAATCAGATTCCTCTGTCGTATGCCATATAGTTTGGTAGAGGTATGTGGCTTTTCATAAAGATCTTCTACCTCCATCTTCAGAGTCGAAGAGGTAGAGTGATAGCTATAATGTTGGTCCTTATCAGGACTTCTGTTAGATTAGTTCCACTTTATTGTTCTCCCACTTCCTTCCACCTGCCACAGGACGTGCGCTGCGAGTGACCTAAGACCTCGTCACCATAATACATAACCTAATTTGAAATCACTGCACAGTGCCCGCCATTGAATATAGCTTCATACAAAAATTGACTACGAACATCTGCCACTTTTAAAATATTTTTAAGAAAGCTATTAATAGTTTAATTGTCTCTTTATTTTAATCACAAAAATTGAATGCATTAAAGAAAAACTGGAATTGTTAACATAATTGTAAGAAGTGAGATCTTACTTCCATACTGTGACATGTATACTTCCATTAGAATGTCCTGGAAGCCAGCCTGATGATGAACTCATGGGGTCAAAACATGTGGCTGATTGAATATTTTATAAAGTTGTTTTTGATGGTTATCTTTGTAGTTTGTATTTTTTTATTTTATTTGTTTACTTTTATTGTTCATTTTTAACATCTTTTTCCCACTTACCTATGTCATTGTGCTTCTTGCTCTCTTCCCTATTAAAAACAACTCTTGTTAAATCCACTTGTTCCAGTTCCACTATTTTCTTCCTAATATCAATTTTCACCGCTTAGCTTCTCCTTCTACCTTGAAGACAGAAGGAGCAAATTTATCTGAAACATTGGCATGTATGTCCCCAACTACATGGCACAGCATGCCAAGAATATTGTGGTTTTAAATGCCTTTTCTGCATTTCAATTATTCTCATGTGTTAAGAGTACAACAGGAATGTCCATATGCGTTATTATGTGTTGCAGACACATGTGCTACAGCATGGGAGCAGCAAGAAGTGTCTAGCAATCAGCTCCAATAAGCAGAAACTCCTCATGGAGGAGTGTGACATTAACAATCAACAGCAGCAGTGGAAGTTCCAAAACTATGATCCGTCCAAACTCTAGATAGGGTGAGGTCTTATTTTGTCTTACGCAATAGACCATGGAGGTTTAATAAATGCCCTTGTCATTAAAGGTTTTAAACTGTAAAACCTTGAATTAAGACCAGCCAGCTCCTGGGACAGAGGAGCTTACTCATCCTTTTACAGGCTCCTGTCACCTTTTATATCACCTTTTCCCCAATCTCCCCAACTCCAGTTTTAGGCATTCTTTAAAAAGTACAAGTGCCAAATGTGGACACCATGTCCATCTGTTGCCTATTTATCTGTGACCTCCTGGTTGTGACAGAACCGTTCGTCAGATTTACGTGAAATTCATTATGGGAGTTCATTGCGAAAAGTTGTTGACCAAACGTAATATTCATGAAAATCAGTTTAGTGACAGTCATAACTTCGCTAGAAGATGTAAATGCATTTACATCCCATATTTATTAACAGTTACTTCATTATCAGGCAGAACCGGAAAAATAGTGGAAGAATAAAAGACCAACTTGATGTCACTTGCTATTTTATTTCACTTCTTGTGTGCTCAACATGTTTCGGACATTAATATATCCATCGTCAGGAGCTTGCGACTATTCTGTTGAAATACCACATTGGTCATATTGTTCTTGGTTCGTTGTGTGTTGGAGTTCTGGTGTGGTTGTGTTGGAGTGGTATCCGTGTTGCAGGCTGAAGAACAAGTTGTGCTTCAGCCTGCAACATGGATACCACTCCAACCCAACCACACCAAATCTCCAACACACATTGAACCAAGAACAAGACGACCAATGTGGAAATTCAACAGAATATTCGCAAGCTCCTGATGATGGATATATTAATGTCCGAAACATGTTGAGCACATAAGAAGAGAAATAAAATAGCAAGTGACATCAAGTTGGTGTTTTATGCTTCAACTGTTACAATGATACGCGGTCCAATAAACATAAGATTCCGGAAATAATAGTTCAGAAATCAATTGCTCCGGGACCTGTTGCGAGAGAACAGCATGGTGCCTGGAACTTAGTCCATGTGACAGGGTGGCCAACCACACCCATTCCATCAGCCATCCAAAATGTCTTGAAACACAACACAACAAAACACAACACATACTGGCTGTTGGAAGGAAAGAGAATGAATTATGTGTCACGTATGTAGGTCTCAAACAAAGAAATTATAACAAACTGCAAATAACAAGAGTGCAGTTTTGGGTTGACTGTTAGTCTTTGCTTCAAGCTATAACACAACAGACAGCATTTCTGAAGACTGATACTAAACTGGGAAAGTTGGGACACACAAAATTTAGTAATGCTATAATGTTACCTTTGTCATTACTGATATATTTCTTTCAGTAGCAATATGTTGATGAAGTAACAAGACCCAAGGGGGTGTGGAATTTATGAAAGGACTCATGGAACAGGCAAAGGTTTTGTGGAGGGTTTTTGTATTTATCTGTCTGATTTTGATATTCAGGAAAGAGGAAAATAAGAACTGTTACTTGTGTATTTCTATAAATATATTATGAGTGTTGTAAAAATCATGAATGTGTTGGTAAACAAAATTTCTCTTCAGAAGTGGACACTTAAGTTAGAGGTAAATCATATCATGTATCATATCATTTATTTTCCTTCCGTAGATCCATACAGGATTACATAATCCATGTGGATATGGAAATTGTCATATTTGTTGGAATTAAGGGGTGACATCAACACAAGTGTGTACAACTATCACATGGTTATTTAGTACAATAAATATAATAAAATAGGACAGTATGAATTGTTTAGTGTAATATATATAATAAGGATAAAAATTAAAATTAAAAGTAAAAATAAAAATAAAAATAGTGGGGTAAGTTAGAAGCAAATAAAGGTACACTTTTAGTAGGAAATTATCCTTTGTTACAGATAGTGGCTGGATATATACAAACATATTTATAGTACAGACTTGTAATTAAAGAGAAGGAACATGTGTCCCAAAGCCCTCATGTGTCACTTCAGATCATATGTCAAATTTTAGCTGTGGAGTTCAAAATACTCATCTAGGGAATAAAAACAATTTTCACATAAGTATTTTTGTAACACTGCTTTAAATTTTTTTTGATTGTCTGAGATAATATTTTAAACCTATAGAAACATTATAGATAAATATTTTAATAGTTTTTTTATAAATACACAAGAAACATTGTGATTTAATGGGATACATTTTCTTGGTGTTTTTGCATAATTACAACAAGTTTCTGTTGGCTTCATTATATCTACCTCTCCAACATATTGGCGCATCTTCCACGGGACAAATTTCTGTGAAATTTGGTACTGGGGGACTTTTATGAAAATCTGGTGAGAAAATCCAAATTTAGTTAAAATAGGGGAAAATGTCACACAATTTATGTGAAGACCTTAGTATGTGTTATTGTTGCTGGCAGCATTACAGTGCCAAAAAAGTGCTCTCTTCAAGTGAAATGTTATCAGGCTGTTTGGATAGTCAAGGAGATATAAACATTATGTGAATGTGCCGCAATGTTATGGTATAGGGGACCGCGGTAGCACAGTGGTTAAGGTGCTGTGCTGCAAATCGGAAGGTCACTGGTTTGATCCCAGCAGGTGTCAGTGGATTTTTCATTGACATAAAATCCCTCCGATCGCACTATGGCTCTGAGGTCGACTCAGCCTCTAACAGAAATGAGTACCAGGATTATTTCCTGGAGGTAAAGGCGGCCGGTGCGTAAGGCTGACAACCTACCACCATCCTGTGCCGTTGTCACGAAATCTAGGAACCTTAACTTCCTGGAACCCTGTGGGCCTGTCCAGGCCTGTAACGGGACTGCTTTACATGTCCTGTGTTGCTTTTGGGCATAAGGAGTGCATATAATGGGACAGTGTTGTCACTTTAATCTGTTAAAGGTCGGGAATTAAACCATTTTTTCAAACTATGTAATGGCTTTGATACAGTTTTTTGGATGCTGTTTTTGTAAGTATTATATGTGACTTAGCCAACACCATCACCATTTTACATAATGTATAAAAAAATTCCTTGTGCCATGTAAATTGAAAACTTGCTTTGTCAGTCAGGAGCAGTTGCCTGTTCTTACATACATTGCAGTGTCACATTCATGTCTGCCCTATGCACGTGCACACAGGAATTGTGTCAGTTGTGTACTTGTGTTTCAGCCACATGAGGATATCAACTCATATCAATTGGAGTTTTGTGCCATCAGTCACTTACTTCAGTTCACAGCTGAAGAACCAACTGTCAGAAATCAAGTGAACCAACTAAGCCATTCTGCGCCAACAAGTGCTAAGCATTGAGTAAGTGAAGACTGAAGGTTTCATCTGACAGGTCATCACTGGTCTCACTTGCATTTGCATGAGAAGCAGAGTTACCAAATGCGGCAACACTAATAACCAACTGGTCCATAGTGCATGGCATCAAGAAGTTTGGTTCAGCAGCTGTGTTGTTGGTGAATAGAAGTAGTGGTTCTTCTTGAACAAATTATTGCTCATATTATTACCACTACCGTAACAGACACTAAGGTGATCTTGCTGAGGTAACTGTCCAGGAATTCTGTCGTTTAATGGATTCAAACTTCAGGGCAAGTGGTTGAGCCCAGTAAGACATTCTACATCATTTCACATTAATCTTGTACTCTAAATCCAGATTAGAACTGATGTCTTATTCTGATGTTGATTTTTTGTGCACACAGAAAAAGATTCATCATGCAGATGTAACAGAACATTCTACAGTTGGTGACACTAATGTTGACACATGTGTGAAAGATTGACTTTTTTGTTTATTTAAACAGGTGAAGTTACTTAATCATCATGGTGCATTTGAAAGTGTCTGTTTCTGAACGCTTTCTAGGATTTATTATAAGTATTTCTTTTGAACTCATAAAAATGGCCTAAGGCTTAGCCAGATTGGGGATCTGAGCTACGTAAATGATAAAAAGTGATCAGCTCTTAGGATTTTACGGGTTATGTATAAGAATGGTTTTGCTGGTGCTGGGTGTCCACTGTCAGTGAAGGAAACTCAAAGCCAGTTAATGTTGTCAATAAGGCTGGAGGATGTGTAAGGCTTAGGATGTTATTTAGGTGTATTATTAACAGTTGGATGAAAGTGTGGATGGTAGGTTTTTTCTCCCTCCCCTGTCACATATCATAGCATAGGTGATTTTTGAATGTCTCATTGACAGAAAAAGACATGCAGACTTATGTCGTCATTTGTAACAACTGTGGGTGGTTGGTTTGTCGTGGAGTGTGCGGGGACATGTCAAAAAAAATTGGTATGAAGATGCCAAAAACGTGTGTTTAAAAATGGACAGTGATGATAAGGCAGTAAAAATATCTTTACAAAAGATAATAGAATATTGTACCGTAACTACTGCTGCCATCTTTAAAATCATCCCTTATTACTGGAATTTAAAATAATATCACTTGGGGGGAAGGGGGGTGAGACCATTCATATTTTTACACAGAGAGTAGAATAGAGGATAGAATTACCTAGATTTGTATTATACTTACAACAGTGGGCTAAAATAAAAATTATCATTAGTGATCACTTTTCATACTTGGTGTTCAGTTTTCTGTATATCACTTCCACTGTTGATGAATAAAAATGTCTGACCGTGCTCTTTCTTTTGGCAAATATTCCTTTGAATTTTAGAATTTAAATATGACTGTGCATGCAATGTTTTTCTGTCTTTTAAAACATAATTTGTATTCAAAACTAAAGGTCACTGCCACATAGCTTAAGAGAAGAATTTATTCATAACAGTGAAAGGGATATACAGTTCAGAGTTATAAGACTGGGATATTTATCACTGTAGTTTCATTTCATGTACACAGTTTATAACCACAAACTTTACATTCTGATGTTGGCTGTGTGTTGTGGTCCCATGTTATCTTGAAAGCATAAAGCCTGTAATGAACTAACGACTACTGCATAGCCAGTCTGCATTTGCAGTGAAGTCCAACTAAGATACACAGAAGTGAAAGGGTTAATGTGACAACATAAACTCTCATGGTGCACCATATGAACTCAGAACTCCCAGCTGACAAGTGATCAACTGCCTCCACATGAGACTTGAGTTGCTCACTTTTGTGGGCATTAATTTAATGGTCTTCTGGATGTGATACCATGTATCATAGTTACAACATATTTGCAGTGACATAACTGAGAATTCCATTCATGTGGGATAAGATGCTATGTCATATCCTAGCAGAATGGAATATCCTGATACCATGCTGTTTATTAATAGTGTTTAAGAACCTGCTAATTTTACACCCTGAAGGTGGTAAGGCAGTAGGTCTCTTCAAATCCTTGGTGATTCTATATCAAACAACATCCTATATGGTCATGATTTTAACTGCCTCTTTAATTTACATGGACCTTGTGACATTTTGTTTTGCATTTTATCTTTCTGGCAAATTTATGATTATGAAAAAAGTTGTCTAAAAAATAAAATTGTTGTTTGTAAAACTGACATGAAAGAGGAAGTAAGATAAAAGCAGAAACTATTAGGCATGGCCTAAAGTCATATCTTGATGCCTCCTTTGCATGTCTTAATATTGCTGGGTCATTGAAAGTGTAAGAATGTGTGTGACTGAGAAGATATACGTGAATGTATGTACAGCTGGTCAGTAGGGATTTGCATAACTGGTATTCATGCTTTGTACAGTAATTTTGACCCATATACTGTTGCTGATTGTTTCAAGACTTTAATTCCTGTTGATTTTTCCATAATTTATTGGTGGAAATATAATGTTACGGTGTTGAGGATTTTGTGATTCTTTTGTTTTAATGCTGTGGACTTATTTGTTTGTTTATTTGTTTTTCCAGTATCTGATAGTATTTCATATATTTGACTGGGTTCAACAGAAGTTCATCTGTAGTTGAACTGATGATTTTCCATCATGTCCAGTTTAATTTATCTGAGTTTTAAACCTTCCATATTGTAAAAGTTTACTACAATGCGGACTTGTTCATTTCTTCAGCCAAAGTTCAAATTTTGATCTCCCCACAGTATCATAGAAACCATGTAAATGAATGGCAGGTTGCAGAATGTATTGTATACAGCAAATACTGGACCAGCAAGAAGGCACTTGTAGGACATGTCATAAACATAACAGGAGGAAAATATCAAGTGCATAATATATAATATATGGGGCATGCAGTGGTGCAGTTGTTTGATGCACTGCACTATAAGCTGGAAGGTCATGGGTTCCATTCCCAATGGGGTCATTGGAATTTTTCATTGAGTTAATCCTTCCAGCCACACTATGGTCCTGGGGTTGACTCAGCCTCTAAAAGAAACGAGTACCAGGGTTATCTCCTGGTGG
>Ga0136643_10017364_pt1 | contig 10829 bp, 3 predicted proteins | sample TergutLab28metaG_FD_96883 | JGI IMG/M metagenome (GOLD analysis project Ga0136643, IMG submission 96883) | Labiotermes labralis P1 segment gut microbial communities from Petit-Saut dam, French Guiana - Lab288 P1 (version 3) (version 3) | ecosystem: Host-associated > Arthropoda: Insects >... | reverse complement strand
GTGGGATTAGGTATGGGTGTGTATGTGTGTGGGATGTGTGTGGTGTCTGTGTGTGACTGTGTGGACGTGTGTGAGGGGGTGTGTGTATGTATATTTTGGTGTGGGGTTGTGTGTGTGCGTGTGTGTGTGTGAGTGTGTGTGTGTGGTGTGTGTGTGTGTAAATGTGTACTGTACTACTGTCATCGGGTAGCTACCCAGCTGCAGTTAACAAATATACCATATCATATCATATCATATTCAAAGGTATCTTAAAGAAATGGGCCTGAAATATGGTTCGAAGTTCGCCGGCATGGAGCAGTCCATTTGTGTGCCACAGTGTGGACGGCGATCAAAATCTTGAGCCATAAAACCTGGAAATTAAGCTGAAGAGCTGTCAGCTTTTCTACAAATCACTTTATCTTGTAGGCCTCTAAGCGTAACGGAAACGCGTCTGAACCCAATTGTAGTGAACCCATTTCTAAACTGAGATCAAAGTATCTTTTGATTACGTTAGTCTGCCCAAGTAAATATAAATGAGAACTTAGCTTTTCTGGCTTTTTATGCGGCGAGTAGTAGTATTTTATTTCAGACGTTTCGGGACTACCTATCGGTCCCGTTTGACCCTTGAAGATGGGGCCGATAGGTTGTATCGAAACGTAGGTAAGAAATTACCACTCCTCGCTGCGTAATAACTCAGAAGAGCGCACTTCTCATCTGCTTCGCGGCGGAAGCTTGAAATCACGCAAAAATGTAACGTGTTAAGTATCAGATTTAGTAGCTGGGTTGTACATGTAGGTACATAAGAGGTATTTATTTCATCCCTTTTATGTGGCCACCTTCATTCTACACAAATCCAAACGTCTTTGCGATTCTGGAAATAAGCTTGCAAATAATTTTCCCAAAGCTTCGGAAGTACTTTCTTCGAAGTGGTCCGAACCTCTTCAAATGATTCGAGATTAGACTGCCTAAAGAGATTTTCCGTTTCGGGTACACGATTAAGTCACGTTAGAGTTAAATCAGGCATCTGTAGTAAATATTTTGTAGCTAAAAGTCGCTGTGGCGAAAGTGGAGTGTGAGGTCGGGAATGATAAAGAATGAGCTGCTGTTGTTAGGCTTCGTTCTCTTGTTTTGAATAAAATAATTTTCACCAGTTAACTTTTCTAGTGTCTGAAATAGAGACCAACGCCATTGTTGATCATGTTATTCCTCCCTCCACCCATCCCTTTTTGTAAGCTCTGGACTACTTCATTTGGCTTTCAGTTCCCGGATAGTTATAGTGAACCAGTTATCATGGCTCTTATTTGGTAACAGCTGGGTTCTTTAAACAGTCCTGCTGAAAAGCGAAAAGTAAAAAACATTATCTGATGTTCATGGGACCGTGCATCATAATTCTCTATCAATAAATATCCAACAAGATGCAACTCTACATAGTTAATTTTATTTGTAAACTGCTCTACATGTTTCGGGTGACTTGAGGGTTGTTTGACCTTGCATCTTCCTCATGAAATAAAGTGAAATTTGATGCAACTAGATAATTTTATTGATGTATTCTTAGCTCGACATGTTTCGGGCGCATACGCCCATCATCAGGAGCATTAGATGTTGAGTTGCAGCATATGGTTTTTTGCACGGAGTTTGTGGATGGATGGTGGTCTTGAGAGCCGCTGCGTAGGTCGTGTGTACGGTGCACCGTCCGCACCGTACACACACCTACGCAGCGGCCCTCAAGACCACCACCCATCCAAAAACTCGGTACAGAAAACCATATGCTGCAACTCAACATCTAATGCCCCTGATGATAGGCGTATGTACCCGAAACATGTCGAGCTAAGAATACATCAATAAAATTACCTAGTTGCATCAAGTTGGCATTTCACTTTTTTCCATGTTTCGGGTGGTTTCTCCACCCATCATCAGGAGCTAATAACACCGTGTTTACAGCATCTGGTAGAAGTCTGAACTCCCCCACGGTAGCGACAGGTAGCAGCAACGGTTAACTAGTACCAGATGCTGTAAATACAGTTGTTTGTGTTCCTGATGATGGGTGGAGAAACCACCCGAAGGATGTAGAGCAGTTTACAGATAAAATAAACTGTGTATAGTTACATCTTATTTGATATTTATTGACACAAAAAATATCTCCCACTTCTTTAAAACAAACGTGTTCTGGAGTAAACTGGATCCCAGCTACTGTGTCAAGCAAAACTGATTATTCATGTAATCAGGTGACCAATCTTGGCAGTTTGTCACCAATAACATGAGATTATATATGTAATGTTATACACATTCCGCGCATTTGTCTTCCACACCCTAGATTTATTTCCAGCTACTGCACAAAGCTAGTTTTTGTACTGCTACATGTTTCGGCTACCTGTTGCAACTATCATCAGTGAATTACAATACTGTAGAGACACAAGCAGCGTTAGCAAACATATGTACATCAGAATTATACAAGAGCCAAATGATATACAGTATTATTTAAACTCTATTTTAGTCTGAATGATTTTTAGCAATACTGTACATCAGTTGAGTGCTGTATAGTATATTTCTTGGTCTTTGTTTTCTGCATTTTCTCCTTATGCTGCTCCTCCACCTCCTCATTTTACTGTTTAGTGACATATGACACGCTGTTCGTATCTTTACCCCATTACAGTTCCCTGGCGATGGATACAGCAGGTGGCCATAGGAAGTAGAAGCGCAAAAACTAACTTTGTGCAGGAGTTGGAAATTAAACTCGTGTATATAAGATTATATGTTTTTTTTTTCTGGAGGATAGACACTTATGTGCACTCAAGATTGTCATTGACATGTGAGTCACTGTGTGAGCTTCAGGAAGAAGGAAGAAGCAAGCGAAGGTAGGAAGGCATTGTGTTTGTCTTGGCTCTAGCGACACTGTGGACCAGTCCGTAGTTCTTTGTGTGCGGAAATGTGGAGAGGAGTCTGATAAATCCATGACTTCAGTTTGTTTGAGTAAGGCGGACCGAGATGTAAACCCAGTGGGATTTATTTCCTCTTGTAAATCATTTTAAAAGAAACAAAGACGAGAAGGTCTATATACATTACAACATTACTGATTTTACGAATCCTAAAATATTCGGTAAATCAGTCCCATTACAGACCCGAGGTGCCCAAAGGGTTCCACGAAGTTAAGGTTCCCAGATTACATGACAACGGCACAGGATGGTGGTAAGGTTGTCAGCCGTACGCACCGGCCGCTTTTTGCCCCCAGGAAATACTCCTGGTACACATTTCTGTTAGAGGCTGAGTCGACCACAGGGCCATAGTGCGATCGGAAGGATGATGTCAATAAAAAATTCCAGTGACACCATCTGGAATAGAACCAGCGACCTTCCGATTTGTAGCACAGCACCTTAACCACTGTGCTACCGCGGTCCCCCAAATATTCGGTATCCGAAGAGATTTCCTGAACAGTTCAACTATTGTTTAGATAGAATGTCACGTTACGTTGTGTGTAAAGTGACAATGATATTCTGTAAGAAATGCGGACAGAAGTAGACGAGTTCTCTGTCTAATTAAACACCACGCCATGAAGGCGTGTGGCAAATGGAGACTAAACTCCACGGATTCCTTACCTCGGCGCTGAGTGGGATGAGTGGTTTGCTTTACGCCCCGACCGTTTTCTGGTATGAAAGCTGTGTGGCTCTAGAGCCAGTCAGTGTGGGCGCGAGAACTGAACGAGAGAGAGATCTCTATCCTCGCTGGTAATGGAATCTTGGTTGTCCAGCCTGTAGCTGTGTCACTCTACTGACTGAGCTAACCAGGCTTCTAAAATGTAAGTGGAATGTTAATAATAAGCATATTAGCGAAAATAACGAGGAGCTAAATGATTTGTACTCCTCACCCAATATTGTGCTGTTGATAAAATCGAGAAGAATGAGATGGGCTGGGCATGTGGCACGTATGGGTGAGGAGAGAGGGGTGTATAGGGTCTTGTTGGGGAAACCGGAGGGAAGGCGACCGCTGGGGAGACCTAGGCGTAGATGGGTGGATAATATTAGGATGGATCTCCAGGAAGTGGGATGTGGGTATATGGACTGGATTGGGCTGGCCCAGGCGGCGGACGCTTTTGAGTGCGGTAATGAACCTTGGGGTTCCGTGAAAAGCGGGGAATTTCTTGACTAGCTGCAAACCAGTTAGCTTCTCAAGAAGGACTCTGCACCATGGATTAAGTAAGTAAGCGAAACTAATTCTGGTTTCTCTCCCGTGGAACACCTGTTGGACTGTAAGAGTTCAGTTGTGATTATGAGAAACCTGTGCGAATCATTCATAATGTTCTGGATCGCTGTCTACCGACACGTCATAACTTTCTGCCATCGTCATCACGGCAGATGACTCAAGTCCCAGGAGACAGCAGTCTTCATATTCATCGCCGTCAGAACCTCAAACGCCCCTTCATTATTTCCTTTCGCTTGTCGCTTCCAATTTGAAGTCACCTTTCGTGGAGTGATGGTTTTCTGTACGTGCTGTACAGTACCGTATGGAGACTGTAGATACACTTGCGTGTTTCCTTATGATCTTTCTTCCTCTATTTCTTGGTCTTTGTTTTCTGCATTTTCTCCTTCTTATGCTGCTCCTCCTCCTCCTCATTTTTATGTTCCTTTTCTTTTTTCCATCTTCCATTTATGAATTTATCCCTTTCACTAATTTGCTGTTCTTTATTGTTACTTTATTTTTTCCTTCTAATTTTTCCTTCCACGCATTCTTTTCATATTCATCCATTTATCATCCTACGTCTATGTCGCCCTAAGTAACAGCTTTTACTGCATGTGACAGGGTTAAAAAAATGTTTGAGAGAAGTTTACATTAAATTATTTTAATTTGAAGACTTTTCATTGCCATCAGCATCTGCTTAGATATGTGCAATCATTGGGGCATCGATAGACACAAATTAACCCCCCCCCTCCCTATTCTGTATAAACGAACAGAAAGTCTCCAACCCAAATAACATCTACGGTTTAAACTCTGAGGCCTGAAATTCGTCTTTATAATGCTTAGCAACTTAGTTTTTAATTTCGAAAATCTTTATGTATTTTAGTATTTTCATTAATTTGCATTTTAATGGCGCTTCGAAAGGTACTTGGTGGAAAAAGTATGGAAGGAGCGATGGAGACACTTTATTATCCAACAGGTGCACAAATATATAATTCATAGATACAATTAGAATTATTATAATATATTTAAAATTGCTCCAACACGTTTCGGATCACAAGGGATCCGTCATCAGGGAGCTCTATACAGTGCTTGGCTAAAATTACAGTAATGGTTCTATCGTGCCCGTTGATATGGACGTAGTCGGTGTTATGGCAGCATATTTGTGAAGATTATGGAAGAAACGTTCAAACTTAATTTAAAATACTGTTCGGGCAGTTTCCTGGAGTAACTGAGAAAAATCACAAAATTGTCTAATTCGGGACAGTCGGCGTCCGCACAGAAATTTGAACTTGACATCTACGGAAAGTAAGAGAAGTGGGTCCCTGTCATCACTGTATGGCGCGTTCTCAGGTTGCTGTTGGAGGAACGACCTCCAGATATGCAGGGTAGCTGCGAATATATCGAACAAGCAGTCGCGGACAGCCAACAAGGGGTGGTCCTCCAGCTTGGGGTTTGGGTGCTAACAACTCCTCACCGTAAAAACTTACGACGTCACGAAACATTTCACGAGCTTTCAGACTTTAACTAGGATAGGGAGAGATGGCGAGCGTTTGTGAATTTGGTAATGAACCTTTGGGTTGCGTGAGGTGCGGGGAATTTCTTGACTAGCTGAAGCTCATCAGGAAGGTCTCTGCTCAGTTGATCTTTGAAGTTCACAGCCGGTGCACTAAGTCAGATACTGGAGCCAGCCTGCTCATTTCGGAGGCTTAGCGCTGTTAGAGGAACTAGGACGGTATTTTCTGAGAATCATAAAGAACATGTAAGTAGCCTGTGTGCAAAATGCTTCCTTTTTTGATGGAGAGACAGGTGGGGTATATAATAAGCAATATGCTCTAAAGGTGTTTAGAAGTGTGCATGGTTACAGCTGTAATGTTTGTGTGCAGCCATAATTCCCGCCTTTTCGCTTGGTGTCTCTCTTTGCCCTACCTCTCAACTCGGTGGCCAGTTGATATCCTCCGTTGGGCAGCAATCCTTACGTTTGTTGCTGTAGTCGGAAGTTGAAAGCAACATGTCACACGGGACAATGCAAAGCGGAACAATTGTACCATCTTCACCGAGACAGGAGCCACGGATCCGATATTGAACACTAGATGGCCGTGAACCCCCTGAGGTGGCCGACCCATGGGTCATGACCGGCTTATTGCGTGTCCGCGAAACGCAGAGGCCGCGTTGAGTGGCACAGAAAGACGAGTCGTTAACATTAATTTGCCACGCAGGCGTAACCTCGTCATCGGGTGGGATAAATGTTCAAATTCAAGCCTCGGCCATCTTGCTTCATGTGGCAAAAACCCCGACAAGACAGCTGTTGGACAAGAGGCTGATAGCTGTCGGAGATCACAACGTTCGCAGGTCAGATAACCTTTATACAGCTGGGCTGTGATCGTGTTGGTCAGCACCCGGCATGACGCAGTCGGTAGAGTAATTAGGCTGCGGGCTGGAAGGACAGGTGTTCGAATCCCGACAAGGACAAGAGCGTTTTATGTTCTCCGTATCGATCAGACCTCTCTGTGGTCCACATAAACTCTTATGTAGTGGGTACCGGAGATGTTTTCGCGGGGTTAAAGTGACGGGGTTTGAAACTGACCATTCACGTTCATCTAGTGCCGAGGTTAAGAATGAGTGGAGTTGTCCCTCTACTCCCAATATACACCTTCATGGCGTAGACAGGGAAAACTTCACCTTTTTACTTTCATGACTTTGTGGGATGTGACGCCGTGTAGATTTGTACAGAAATTGCAGAGAACCTGCTGCCTCATCGTGATCATTAGGGCATATCCACGTATTTGCCCGGAGGGAGTGAGAATTACCACCTTAAACTTGAGGACAGCTGAAATTCATAACCCCCATGAGAACCTCATATTTCACATGTGATACCTGTTTTCTTAGAGGATGAGATTAATTTGTTATGTGCGTTGCTGTACAATCCAGTTCTTAATTACATGTCGTATTCCGGTCTGTTGAGGTCACTGACAGCACAAGGTCATAGTAACCTCTTTATATTGCCACCCGCTCTGCCAAACGAATGTCCAAAATATAAATTCATCCGAAATAGGTGTGGTCACTTTCAAGGACACGGCAGTGCTTGTAAAACTAGAATTAGTTCTAATGGTTGATGAGACGGGGAGCCGAAGAACTGTGCGGGAGGGTTTTCAGGCATGTTCGCAAAATCGCGAAAAGCGACCATTAGCTTCGTCATGTCTGTCCGTCTGTCCGCATGGAACAACTCGGCTCCCACTGGACGGATTAACATGAAAGTTTATATTTGAGTGTCTTTCGAAAAATTTGTACAGAAAATTCAAGTATCATTAAAAGCGGACAAGAATAACAGGTACTTTAGATGAAGACCAATATACATTTTTGGTCATATCTCGTTCAGTTCTTCTTACAATGAGAAAATTTTTGGGCAAATGTTGTAGAGATAATCAAGATACACATTTTATGTTCAATAACCTTTTCTTCTAAAATATGCATTTTATGGGATAATGTAGAAAAATATTGTAGAGCCGGGCATGCCGCAGATGACAGTGTGACGCATGCGCATAGCGTGCTCGATACCTAAAGCTACAAACATACACTTAGAATATGTAACGTTTATCGCTTTTCCACTGCAGCAATGGTTGCACGAACACATCTCAGTGTTACTGTCTTGTTTTACGCCTTCCTTACCAACTGCTGAACATACTTGTGAACGGTGTTATGAAAGTTACTCCACCGGAGTCCACTCTGCCTTCATTCTTGGTATTTTATATCAATACTACAGACGTAGCGGTAGAGGGGGAATACAGGGTGAACATCGATTATTTTCTTCAACACCAGGAACCTATTTGTCTGTATAAGGAGGCTTTGAAGTTTTCTTGTAAGGAGAGAAAGTAACTTTTTAATAATATTCAGATTAGTTTCGTGTTTAAAGATCTCAAGCTTCTGTCGCAAGTAGTGAAGCCTTCGCACTTTTGCGATGTCACTCGGCGTATATTTGTAACGGATTACCGACGTTTCGGGAGAACATTTCGGCCCTGTTTTTAAGTGTCAACCAGTCTAAACAGAATGCTTGACTATTAACAAGGGAACCGATCTTTTGTTTCGGAGATTTCGGTGAACATTTACAGATCTGCTTCGCGTGTGCAGTTGCAGAAGCACAAAGACTCTCTTTTCGTGCTGACACGTTGGAGGTCATAACAGGATTTCGGTAATCAATTGTCGTGTTGTCGTGGCGATGTTCTTTCAAAAGCTGTAATTTGTGTACTCGAAGTTGGGGCTGGTTTGAACGTGTTTTTATATGGTAATTGAACTGAAGCTTAACCTTTTACGGCACTCTGGCATCTGCCTGTACCAGCCGCTGTAACACTGAGGAACTCCGTGTTTTCCCACACCGTGTGTTTGTGTTCCGTATGATTCGAAAAACAAATGTGATAATTTCCTTAAACTGCATCAAACAATCTTAGTAATTAACCAACTTAATGCACAAATTCTTGTTTTATAATAAGTTTATTATATGAGTATACTATTATTATTGTTATTATTATGTGGTTATATGATGAGCACATAGTGCTCGAAACATGTAGAGGCATATAATGAACTTATTATAAAACAAGAATTTGTGCCTAAGGTAATATATAAGGATATAGCAGTCGTAACACAACTATATTATCAGGTGTATATAATTTATCAACAACTACATGTTTCGGCCAATGCTGCTGTGTCCATCTTCAGGTTGGATACAATTTTTATCAGAGAAACTATATAGATATGATATAATATAGAACAAATTATTATTAGTGTAGGTAAGGGGGAACGAGATCTCGTTTTACACAAAGTTGGTGGGTGTGTTTGCAGGTGGTAAAGAACTGAGCATATAACATGTCATATACAAACAGGATAACACATGTTACATGCTTGATTCTTCACCATCTGCAGACACGCCCACTGACTTTGTGTAAAACAAGATCTTGTTCCCCCTTACCAACACTAATAATTTGTTCTATATTATATCATATCTATATAGCTTCTCTGATAAAAATTGTATCCAACTTGAAGATGGCCACAGCAGCATTGGCCGAAACATGTATTTGATAAGTTATATACACCTGATAATACAGTTGTGTTATGATTGCTATGTCCTTATAGAAGTATTACTTTTGGTTCTGACAAACACAATGGGGATGACATTCCTTGAAGAATTTGTGCAGTAAGTTGGTTAACCATTTGACGCCTAACGCCAACTATAGTGGTCGTACCGCACCGCTAACCTCTAAAGTTGCATTTTATATATTTATTCAACAAATAGGTGCCGAATATTTTAAACATGGTGTATACTCTCCGTTTTTTTCTCTTCAAAATGCAGTTTGTATCATAATTCTAAATTGTTTGGTTCCTGTATTATTCACATTTTATATGCAGGTGTGCTAAAATTAAAAAAAAAATAATTCCGGCGCCAAAAGGTTAATTACTTAGATTATACTGAGAAAGAAGCACGGTCAGCAAAACATCCAAATTTGCATAAAACAGTTTGTGTTAATGGAGACGGACTATGTTATCTCTGAGGTAGAAACTAAAGTCTTATATGAACCTCAACTCGTATGAACGTCAGTGCTCAGTGGTTAACGGGAGGTGTAACGCATTGTAGGCACGTCATGAATGAAATCTAGAACAGGGATAGGTCTACCTTGGCTGTAAGCTTCTTGTCCTATTTTATCTAAATGATCTAGACGTAATTTTTGTATTGCATGGCTCCAAAACTTAATGAATATTTATTAATAATTAATAGAGATAAAACTATTAACCGATAAATATGTTAATATAATCGATGGATATGGTTGGGGGGGGGGGGAAATAAGCCTTGGCTTGTTTTAAGACACTTCGTTTGAATTTATCTCGGGGGGAATGGGTAAAAACACGAAAACCCACAGAATTGGTGTTCGTAGTCCCTGTAATACAACCGGCGACCTGTCGAATAATGAATGTTAGCCTCTAACCTGTGTTCCAGGCTTTTGTTCCGTTCACGACTGTATGACGTGGATTAAAAAGAATTGCAGAGTCGTTACGACCGACCTCACATGGCGTGACGTTCGTAGGATGTTCCGTGGAATACATTTCGTGGTGTTGGACGTTTATAGTGAAATATAGGTGACGTACCTAACGTACACGCATGCGCAAATATGTTGGGTCTTTTCTTTTTGAGATTAGAAACCCGAACACCATATTTTTCATAAGAAAATCGCCGCCGCTTCATTTGTTCATTTATCCCGACGCCTGTCCACGGCTGTGACCCATCCACTTCGCATTCTTGTGGGTTTGCGGTGACTCCAACACGCACGGTTGCCCACAGTTAATTACTTTCCTAACATTCTTCTGTTCATTGCTTCCAAATATCCAGTCAGTTATTGTGTTTCTGTCGTGGTTTCTGCTTTCTGCTGGCAAGTTAAAACAACAGAAAGAATTCCTTTAGCTGTATTGAATCTCGAGCAGTGAAATCACAAATAGTGGCAAATGGCCATCCATTTGAAGTTTCTGACGGAAATGAAAATCGTCTTTTAATTTTGTATGTTTTTTAATGGTGTAGTGGTCTAGTGGTCAGAGTTTCTGGCTACAGATACAGAGGTCCCGGGTTCGATCCCCGGCGCTACCAGATTTTCTGAGTAGTAGTGGGTCTAGAACGGGGTCCACTCAGCCTCGTGAGG
>Ga0136643_10017362_pt1 | contig 10829 bp, 8 predicted proteins | sample TergutLab28metaG_FD_96883 | JGI IMG/M metagenome (GOLD analysis project Ga0136643, IMG submission 96883) | Labiotermes labralis P1 segment gut microbial communities from Petit-Saut dam, French Guiana - Lab288 P1 (version 3) (version 3) | ecosystem: Host-associated > Arthropoda: Insects >... | reverse complement strand
GTGTGTGTGTGTGGGTTTGTGTGTGTGTGTGTGTGTGGGTTGTGTAATTGTGTGTGTGTGTGGTGGGTGTGTGTGTGTGGGTGGGTGTGTGGTGTGTTTATGTGTGTGTGTGTCTTGATGGTACTGTGATACTCTGTTGGCAGTTGAAGGTGCTGTGTCTGGCGATAGTAAGGTGTGTGTGTGTGTGTGTCAGTGTTTATGAGTTACTATATGTAACGCTTCTGTTGGTTTTGTGTGGAGCACTTGGAGCGGTGTTTCATAACTTTCGGACGGTGCTGTACTTCTGTCCGAACTGCCACAGTGTTAATGCGCCATAACTGTGATCTCTGCTTTTTATTTCTGCATTTGAAGTGCAGCCACCAACGAGTAATGGAAGCAGGGAGCGTGGAATTAATATAAATAAATTATGCATTCAAAAAGTGTTGCCACTTTGCCCCGTACTTTTTCAAATGGAGCGCAAAGTGTCTTGTTTTAAAGCCGCCGTCCGTTTGACAGGCCGTTGCCAACTTTAGGGCCCGCAAAACTGAAAGTTGCGCTCATGTTGGTAGCACTGTTGGTTTGTGTTTGGAAGGTCCCGGGTTCAGTTCTAGCCAAAGAGAGGGGCTACACGGGCAGGAATTACAAGCGTGATTTCAGGCTCTCGCCGCGAAGTAGAAAAGCGCTTTTCTGGGTTATTACGCAGCAAGCGGTGGTAAGTCCTTCCCGACGTTTCGGGACAACCTATCGCTCCCATCTTCAAAGGGATTTTGTATTCTTTATCCTTGAAGACTGGACCGATAGACTGTCCCGAAACGTCGGTAAGGAATTACCACCGCTCGCTGCGTAATAACCCAGAAGAGCGCAGTTCTCAGGAATTGCAAGGTTACGATTCTTTCATCCTTGCTAATTATTTCTTTTATACTTTTCTTGACATGCATTCCGCTTTTAGTTCATTCCTGTCTACGTGTGTTTTATTACAGAACGAATAGGAAGAATTGACCCGGGATAGCTCAGGCAGTACAGTGACCAGGCTGTGAGCTTTCTGTCGCTGAATCATATTTCGATTCCTGGTAGGGACGAGAGTTTCTCGCCGCCGGGAGGTTTATTTCGAATTTGGGGCATACCATACTTCCTGTTCAGTGGGTTGTGTGAACAATTTTATGCGTCGTTAAACTGCTCGTTGAGTGCAATAGACCACTGAACCTCCATCTAATGCCAGGGTTAAGAATGAGTGGAGCCCTCTAAGCCTTCAAGGCATATTTAGGGACAAGTTTACTTTTACCTGTACCTTTACAAATGATATCATGGCACGTGACGAGCCTTCGGCGGAAATCCAGCCAGCTAGAGTTTATATTTCTTTACGAAATCGGGTGGTTCATGAAGTTAGGCTGCTGGCGCTTCGTTTCGCATCATTTGCTGTTTCTTATACCTTATCGACGCCACGTGGTTTCAAACCCTGAGAGCGTTAGTTCAGCCGCAGTAAATAAATAAATTACATTACATTATGATGTACCTGTGATCAAAATACTGCCCTTTCTCTGCTCATTCTCACCCCTTCAGTTCATAGTTTGTTCTTGGCGCGACAGCCCCCAGTGGGCCATGGCCTCCTCATTTACGAGGTTTCTAGATCACACACAACGACACACCACAGTCGGTAGGACTCCTCTGGGCGAGTGATCAGCCCGACGCATAGACCTCTACCTGACAACACACAACACTCACAAAAGACAAACATCAGTGCCCACGGCGGGATTCGAACCCACAATCTCAGCAGGCCTACGCCTTAGACCGCGCGGCCACTGGGATCGGCTCAGTTCATGGTGGTAACTGTAAATACCGCCTGCTTCGTCATGACGTTTTCGTATGATTATCACAATAACTAGCGGTTATTTCCCTAAACAGGTTTAAGTGCTGACACACAGTATCGCAACCGGCCTGCGCTTCGCCTTACCAAAGTGACGTTTTTACACTCCAAATATATTTTGACAGTATTGCGCAGTTGTTGTTTGGACCGTGGCTGCGTACGTCCCGGGTTTTCGTGGTCTTACTCAGTCCTTTAGGCTAGGCATACATTTTGATGCAGTGTTTTTAGATATGCCATGATTACTTTTTCCAAATGCTCTTAGTTTCCACAGTACGTGTAGTAGATTCATAGTCTTTAAATAAACCGATATTCCATCAACATTTTTTCTTATATTAGTTTTGCTGGTGGACTGGGATAGCTCAGTTGGTATAGCGACTCGCTACGGGCTGGGCGGTCCGGGTATCTAATCCCGGTGGGGGCGAGATTTTCCGCACCCGTCCAAACCGGCCCTGGGGCCCACCCAGCCATAAGAACTTCAATGCCCATGTACGTTATAATCTGTCTTAAATTTTAAGTACCCGTAGTTGATACAGGGTGTTTCATTTATGGTACACATGTAAATTAATTTTATTTACATAGCTTGTGGGCGAGGTTGTTACGGTTTGTTTCTCCAACTGGACACGGAAAGCAAGTGTCGCGCTTGAGCCAGTGTGAAGTGCTTAATTGCGGTAGTCATGGCCGCGGTGTCAAATCACGTTCTTCTGTTCGTCACGCACCGGCACATAATGTCGTCGTGCGGGCAGAGACGGCGAGCTGACTCGTTCAGCCGCACACGGCAAACAGAATGTGGAAAGGACAGGCTGTATTTTACGGCAGTTCATTCGGTAAGGCTTTACAGGCGCTCTTAGGCACATCGTGACTTTTTATGCAACAGAAGTATTGACATTCACCACACGGGGAAAATTTTCATTCTGCCCACACGACTTATTTATTGAGGGGCTCCGTGCGATTCTGACGGGGAACAGCAACTATTCTCGCAATCAGCGTTAACTGGCTGGTCTTTGTAAAGACGACGGACTGCGTTCACTGTGCGGTACGAACTGAACACATTGTAGGTACGTGGAGTACGAAACGAATCGTCCAGTGCGGCTGTAACATTAAGATGTGTCGTGTGGAAAGGACAGAGCTGAAACCCCCGCAAACACCACGATTAATCAAACAAATATCGGTGTTGTAATATTTCCGACCTCTGTAGTGAAACCGTTGTGTTCTAATCTGGGCTGAGACGACGATCATCTTGATATAGGCGTTCGGTGGTTTCATCAGTTATTCCATACGACTAGTGGGTTGGTAACTTAAGCACGTGGGTTGGCACCCTAAATATCGACATGGTACCTTACAGTATTGTGGGCCGGGTAGCTCAGTCAGTATAGCGACTGAGCTACGGATTGGACGGTCCGGGATCGAATCCCCGTGGGGACGAGATTTTCCGCCCGTCCAGACCGGCACTGGGGCCCACCCAGCCTCCTGTAAAATGGGTACCAGGTCTTTCCCGGGGGTAAAGTGCGGCCGGGGCATGTTGCTGACCACTCACCCCCTTCTAGTGCTGCGGTCATGTAAGAGTAGAGCTATACCTCTACCCACCCTCTGGGCCACACCGGGCCTGTAACGGGAACACTTTACCTTTACCTTTTTTTACCTATTTACCTTGCAGTATTACACTGGTGCCTTAAAATATTGGGATGATATCTTGCATGTGATGGTTTGGTACCTCAGAATATTTTGCTGACACCTAAAAATTGTAAATTGCGTTACAATTGAAATGATATGATACGATATGATATATTTGTTAACTGCGTTTCTGTTGCCACCCGGTGGCAGTAGTACAGTACAGTGCAGTACAATACAGTACAGTGCAGTGTATAGTACGGTGCAGTGCAGTGCAGTGCAGTACAGTACACATTTACACACAAAACTTATCGAACGGCGAATGCTTACCGACGTTTCGGAGAAGCGTATTGCCTCCATTTTGAAAATCCAGCAGGCTGAGAAGACTGCCTGACGCTGAAGCCGGAGTCACAACGTCCCAGGAGTCCTGCTGTTCATTATTCGACTGGTGTAGCATCTCACAATACTGCAGCTTCACCACCACTGTTTACAGGACCACTAATATCGTACAGGCCGCAACGTCTTGCTTGCTACGGCGTCCATCCTCATTCGTCATTATTTCGTCACCCTCTTTTTAAACAATGTAATCTGAGCCACTGTCAGCGTGACCCTAAATAAATCAGAAATTAACACAAATAAGCAAGTGAGTAAGGAGGTTTGTAACAGTGATGAGCCGTAGCGTTCCGTAACAGCAGAGGCATTTCTTGACCAGTGACTGTCGGGTTCTCTAGGATCGTTAGCGCTGTCCGGGTTAACTGAGCTGCTTTGCTTAACGAACGTTAGGATCAGTAAGTCCTGTTTAGGATTTTCAATCTCTTAACTCAGTACTTGCTTGTAAGTTCACCGATCTTGTAACCGTCCCAAGTTCTGCCACCATGTACCGTACAGGGTAGTGAAATACTCCACGACCACTTCCTTCTGCATCATTTCAATCATGCCACCTTTCGAAATGTGACGCTTCCATAATCGTGACCCTGCGGTGGTGGTCTACAGTGTGACGCCGTGCAATCTGGTGGATATCAGCTTTTCATAAACACCTACTGTTTTATTATGGCTCATGCATATATACCAAGTGAGCAGAGGTAGCTCATTCGGTATAACGATTCCTACGGGCTGGACGGTCCGGGGATCGAATCCCGGTGGGGGCGAGATTTTTCGCACCCGTCCAAACCGGCCCTGGGGCCCACCCAGCCTCCTGTACAGTGGGTACCGGGTCTTTACCGGGGGTAAAGCGGCCGGTCCGTGGCGTTGAATACCCACCCCCTTCTAGCGCCGAGGTTATAGAGTAGAGGTATGCCTTTTCTGCCTTTCTGGGCCTTCTTGGCCTGTTTAGGGTGAACTGTGCTCTCACTTCTTGAGGTTAGACATCCCTTTGTAAGGTAAAGTGCACCCCTTGTACATTCACTGAGGCTCTGTACAGGTCGTACGGCCCATAGGGGGAGTAGAGGTATGGCTCTACTCTTTCTTGACCACGGCACTAGAAGGGGTGAGGGGTCAACGTCACGCCCCGGCCGCTCTTTACCCGGGGAAACACCCGGTACCCATTGTACAGGAGGCTGGGTGGGCCCCAGGGCCGGTCTGGATAGGTGCGGAAAATGTCGCCCCCACCGGGATTCGATCCCCGGACCGTCCACCCCGTAGCAAGTCACATCCCTTTGTGCTGCCATGTAATTATTATGTGCATGGTGAGCTGTGGACTGTTGACTTCATTTGCATAATAATTTACTTTCACCGATCTACCATACAACATGGAATCAGGTTCATTGAGACAGTAATACGAATTCTGTCTTTCAACTGTACATTGTGATATATTCAGTTGATTGATCGTCGATCTGTGGTATATTCCACAATCGGTGAATGTTAATGTTACAGCAGACCACACATACAGGGGTGCTGATAAGTCCTTAGCCCGACCAGGAAGGAAACAAGTTAATGTTTCTGTCAGAATGGCGTGAATTTCCTTCGGCGCCTTGCTTTGCAGGAAACAAAACTTGATGACAGCACGTATCTCGATGTTACTGAAATCGCGCGCGTACCTGACGTGCATTCCGGTCGGGCTAAGGACTTATCAGCACCCCGGTAGTGTTGTTTGTAAGGTTAGCAGTTGAGTAACAAACACATAAAGCCCCTCGTTACGTAATTTACTCTTTTCACTGCGTATTTGAACAATAGAACGAAGGATCTTTTTGTTCAGCCTTTCGTATTCACAGTTTCTGTTACAAAAAGCTGGTCCCCCCCAGACCAGGTCCCACAACCGTAGCAAATTAACGTGCAAGACAACTGTTCCGTCTTTATTTTTGGTATTCTCTTGTGGTGAACAGAAGTCCCGCAACACTTTATGTGTTCTGTAAAGAGTGTAGCTGAAATACGGCTATGTTTTGTGTCAGAACCTTGTTTTGTATGTATGTTACAGCGTTGCGACGAAGTTCGACGCAGGCAGCAGGCGGCAGGCGACCTGTGTAGCCCTTTGATTTCTGTACACCTGTCCCACTTTTTTAAACATGATGTTGTAGCAGAAAGACGCCCGCTGTGTCTGTTTTTAGTTAACTACAGTAGTGCCGCCTTCTTCTTCACCGAATTCCCTTGACTCCCACCCCATCGCCGTCTCCTCCCTAATTATAGTCACTACCAGCAAAAGGAAACCCACATGTTCATAAATGTTATCGTCTTTATCAAACGTGATTTTGTGTAGCCTGGTAGGAATTATGTTTATTTTTAATGTTGCTAATATATTGATCAGGATATAGAGTTTTAATTTGGCAACACAGGTGCTGCTGCGTAGTGTACTATATCTGCTTTTATTGGTTGTGTAGTTGATGTGGGAGGAGTCAGTGTAGACACTTGGATCTGTAGCTGGCGGGTACGAAAACAGCGATGCGGCGCCCTTTGTAGCGCTCGCAGTTGCTTCCGATTCGATGAAAGAAGTAAACTGTTGAGTATAAAGCCTCTTAATTACAGTTGTGACATCTTGCTAATTAATAAGCATTGCTCGTTATACCGAGGGAGCAGGCGCCGTGAACATTATGGCTTTTGAAGTCTCGGCATTAGTTGCTAGACGATGTCGTGAAATTATAACGGATTACCTGGGGTTTACTGTATCCTCCTAAGCAGTTTATTGTTTGGGGAAAATTCCGAACTTTGCCACTGTGTGAGCGCACGGCAGTGTGTGCGGCCGGACGGTGTTACGTCAGAGGTGGTGTCGGTCTGTTGGAATGTGATGCTGTGTCGTTGGGCTAGTGGCTTCAGACGTTTCGGAGGTGAGGTATGTCAGCATCTTGAAGGGGTTCGTACTGTACGTATAAGTAGAACTGGCCCTTACCGGTGAAGACACTGCGGCGGCCCTTCGGAACCATAGGACAGCGGCACAGCGTCGTATCGCAGGGGGCTGGAATCCGTTGGAACTCGGCGGTGAGAGCCACAGACCTCGCAGCGTTAGGTCACTACGCACCGTGCAGCTCCCACGACTGACCAGACAGCTGTGCAGCTGGGGCACCGAATTGTTAACTTAACCGAGTAACCTGTGAAATAACTTGGGCCTGAGGAGCTTACTTGGGCCTACCGACAGAGTCTTGAGAAGTAACTTGGGCTTTCTTACTTTATGGAACAGTTCCTAAGTAACTTGGTTTTACTAACGTTATGGAACGGAGTGTTTGACAAGTAACTTGGGCGTACTGACTATGGAACAGACTCCTTCAGAAGTAATTTTTGGCTTACTGACTTTATGGAACAGAACCCTTGAGAAGTAACTTGGGCGTACAGACTTTATGGAACAGAATCCTTCAGAAGTAACTTGGACTTTCTTTATGGAACAGAGTCCTTGAGAAGTAACTTGGAATTACTGACTTTATGAAACAGTCCTTGAGAAGTAACTTGGGCTTACTATGGAACAGAGTCCTTGAGAAGTAATTTTTGGCTTACCGACTTTATGGAACAGAGTCTTTGAGAAGTAACTTGGGCGTACTGACTTTATGGAACAGAATCCTTGAGAAGTAACTTGGGCTTACTGATTGTGGAACAGAGTACTTGAGAAGTAATTTTTGGCTTACTGACTTTATGGAACAGAGTCCTTGAGTAGTAACTTGGGCTTACTGACTTTATGGAACAGAGTCCTTAAGAAGTAACTTGGGCTTACTAACTATGGAACAGAGTCCTTGAGAATTAATTTTTGGCTTACAGACTTTATGGAACAGAATCCTTTAGAAGTAACTTGGACTTACTTTATGGAACAGAGTCCTTAAGAAGTAACTTGGGCGTACTGACTTTATGGAACAGAATCTTTGAGAAGTAACTTGGGCTTACTATGGAACAGAGTCCTTGAGAAGTAACTTGGCCCTACTGACGCCATGGAAGTGTCATTGTGAAGAATTAGCCAAGTTCTTGTCAACAAAACCTACAAGAACCGTGCAAATTCAGTCATCTAACTACACAATAGTCCAATTTCATCGTACTTTATGTTATTAATTATTGATTCTTTTGTCTTCTTGGAATATAGAAAACCCATTTAACGATTAAAAATGATCTTTTAAGAATAACTTTAGTCTTTATTTAAAATCCCTAAAACTTTCCAATTACTTCATTCCAGTCGACGTCTTGCTGTACAGTCTAATTCCTAAGTTTATCACACTCCTCTCAAAGAGCATATATCACAACTCGGAACATGGATATCACATTTTCTTCTCCTATTGTGTTCATACACGTCTAAATTCCTTCTTAAATACGTGTTTTTTTCAATGTAACACAACACCTCCAAGACATGTATTGTGGTCACTTTGAGAATATTTAACTCTTTAAAAATTGGCCTAAAACTATCCTGAATTAAGCCCTGTAATTTAACCTTTTGGCGCCGGAATTACTTTTTTAATTTTAGCACACCCTGTATATAAAATGTGAATAATACAGGAACCAAATACGTAAGAATTATGAAACAAGCTGCATTTTGAAGGGAAAAAAACGGAGAATATATACCATGTTTAAAATATTCAGTACCTATATTTGTTGAATAAATATATAAAATACAACTTTAGAGGTTAGCGGTGCGGTACGTCAACTATAGTTGACGTTAGGCGTCTAAAGTTTAACTGAGTACCCTGTTTGTAATTTTTGGTACCTTTACTTTGTCAATTTCCCCACCTCGTACAGCTGTAACATACCTTACTAAGGACTGAAATATTGCGAAATATATGTATTTGTTAACATAAATGAGCTTAAGTCAGTGACGTCATCATATAAGATACCGTTTTAAACCATGAGCATATAAAACTGAATGTGGGTTTTCATTTTAGATTATTTGAAATGTTAATTCCTAAGACCTTCACTTCGGATGTGTAACTAATTTCACCATTTTAAAAAACTGTCTTAAGCTTTACTAATTTGCAAGATATGTTAAAGTGAAATAACATTTTGTCAGCATTAATGATAAGGCTAATGTTTGTAAACCAAGTTTCAAACTGTTTCATTAACCTATTTACTCTTTTCCTCTATAGCGTCAATATTTTTGCAGTTCAGAGCGTCTTTAAATGCAACAGAATATATACAAATGTACACAGGCCTGCGTTTATGCCTGGCACTGTGTAATCGTTCTGAGTAAAGGGGCGGAAATTTCTAAGTCGCCATGGAAACGGTTAATAGAGGTCTCTGCCGTCGACTGCACATCCCTGTTTAATTCACGTATATGCCTTAAGGGCGGTGTTTACTGACGGCATGTGGAAACGAATGAGGGGCAGCGATGTTAGTGTTCTGAGACAGTGGCAAGCGAAAGGGAGACGCTGCAGAAAAATGGTAGCAGTTGGGCGCTCGTAGGGCAGGAAAGACATCTTTCTCCTTCGTAGACTTAACTTCTTCTGGAAGCCGGGTTATCTTAAAGGAGCAGATATGGATCATGTTGTCTTAAGAGACGATGGATTGACGGACGGAAATGCTGGCAGTGCTCAGACCATCACCAAGCAAGCGACCTTTCTTATACACATGCTGTGTGTAAAGTCGGAGCCTCTTTCTACAACGCCGCTAGTTCCATTTAAATTATCGCAAGCAGTTGAGGGGTAGTTGTGACATTAGTCTTGAGGGGGTGGCGCCTCCCTCCTATTACTTTCAAGAACCCCTGATAATGGGAGAATCTCTAAACTAAATAGATGCAATTCATTACCTTGTCAAGATCGAGCAATTGGCAGTGCCAGACGTTGAGGCTGTTAGACTGAAGTCCAACTAAGTCGATACTCATTACAACGAGAACGTATATGTATAACGAGCGCAGTACCGCCATTGCTGATTGCTTTGGAGGCTGAGGCGGTGATGTAAGCTGGGAATTCGGCGTACTGGAGACACGAAAGAGTGTTCGTTGTACTTCTAGTTAACGGCCTGTTAAAGAGAGGCGTCATGCGAGGTTAGAGTCAAGTTAATGTAATGTGAATACGGTGATATGGTAGACTGTATGTATTTGTAACGAGTATTATTGGATATTTTATGTGTTTTGCACTTCGCATTTTTATATAATGACACAATACAAACCAACAAAATGCACATTCTCTAAATTAGTAGTTTTATTTTTAACTTTGATGTCTTCTACATGTTTTGAACCCGAGGGGTCATCTTCAGGAAGACGGCTGTATTTACAGTTAGGTTTACATTTAAAATTTATCGATATGAACACAAGTGGGCCCGGAGGCTCAGTCGGTATAGCGACTGACTATGGGCAGGACAGTCCGGGATCGAATCCCGTTGGGGACGAGATTTTCCGTCCGTCCAGACCATTCCTGGGGCCCACCCAGCATCCTGTAAAATGGGTACCGGGTCTTTTCCAGGGGTAAATTGCGACCGGGGCGTGCTGCTGACCACTCACCCCTTTCTAGTGCCGCGGTCATGTAAGAGTAGGGCTATACCTCTACCCACCCTCTGGGCCACACCGGGCCTGTAACGGGAAAACTTTACATTTTACTTTATCGATATGAACATAAAACACATGTTTAAATCGATATATTGAATAAATGCAATATTTTATAATTGCATATTTCATTCAGGTCTTTTATTGTAATTTCAGCACGTAACAGTACCACACTACCGTGCCGTAACTGTATATACAGCCGTCTTCCTGAAGATGACCCTTCGGGTTCGAAACAGGTGGAAGACATCAAACTTAAAAAATTAAACTACTAATTTAGAAAATATACATTTCGTTGGTTTGTGTTGTGTAAATGTTATTTGGAAAGTAATTCAGATTTTTTAATAAATGGAGACCAACTTGATGTCACTTGCTTTATTATTTCATTATTTACTGCTCAACATTGGATTAGATGTGAATCCTCAATTTCAGCACATTCACTGCGTGGCAATCCCCACCCACCACAGTCTCATCATACTAACCATATATGAATGGCACAACCTC
>Ga0136643_10017361_pt1 | contig 10829 bp, 4 predicted proteins | sample TergutLab28metaG_FD_96883 | JGI IMG/M metagenome (GOLD analysis project Ga0136643, IMG submission 96883) | Labiotermes labralis P1 segment gut microbial communities from Petit-Saut dam, French Guiana - Lab288 P1 (version 3) (version 3) | ecosystem: Host-associated > Arthropoda: Insects >... | reverse complement strand
TAAAAATATTTTATTTAACGCAGCTGTCACGTGTTACTACTGTTAACGTTGACGTTATGAACAATGAGATATGAAGTTGGAGTATTCCAAAAATTTTAGTGACAGGGGTAATTTCAGGACTGGGGGGAGGGGGGAGAAACCTGTCCCACTGGCTTCTGTCTACAAAAGTCCCACTTGGAATGGACTGGGATCGATCTGGAAGCGGATGAATAACCGCTTGAGCCATAGACGTTTCCAACCACCTTCTTTACCCTTTGCTTCAGCTTCGGGTCTCTTCTTGGGGCGGTACTGCAGTAGAAGTTTGCTGTTTTCTGTGACGTGACATCATGTGGTGATACTGCAGTGTGTTGGTATTTCAGGTAACCCTATTGCCTACGACGTCAGGGCAAATCTACTCCTACCAGACTACAGGTCATCACATCCCAAACGACAGTAATCTTCACTGTTGTCGTCATGGCCACCTAAATTGCCACATCCCTCAAATTTATGTTGCAATTGCACATAATTTTCTAGACTGACCTACGTTACAACACGTGAGAAAAATCTTGCTTTTATCTCGTTAGTTTGAAATTGAATAATTACATGCTAACAGCTGTCGTATAATTTCGGGTATATTTATATTTATAGTAAGAAGCTAGACAGAAAGTTTGGGTTCCGGGTTGGAAGGATTTTCAGTACCCCTCTGAAGCATTCTAATAGAATTATTGGAACACTTTACGGTGTATTGTGATGTATATATTTTGTTTACCAGTGCTATTTCAACTGCATGGGCAATAGTGATATAGCAACTAGGATGTAGGAAGCTTTAGTGACAAATACACCATCTGCTTGAAATAACTGAGAAGAGCCACAAATATTCTTTCTCAGAGTCATGTGCATCAGGGGTGACAATCGACTCCGAGACTTCTCAAACAGTGAACATAAATACACGATTTTTCGACATAATTATTGTAGGTACCGCGGCTTACATTTATTGTAGTACATTGCGTTAGCAGTGGAAGATATTTTAGAACTTACTCTTATAATTAAACTTCTAAGATTATATGTGCGTAGAGCAGGTTTCCGGTACACACGCACATGTACGCACGTACAAGACCTATGTGCAAACACATCCCCAGTTTTTATCGCATTACACAATGAGAGGCAAACTCTCTACCCTTTTCATCACTCCTTCTCCACCTCCACTGCACCTTTCGAAGATGTGAATTTCCTGTCCCCATGAAGCTTCAACATCAGTTCGTAGGGTTCGTCCTTTTCTATCCCATTGGAAATATGGCACTGGCTTTTAAGTGTCCTGGTCCATTTAAAACAGCACACTATTTTGATAGGGTAAAAATAAAGTAGTGACTAAAATCGATCACTAATCACATGAAAGTATGGAAACTGACCTCTATCCAATCTCAACAGACGTCTATTTGGTTTGGTTTACTGTTGTAATTTGTAGCCCCAAGGTGAAGGATGGGAAAAAAAGTATGCAGAATTTTAGGTGGGAATTAAGAGACCAGTATTCAGAAGAAATGTGAAATTTTAAGACTTGAACATATGTGAACTGAATCATTTGGAGAGCCTCTGGGTGGATTAGAAAATAATATTAAAAGGGATTCTAAAATACGATAACGGAATAAGTTGGACATCTGGCTTGGAAGAGGTATCATTGTTTGACCATTTTGTGTACTTGGAATTGGCCGGGATAGTGCAGTCAATATAGCGGCTCGCTACGGGCTGGACGGTCCGGGGATCGTATCCCGGCGGGGGTCGAGGTTTTTCGCTACCGTCCAGGCCGGTGTAGCGTCTTTTCGCCTCTGGGCCTTCGTGGCCTGTTATGGGGTCAACTTAACCTTTGCTTTTACCTTTTTAGTTTGCTTAGAAGCAGTGTGTTTCTCATTCCGCTGATGGACTACCGGTTTCACCAGAAGGAGGTCTCTGCTTCATGAAGTCGCTGGCTTGTGGTTTTCCGTTAAGTCAATTTCTCCAGCCTAAGTAGTAGGCCTATATCCTATTAAATGTGAAAAATTAGGAATAACGGAATTTTTCTACATGTTTTAATGATAATCAAAGTGTTTTTTTTAAATAAGCCCACTAATGAAGTATATCAAGGATTTCTGCCTTCGCTTTTCGTGTACATTTAACGTGACAATAAGTTACGCAATGATTTCATGACCCAGTCACAATTCTGAACAGTTCTCCATATTGGAACAGTACGCTCCGTTCAAGTGTTTTATTGGCATAAAAACTATCAGTTATAACGTTCACGAATCTGGACCGTCTTCTGGGCTGGTTGAATTCATTCCGGACCCTCACGTCTTATTACTTTAAGATCCAGATTAATATATTCCTCGCATTAAAACCTAGGCTTGGTGCTTTAAACGTTAGTTTGATGAAGGCAGATAATTATAAATATAACGCACGATATGTAAAACAATAAGGAACTAGGTCTTTAAGTTTTTTTTTTCCCCCTCAGGATTTACAAACATATTTATTTGTACAGAGGCTTTTAGTGGGAATCCGTCATACCTTGGGAGAAAATTTCTTAGTTTTCTGTATCGGTAGGTTGTAACCAAACAAAACGACATGTGAATTTTAATGTTTACGGAGATAATGATGAGAGAAGTTCTAAAGATGAGAGCTGTTACACATTTATTGATTACCAAACATTTATTAAAACGAATATGCAGTTTTTTTCCTTTAATGTTAATATCTGCACTTGTTACCTCCTGCGTCTCCTACCCCTCCTCACCCGCCTACTACCTTCACCATTGGCGTGAGACCTGGGTTTCTTTTACAGATGCATATTGCTGACGACAAACCCTGCTTCGCTGCATTGTATACGCACACACACACACACACACACACATATTTACATACACATATGTGTGTAGGGAAGTGGGTTCGTAGAGATGATAAATTTTACATTGTGCACAACAATTCTCCTTTATTTGAAAAACTGCTTTTGTACGACGTGTTTCGGCCATTATGTTAAGGTCATCTCATGGAACTCTTCACAAAGTCACAAACAGAACACACGAGCCAACAATGCCGTATGTTCTAAATATATCAAACCCTTAATTTTAAACTTCAATTTATGAATAGTACCAATTCTAAATCCATCCGCAAACTCTTTCTAGGTTACCACAGTGTACAGTGACATAATTTGATAATTTAAATTAGTTCCAAACCCAACGTAGATTTGCCAATTAAAATATATTTATAACCATGTGTATTTTAGTATGCCCTAAATTAGTGTTACTTGTGCAACTGAAATGCTGCTCTGCTCTTGACCCACAACTTTTATATTTTAGACTCTTTCCAAAATTTTTCCTTCTCACAAGAATAAAATTCAGATGCATGAAGCCAGGTTGTCTGTTGTTTAATTTTGGAGAATAAAGATAATTTAACGCACCTTTCGCGAATTATTTAATCTAGACTACAATATTTACTCCAGAAAATTCGCGTATATAAGGATGTAGTATGATATAAGATACTTCTGTCTCTAGCTTTTGTCATCACATGGCATGCACCCATCTTGTCCGACGTAAGTTGTTAACTGATGCCGTGGGGTGAAGTTGGCTAACTACGCATATCTAAAGTCAAATGCCTGGATCCCGACCCACATGTCCATACATGCCTACGAGACATCACCCTTAATTAGGCACAGAAGCATTTATTTATTAATTTTTTATTCATACCGATCAAAATACAAAGTTTTGTGTTGGCTTGGCATGAAAAGGTACTAGAATTCCCTTCACACAAGTTTGGTTCCCAGTACTTCCCTGTAGTTACATATGAACATAATAAAGCCCTTATGATAAAAATATGGAGCTTGTACAAGGATATTTGCATAGAAATTACTGAAATAACCTAAGAAGTTGTAAAAGAAAGTTACAGTATGTAAAAAACATTAAAACTGCCGAAGTAACACGTGAACTAAGAGGCTGCTGCTATGTAGCAAAATTTTCCAGCTAACTGGATCCTGTTACATCATCTCACATATCGTTTATTCGTGTTACCTTCTGTGACTCTCATAACTACTCGTTAATATATATAATGTTAGAATAACTGAAAAATAGTGAGACTTAGCATTTTATATTCAAGAAAGTCTTCTGCTTTGGTTTATATTAGCAAGCTGCTTCACTGTACGGTTTATGTAGAGCTGAATGGCAGCTTGATATTGGAATTCATTTGCGGAAGGACATAAAGGATTTTCTTGATACATTCATTATGCTGTGCCAGCAGGTAGTGGTTCAAGGAAACCAGGACACTATGAGCCACTACTGCCAACAGTCAGAGGAAATTCCTTAGTTCAAGCCTAATCCTTGTCTGTAATGAACCGCGCTTAATTTTAAGATGTGGCATCCCCGTTTGGTTCGGTTATATAGAAATAAATATAGTCAATCAAATACACAACATATAATTTTTTGAATCATAAATAATTGTTGTGGCTTAGTCGCGGTAGCCGCAACCTGTCACTGTGGTTTATAAAATTACGTGTTGAGCACTTAATTACAAACATGCCGATAATTATTACTGCCCCGTGAAAACTCCGGATATATCCCTACTCTAAATTTGTAGCAAATATCGGAATAAGAGGGAAATAAATTTCAGTACTTTAATGCGTTCCTTTTCCGTGCATTATTCAGGTCCATAACTTATAAAACCAACAAAATGCACTTAAATGTTTATGATGTATTCTAGTTACAATTTTCTCACCAATATCTCCCGGATGATATTATCACCCGGAAGATATTTGTGAGAAAATTGTGAATAAAATACATAATAAACATTGCCAAGTGCTTATTTTTATTATTTTATTGCCAAGTGCATTTTGTTGATTATTTACCCTATACTTTGAATGTTTTAGTATATTATTCATCTGTTTCTCTTTACTTGATGTCTGGAAAAAAATACTGCCGAAATCATGGTTCCTAAGCACTATTTTGAAAAGAATAGAAAGATTAACGCCAGTTTATTATATGTTTTGTATTTTTTAAATTCACATTTTGATATTTTGCCTTCGTTACTTACTTATTGCAGAAAATATTACGTGTATCATTTTTACAGGTAAGGACATGTCAATAGTTGTAAGTTGCTTAGAAGTCAAATAAGTTAAAGTTCTACATTAAAAAAGTATTAGCCCAGCAGTTAGCACACCAAACTTTGTCGAATATTCACGAATTTAAAAACGTTTGGATTTGAAGTTTTAGGTTTGGGAGGGTCTTTATGTGATGCGGATCACATGTGTTGCAGCCAAAACTGTCAATGAATGTCTGCGGAGGATACAAACTTTATATGCTATAAAACCACCTTACCTGTTTTGAGAGATAAAAGAAACACGCTGTATATATCACTGTTATAGAACGAGCCTTTTCTCCAGAAAAGCAAGAAATGACGATGTGATTCTTATATGACACAGAGATCATATTCTTTCAGTACAAGACTTAGTTTAAATTGTTGCACTGAATAATGTTTATTGTGCCTGCACCTCAGATGTGGAGCTTAATCTAATTCGAGAACCAGTTTCGTAGGTGAATCATTTATCAATAATGAGCGTACGTAAACTTTTAGTACTGGAAGCGTTATAGCTGGTTTGTTGTTAAAGTAACGCATAAATTTTGAAGGAAGTTAATTATTAATTTAGTAATTTTTGCGAAGGTTCTGCAAATCAAAACTCCTTTGTTTAAAAGGAAATTTACATTATTAAAAAAAATATTTAATGGTGTTAGAGCGAAGAGCAGGAAAGACGAGTGACAGGCACTTGATGGTAGACTTGTTGAGCCGAGTGTACCACTACAGCCAGAGAGATTGTGTTGACAGCTCATGTTGGTTGGCCTATCAACAACAGGGCTAATCGCCAGGCATTTCGCAGACAAAAGGTTTGAGAGAGAGTTTGGTTAGTATGCACCATTGAATAGAAACTAGACGGCCAGGGTATTTTATATTATTATTATTATTATTATTATTACTATTATTCGGTATGAATACTGAAATATTTTCCCTTTCCCCTCTCCTCGAATTTCAGTTTTCGTGTTAGTAATTAAAGCTGTTTTTGGTCTCCTACAAAACAAATTTTATGACAAAGATAGGACCGACATATTCTTCTTTTTTTGTGGTTGAAGGACGACACTGTGAAGGGAGCAATTTTTATTTTCAATTCTTTCTGTCTACTGTGTTTTATTTTTTGTTGTAAAATTGCTATTGTCGTGCCCGCCACGTTCTCGTCGCTGTGTGAAAGGGTACAATACATGTAACGTGTGCGAACCGCTTGGGCTCTTAACGTTTTCAGCTCGCATTGTGACCGGTGACATGTATCACTAGCCTACTGAAGTGAAGCTGCCACACCACATCCCAATGAAACCGCAAGATACACGCTTCTTTTTCAAACAACCAAACCTGCTTTCTGTAACTGAATATATCCCATGTGTATTCATTCTTACAACTACATATAATTAGAAATCGGAACGTTGTAACTGAAGCTTATAGTTTCTGTTTTTAGAAGCAAACTGTCGATCAGATCTTTAAGAAGTTACTAGCCTTTTATGGAATTGAAAGTTTGCTTATTTTGTTCACAAGACATGGCCGTTGGTTCCTGTTCTGAGCCACTTCATTCTGAATCCACAGTCTACTGCACTATTTTAATATTATCATCCCATATATATGCCTAGATGTTACAAGTAGCCTCGTACTCTCATAATTTCCAGCTGAATTTGTTCTTATGATTCGCCTTTTCCGGTATTGTGTCAAATGTCTTACACACTCTGTCGTAATACAGTTCATGACTTCGGTAAAATTTTACTTGAGGGAACGTGAAAAATACGAAGCTCGATATTGGGCCTATATTTTAGTTTTTTCTTCATTCCTTTATGTCCTGTCTGTAAGGTCAAAATTTGTTTTCAAATGTTATAAGTTTTACACTTCCCGTCGGGAGAGATACCTAGTTATAGATTTAGCACTTCAGACGATCCTGCACCTATTCACTCACTTCGGCTTGTGGTGTGACGGTGGTGTTGCTGGTCACGGCTGGAGTGCCAAGTGAATCTCCGTTCTTACATCGACGTGTATATTTTCTGCGCAGACTTTCAGGAGTTTTGGTTTCAGGGAATATCGGTAAAGGTATCGTGAACAACGCAGTCTATCATCTTCCAAAACACATTCGTCGCTCTCAACAACCACACACACTAATTATTTTGGTAAAAAGCTGTAATGTTTACCACAAGCACATTTTTATCACAATAGCATGCGAATTAGGGCCTTGTGTGAGTCTGTCATTTCGGAAGTAAAGAATGACATAACATAATAACAACAACACTGGATGGCAAAATAATTTAATTTTTTGTCCTACGAACTAAAGTAGGTAAATCGAACAGAATTTTTGCGCTCATTTCAAATTTGTTGTTAGGAAGGATTTTAAGTGACGCGCGGCTGAATTTTGAATACAAACTGTATTTACGTAACATTATATATAGTATATACATTACATAAAATGTAACAGTGGATGACTTCCTGCCATACTTTGCCAGTAGAACGTCTGTTCTAAGTGTCCAACAATAATCAACCAACATACTGGGATTCCACTTGACTTGATACTGCTTTTTCATGGTGGAAACTTACTGGTGAAATCACTCTCCGTGCTCATCGCTCACTGTCCAGAAATTTCCGCGAAGAAGTCTAAGTGAGAGTCTAAGAACTGCACCTTAATGGACATATTGCACCTCACAGCCTCGTGGGATTGTGCAAGATAAGCCACCATATCACGATACGTTTCTGCCTAAAGATTTCCCTCCCAGAAAGTGGTAGTGAAATTTTATAATGATTTCCATGCTGATTTTTCAACTTCACTTCACTTGGTCTTCAAATTTTACGTCATGTATTTACATTTTAACAGATGTCCAACGAATCTCTTCTTTGATTTTAGCGTCAATTACCCTGGGAAAATTATTTTTCAAATACATAAATCCAACGCTGTTTTAATCAACTCCCTTGACGAAATTCTTTATGAGTTCAAGTTTGATTTGCAACGAAGCTAAATAAAAATTTTAAAGTTTGATTAATGGAGTATTGAAGACATTTTTCTGTCCTAGCATAAACGATTGGAACTTATCGCAACGCAGTCCGGCACACCACTATGAGTGCAGTGTTCCTCAAGCAGAACTTAATGTTTGTTTTATATCTCAACATGTCAATATATGCATGGGCTTGTTAATTTTGATTTATGAAAGATGTGCGATAAACGGTGATCAATATCCACCTTTTTCCTAATTTATATTGATTGTATTAGATCTCAAACCTACAGCTAAGACCTCTTAATCGAGGTTTGTCTCACTCCAGGAGTTGAACCCAAGAACGGTCGGACACTGCACTGGGCTAAATTCCGGCCCACACTCGACACAAAGTAAAATTACAAATTTGTGTGTATTCATTTCAGCGGTTTAGATAGAAAAAGGAAAGAGAACTGAAAATAAATGAATTGCATTAAACATTCCCCAGATTTGATATTCTAAGTAACTTCGCAATGAATCTAATTTAGTTTGTTACTCTCGTCTCGAATGTTTTAACTTTGTAACAATTTCGAACTATTTATTAGTTGTCCCCATATTGTGATCTGAAGATTGTCCTGGTAACGTAATATGGGTGTACATATCTAGTTCTGCCTGCATTTCCTTCTACACCAACCACACCACTAGCGACAAACAGAGCTTTCTTCTTTCGTTTGTGCTATTTATGTCTTTTGGTATGTAAGTTATCATTTATAGCACACACCAGCAGCTTATATTGCGTCACTAAATTTTAACTACTGCTGAATTCCTTAGAATTCTGTAATGGCGTACTGTAGAGCGAAAATGATAAGCGCTGACCATGAATTATTTCCTTGTTTTAAACCATTCTGACATACGAAATGTAAAAGAGAATTCTTAACGTAAAATTTAGTACAATATGGCCTACTGAGCCAAGAACACCTAATCCCGCAGTTTCCATTGGACTCGTACTTATTTTTAAAAAGTCTGAATTTGTGAACAGTTCGTGACTTCAAAACTAGAATACTGTCGACTTTAATCAGTCGAGATGTGAACATTGGAGATATCACCATATAAAAGTTCTAGATTTTCTTTAAAAAATAAGAAGTAGATACACATGCAGCTGCAATGCTCTTCTGCCCATCTTTGAACTCGCATTTACCCCATAACCACTGAACGATTTTTATATGACCTTCGAGCCTTTAATAAAGTTGTCTTGAGTTTTTTTTTTGCGGAAAAATAATGAAGTACACGTTGCTTAAGCCATAAATGGACTTTTCCATTCATCCCTCAGACCAGTTTACGTACTCTTGGGAAATGTCGTATGGAGGATTGCCACTAAAAGTTATCCTAAAATTCCGACCGTTAGGTCTATTAATCCGTACTATATTTTGGTTTACATAAATATAGAAATGGACGTGTGATTGTATCTCATGAACTGCTTACGGTTTTTTTTAACATTACATATTTGGGGTGTTTCAGCAAAACGTTGAAGACAATTTTGACTCTCAGGCATGCTGATCCATAAATTGTTTTACACATTGTTTTGAAATTTAATGAGAGACACTTATGCCTAAATTTGTGGAAAATTCCTATTTTCGGATTTATTAATCCGTCAGTTCTAAATAGACGTCTCCTTGCAGGTATCGCATAAGCTGTTTTACATATTATGCTGAAGTTTTATGTGGAAGGTTTTACCAAATTTCCTTTAGACTTCCGTTTTTGAAAAATACTTATTTACGAGTATAAAAAAATGCTTAGTTCACATAAAGTCGTAAATGGACTTTTCAGTATTGACCATAAATCATAAAATGAAAAATGTTTCGGATAAAAGTTGTGGAAACAATCAAAATATTTTTCCCGAAAATCGTGCCTGTTATAAAACATTGTGGAAAAACTACGGTAAAGCCAGAGAGGTCACAGATGAAAATATAACAACACAGCGATGCATTTTGCCTGCTGGATAACAAAGACAAGAAAACAGAAACATGCTTATAATTATCTCAGTAATTAATCAACTTGATGCACAAAATTTGTTTCACAATAAGTTTTATTTCTTGCACGAGACGGCCACCTATAGCTGTGATGATACCAGAGGCTGTGTAATGCAATTTTGACCTCCTGATGATGAGCACATGCGCTCGAAACATGTAGAGGCATGACATGAAACTTATTGTGAAAAGAATTTTGTGCATCAAATTGTTTAAATACTGAGATAAATATACTGAGATGCACGGTCAGCAAAACGTAAAAAAATGCCCATAATTTTAACAATTATTGGTTTTTTACGGCCTCAATGGTTACGCGAACGCGCCTTAATATTACGTTGTACGAAGGTGAGTCAACTGAAAACCTTAAAAGTGCGATCAAAATTCGAACCAAGTTTGATTGTCTTGTAAGTTTCAACAATGATACTCATAGTTTGAAGAGTGGCCAACAGGTGGCAGTATACTACATAGAAAAATTAAATCATTGTGTACCTTTTGTGTTCAATAAATTGCGGGATAAAACATATTTAAGGTTTTCATTTGACTCATCCTCGTACATAAATTGACTTTCTTGTAAAATTTCATTTTACATTTCACCTAATTTTGAGCAGTGTCGTAAAATAAGCCACAAAGAAATAAAATCAAACTTATGCACAGAGTGTAAGCTTAAATATATATTAATTTAGTGCTTATGAGTACAGCATCCTTTAGGAGAGAAAACTCTTTCTTTCCACCTTTTTGAAACAACAAAGATCGAGATGTATAAAAATCATTTGCCTATTTTTTTCACATTTTCTGAAGGGTTTGGGAGAGATTCCTGCTTTCATGAGTG
>Ga0136643_10017359_pt1 | contig 10830 bp, 6 predicted proteins | sample TergutLab28metaG_FD_96883 | JGI IMG/M metagenome (GOLD analysis project Ga0136643, IMG submission 96883) | Labiotermes labralis P1 segment gut microbial communities from Petit-Saut dam, French Guiana - Lab288 P1 (version 3) (version 3) | ecosystem: Host-associated > Arthropoda: Insects >... | reverse complement strand
GTCGACCCCAGTGCCATGGTGCGGCCGGAAGGATTATGTGAATGAAAAATTCCAATGACATCATCAGTAATCGAACCTTCGGGCTTTTAGGGCAGTGCATCTACCAACTGCACCACCGCGTGCTTCGCGCGTGATGGACAGAACGCCTGTTTTTCACGAACTACTTTCGAAACAGTGGAGCCAGTTCTTACCAAGCCGCATCTGTCCTTGTTTTCTCCTTCATAACGATCCAGGGACCAACAGAGACAGCTGTATGTACAAATATGAAATTGCGAAAACTAGCAGATTTTTGTAATGGAAAGCAATATGTGTGTGTATGCGTGTGTGTGTGTGTATGTGTATGTTTGTATCTGTGTGTGTATGTGTATGTGTGTGTGTGTATGTGTATCTGTGTGTGTATGTGTGTGTGTGTATGTGTATGTGTGTGTGTGTATCTCTGTGTATGTGTATGTGCGTATCTGTGTGTGTATGTGTATGTGTGTATCTGTGTGTAGGTGTATGTGTATGTATATGTGTATGTGTGTGTATGCGTGTGTGTGTGTATGTGTATGTGTGTATCTGTGTGTGTATGTGTATGTTTGTATCTGTGTGTGTATGTGTATGTGTGTGTGTATATGTGTGTATGTGTATGTGCGTATCTGTGTGTGTATGTGTATGTGTATGTGTGTATCTGTGTGTAGGTGTATGTGTGTATGTGTATATGTATATTTGTGTGTATGTGTGTGTACGTGTGTATTATTTGAACTAAGACCACAACGGTGACGTCGTGTCTTTCCACCCACTTCCTTCTCCATTTTTATTCCATAATCGTGACGGATTCCAGACGGCACTATTTTATTGGCATGGTCCCTATCGATGCAACACAATCCCTACTTTGCATGGAACTGAAAGCGAAATTGTATAAGTTTTACAAAGAAGTCTCATTCTGCAAAATAAATTGTGCATAATAAGACAAGTGGAAGGCAAGAAGATATGAAACGTTGCTATCCGAAAGTTTTCGATATGACTTGTTTTTTAATGAAACACAAGGGAAAACAGATAGCACACAAGTGGAATGCCTGTGGGCTAGTGTTGATTGATTTTGCAACAGTAGCCCTGCATCTGCAATATGTTAACATCAACTCCAGAGCGAAATGCAAAACCGGAAAGAACAAACTTGCAAAATACATTGTACCCAACGTTGGAGCGCCGCTATGTATGTATGTATGTATGTATAGCCGGGCGGAATATAACTGACATCATCAGCGGAATTCTGCCTTGCAGCTAATTGTGTTTCTGAACAAAGGAACGTAGCAAATATCGACTTTGTTTTGATTATCGAGGAACCCCTCACAATTGATCTTCGTCTAAATAAACGATATACAAAAATGCAGGTCCTACCCCACCCTGAATAGTGCATGTGTCCACTTTAAAAGCCAAACGCTTAATTATTTTAAAGAAATTCTCAGTGTTTATTGTGTCAGTCATCCAGAATACATAAATGCACTGCATCCTAACACACAGAAATTATAAATGCTGTTAGGGACTTTATCTTGAAAACCTAAGATTTTTAGAAACAGAATTAGGAAAAAAATTGTAAACTGATATGAAAGGAATAGAAGTGTGGCGAAAATCATCTAAAAATGCAGTGAAGTGAAATGAAGTGAAGTGAAGTGAAGTGAAGTGATGTGAAGTGAAGTGTAGTTATGTGAGGTGAAATGGAGCGGTAGGAAACTTAAAATGGGTTATGCCAAATGACAGGGTAATGAAGTGTAGTTGGGTGAAGTTTAAATGAGAGGAAATGAAGTGTCGACAAGTGGAGTGAAGTGGAGTGAAGTGTAATTGGGTAAAGTGTAGTGAAGTGGAGTGAAGGTCTTTGTAACAGGGTGTCTAACATTATCAGAAGATATATAGATCATATGAATTTTGCTGCTTATATGGCTTTTCCATTTATCACATTCTTTCATATTCTTTTGGTTCCATTTCTTATCGCTGTTTATATGGTTGTATGTTTTGTACGCTTTTGTTTAATTTTGTAAATTATGTATTTTTAGTGTTATGATTATGTATTCTTATTGTTATGTACGTTCTTTTCTGTATATTCTGTTTCATTGTGTTGTTCTGTGTTTTGTTTGTGTATAAATGTGTATTGTACTACTGCCACCGGGTGTCAACACAATTGCAGTTACAAAATACATCACATCATATGACGTCGGGTCTTTGCTGGCGTTTCGAAAGATCTTACCATACCCATCTTCAGGATCTTGAACTGCCTAGCTCTGAAATCGAAGGAATTACCATCTCTCGAAACGTGCAAACATTCAGCGTCATATCCCAGAAGAGCAGAAGCTTCAATATTTTAAATTGTGCATGCCTCACAAAGTTCGTACAGAAGGACTTGCCTCATGTCTAATATTATACAAAGGCTCACAGCCCATCCTTGTTTGTGGGCTCGACTGCTAACGAGCAGCGAACGCCGAGCACAAAACCACTACGCTCTGATCTCTGTTATTTCAGAATTCCACAAATTAAATTCCAGAACATTAAGTCTAAGGAAGGTCACCCCCGACTCATACGCGGAATTGTGGAGTCTTCTTGCTTTGTGCGCTTTTTATGGTAATATCATTCATATGATGCGGCACAATATAAAATCATAGTGCGTACGTTTTCTTTTGATACAAAGCATTGGTATTTTGCATGTCCTCAGGAAGTCGAGTGGTTCGTAGATTGAGAAAAAAAATAGGGTGGTTTCTCTGAGGGTGGAATGTACTGGCAGGACTTGCCGAGAAGAGACAATTTAGAGTTGCTATGGCGACCGAAAATTAATGTGCGAAACCCTGACACATATTATAAAGGCAGAGGTGATAAACCTCCCTGCGGGATCCCACTGAACACGTTGTACTTACTGGAACGATATTCAGTTAAAAATAGGAAACTTTTTGTTATAGTGCTGTATAAAGGACTCGAAATCCGTCTGAATGGAAGAGACATGTTAGAATGGAAGCCTCCAATTTAGAGTTCAAAGAGTTCCCAAATTCCTTGCATTTCTTTGTACCACTTGACATTATTTATGTTTGATGCTGATAAATACAGTATATCTACAGTGAGACAGTATACTGAAGAGTAGCATTATATGCAGCGATTGTTATTCTTTTTTCTGTTTCTACTATTCGTCTGTAGAAATCACTTTCTACAAATAAAATAAGGGAATTTTTCATTTGAAGCTGTTTACTACCATAAGAGGATGTAATTATGGAGCATTCAATTCTAGATCAGTCTCCTTCCCAGTAGTCGCTAGTATGGAGGTTGCTCTAGAAGTAAATGCTGAGGAAACTAAGTGCATGATCGAGATCAGAATGCAGGACAAAATTACAACGTAAAGACACGTAATAATTCCTTAGAAAATGTGAAACAGTTAAAATATTTGGAAGCAACCCTAACAAATCAAAATTCCGTTCCTGCAGAAGTTAAGAGCAGAGTGAAGTCAGGGAATGCTTGCTATCATTCGGTGCAGAATCTTTTGTCTTCCAGTTTGCTATTCCAAAATACAAAGGTCAATATATACAGAACTATAATTCTGTCTGTTGTTTTGTATGGGCGTGAAACTTGGCCTCTCACATTGAGGGAGGAACATAGGCTGAAGGTGTTCGAAAATGGGGTGCTGAGGAAGATATTTAGACCTAAGAAAGACGAGGTAGAGTTGGGTGGATAAGAATACATAGTGAGGAGCTTTATGATCTGTGCACCTCACCAAATACTATTCGGGTGATATAATCAATAATAATGAGCGTGGCAGGAGGTGTGACACGTGTGGGAGACAGAAGAGTTGCTGACGGCGTTTCGCTGGGATTAACTACGAAAAAGAGACGTCTCGGAAGTCCTAGACATAGATGGGAAGATAACATTAACGGGGATCTTCAAGATGTAGGATGGGGAGGCAAGGCCTGGATTGAACTGGCTTAGGATATGGACAGGCGGCAGGCGCTTGCAAATGTGTTAATGAACTTTCGAGTTCCATAAATTGCGGGGAATTTCTTGATTAGCTGAAGAACTGTTACCTTCTAAGGAAGGCCTCTGCTCTATGGAGTTAGTTAGTTAGTTGTTGGTAGGTTAGTTAGTTAGTTAGTTAGTTAGTTAGTTAGTCAGTAAGTAAGTAAGCTAGTTAGTTAGTTGTTGGTTAGTTAGTTGGTTGGCTGCTTAGTTAGTTAAGTAGTTAGTTAGTTAGTTGGTCGGTCGGGCAGTCGATCAGTCAGTTAGTTACGTAGTTAGTTGGTTAGTTAGTTGTTTAGTTAGTTGGTTGTTTAGTTAGTTGGTTAGTTAGTTTGTTGTTTAGTTAGTTGGTTACTTGGTTGGTTAATTATTTGGTTGGTTGGTTTGTTGGTTTGTTGGTTGTTAGTTAGTTAGTTAGTTCGTTAGTTAGTTAGTTAGTTAGTTAGTTAGTTAGTTAGTTAGTTAGTTAGTTAGTTAGTTGGAGCAACTGGAATATGGAGAGAATAGTGGCGAACTGGAAGCAATGCAGCGAAATGTCCTTACAGAATGTCAGACAGACTTTCATTTGTTAGCGAGTGCTGCATGCTGAAAAGACGCCTTTCTTTTAGCATCAAATCTATCAACATCCAAGTATTTAAGGGGCATTACTAATTAACGAACATTGCAATCAGTAAGTACAGCAAGTTATTTTCAGCGGTACAGTAAGGTAAAGCTCAGTCTATAGCCTGCCACGAAGACACAGAGGGGGAGTGGAGGTATAGATCTACTGTTTTGTTTAATCTTGTCACTAATTGTGGGTGGCTGGTTAACGCCGCCCTCCGGCCGCTTTACCCCCAGATTGGCCCCGATACCGTTGTATAGGAGGATGCATGGACTCCAGTGCCGGTCTAGAATGGTGCGGAATACTCCGACCCCACCGGGACTGAATCCCAGAAGCTATCCCGGCCCACTAAGTGATAAGGTATAATTAGGAATATTTATGAACTAAATCGAAATTTATTAAATATTTATGCCGTCGAAGTCGCTGTTTCAAAAATGGGAGTTGAGGAGAGGGGGGGGAGAGGGGAGGCAACTTCTCCGGAGAGAGAACTGCCGAAATTTTGATGAAATTCGTGTCACGTCTATTTCACATTCCTTGTGAATTCTCCGATTTATGCAGCTCAGTTCCGTCTGTCAAGTGCAGCTTACAATAGGCTACGCTCGTCATATCCATACACAAGTTCTAGCTCACATTCCACACATTTCAGTGCAACAAATAACGTCACTAACAATTTACTAGTTACCTCAAAACGTCAGACCTTATCGAGCATTGTTCGAAGCAAGTTAGTCTGTTGGTATGTAAGATGTTCATTTCAGGAATTGTGTAGAATGAAGTGAGATGTAGCACAATCGGAACGAATCAGCGGGGACGTAGTACCGAGGTACATTTGAGTGTTCACCGGCCGTAATCTGCGGACGGGGAAGATAAAACTAAATATTTTATTTAGACAGTCGATGCAAAGCTGGACTTCGAACGGAATACCTCTTAAATGTAAGTCGTATGCCTTGAGGTTCCATAGACTTTATAGAAATTTATTGAGTAAGGGTTCAATTCCTGGCAGGGGCGTAACATAGAAACCAGATATGAGGCCAACCCAAACTATGTAACGAATCCACAAACCCAAACTATGTAATGAATCCACAAGGTTAGAGTGGCCAAGGCGTGAAGCTGATCATTCACCTTCTTCTGATGTCTATACTAAGGATACACGAAGCTGTACCATAACTTCACCATAAGGTTACATGTCGTGGGACTTAATTAAGCACAGGGTTAACTTCGGCAAGGGAAGGATGACAAATTAATAAAGGAGAAGGAACTGGATAGAGACAGATAGAAAACAAAATACAAGTGAGGATAAATAATTGATATTGTGAATCAGCTTACAAGAGATAGATACAGCAGAAGAGAAAGGAGTGGCAAACTGCGATGAAGGGACTTCCTCCACGAATTAGTGGCCTACTAAAACATTGTACAACTTGAAACTATTGTTCTCAATCCATTCGCCAAGCACCAACACCAACAAAGTTTGACCGCTAACAATGGCTGCTCTTTCCATGGGCCATTCAAACTCTCTTTGTTGTCATGAATTAGATAAGAGCGCCATTCCATGTCCTACTGCACCTTAAGTACAGAACGACACAAATTGGAGTTAAGTTCTCTCCGTTTGTAGAGATTACAGTACAAGGAATAGTTGCAAATGTACTGTGCCAAGGCATTAGGTTTAACACATTAAAACAGCAAGATGGTTTCTTCTTGCTATAATTAGTTTCTCGTGAGATTTTGGGTCTCGCACTGGTGACTATGGTGATTACTGCTTTCTGATATGTGACGCCGTGTTGTGGCGAATTGCACCCCTACCTTGAGGCCTGATACCCCATTCTCGGTTTGCCTGAAAAAGGACGCAGTATGATCCACCGAAAAGTAAGCAATTATCTATCAAAACACACGTCATCACAGCCCAGAAGCTGCAATTATTCACTTGTTTGTTTTTATGGGACAAATGTTGATCCCAGTATGAAATTACACACGTTACAATATGACGAACTTTGATAACTGAAGAATAAAAACCAACCAGAAGCCATTTATTATACTCGTATTATTGTACTTCTTACAGGCTCAACATGTTTCGGGCACGACTATGCCAATCATCAGGAGCTCGCGAATGTAATTTTGATTACCACATTGGTCGTTTCGTTCTCGGTTTGCTGTAGGTTGGAGGTTAGGTGCAGTTGGGCTGGAGTACACCTGGTCTAACCGCAACTAACCTCCAACCTACAGCAAACCGAGAACGAAACGACCAATGTGGTAATCAAAATTACATTCGCGAGCTCCTGATGATTGGGATAGTAGTGTCCGAAACATGTTGAGCCTGTAAGAAGTACAATAATATAATAAGTGGCATCTGGTTGGTTTTTATTGTTCAGTTATCACAATGATGCACGGTCCAACAAACATCAAATGAAGAACTTTGTTTTGTCTGTTCACGAGGAAAGTACTTAAACCGTGTAGAGTGCAACAACACCCGCCCTGATATACGGATCGGAATGCCGGACTCAAACAGAAAGTATCCACGGAGTAGGGCACACGGAGTAGGACATCGAAACTTGCTGCAATCCCAGACTAAGTCAAACTTTAGAGACCTCATTACAAAAGTAATCGGGTTTATAGGCGTCATTATAATATAAGTGAACTCGTGAACAAAATTAATTGAATTCTTTTGTGATATTAATAGGCTCAAACGTCGAGTTTAATAAACCACGGCATAAATAACGACAAAAAAAATGCAGTCCTAACATGGCCAGAAACACGTTGAGACTTCAAGAACCACCTTCATGTCCTAGATAATAAGAAAGAAAATTTACATGTATTTTATTTGAACCCTTGTTGCAGAGTTCGAGTAGGCTACTTGGTAATTACTGTAACAAGACAAAATTATATTCACGAAGTTAAAGAGCAGTTTAAACTTTGTCTTCAAGTTTTTTTTTGTCCCGTGACGGCATAGATTAAAAATAATTTGGCTCGTTTTATGCGCAAGCGAAGCTTGAACTCTTGTACTAAAAGAATAACAGATATTCGGGGTCTTTGAGAAAAAGTTCTAGAGGAACTTTCGGAACTGTGAGACAGGAAGTGGCAGGAGGGCGAAAAAAATGACGTAGGCAAAAGCTCCACAGTTTATGCACTGCATCGCACATCGTTAGGTTAACCAAGTACACTGCGAGACGAGCGGGACATGTAGCATGCGTGGTAGAGATGATAAACAAACAAAACTTCAGCCAGGAAACGTTTAATGGGAGAGAATATTTGAGAGACAGTAAACTGCAAACACGTGGCTAGGAACAGAGACCAGTGGCCTGTTCTTACGGTAGCCGTAACGGACTACACAAGGTGGCACATTTCTTGGCACGGTGAGCGACTATCCGTTTTTCCACAAGGAGACAGATCCATGGAGTTACTCCTTCTCGTATACGAGCGTGTATAATGAATATCAACCCAGAATTATTATTTCGTACTGCAAGGTACCTTATGTAGTTTATGTAGTTTGACTTTACTCCCATTAGAATAAATTTATAACACTTTTCCACTAATAGAAGAGGAAAATGACGTATGTAAGGCGAAGGCAGGAAACAACTCACGAAGGAAACGTAGGGATGATCCTCGGTCATCAGTTTGCTGAATAATCGTGAAGAGTGAATAGCTTTTCCGGAAAGTGAAGGAATTACAAATAGTGTCTGAAGATTACGAGGAAATACGTCGTATTCAGTACGTTTTCTTTTGATATATAAAAGACAGCTTCAAAATAATTTACCCCTCAAGAAAACTGTGGCATTGAAATCGTATACAACAGGAGGAAGACTGTTAAAGCCACCAAAAAAATATCGCAGTGTTTCGCTTTTCTTCACAGAATCGAATACTGCTAAACATCTAAGCGCATAGGTCGTTATGGTGGTCAGTCTGCTGTGTTTGACAGCACACCAATAGGTAAATGTAAAGGTAAAGTTTTTTTCCTAGAACAGGCCACGAAGACCCAGAGAGGGAGAAGAGGTATAACTCTACTCTTTCTTTAACCTCGGCATTAGATGGATTGGGTGGTCAACGCCAACCCCAGGCCTCTTTACCCCCGGGAATGTTCCGGTTCCCACTGTATAGGATAGGAGGCTGGGTGGGCCGCAGGAACCGTCTGAATGGGTGCGGAAAATCTCCCCACCCCCCCACCAGGATTCGATCACCGGTCTGTCCAGGCTGTAGCGAGTTGCTATACCGACTGAAATATCCCGATCCCGACAATGAACCAATATTAATGTAAAGTACTTGGAACTGTCGTATGTTCACTGCGGCACCACTACGCTGTGCTACTTTCTTCCTTCAGGTTGTCTGAAGTAGACTTTTACAGAGAGAGAGGGGGGGGAGGGAGAAAAAGTAGAAGAAGAGGAAGAAAATGGAATATTCAATCTACTAAAATTCTGATGTGAAGAAAGCGATAGTTCAACAATGAAAATTGTCAGGTTCCTTATAGACCGAAGTTCCTTGCGCTAAATACGTTAGGCCCTTTTTACTTTCAAAACGTTACACAGTTTCACGGTACCCGTGCAAATGCAATTTTAATTAATCCTATAAATGAAGTACGGCTTTACCTCAGCCGATTTCCACAAAACTCACCAATGCTGTACAGCAAATGTGCAGACAACTTACATCGAATTTCAACAAAATCGGATAATAGACGTAGAAAATAGGAATAGAAGTTGATTCACGCCTATTAGCAAACAGTGTGACTTCCACTGCGCCGATTTAAACGGAACGCAAAATATCTCAATAAAAGTAAATGGGGACCTCATGCTTCACATTTTACCGAAAGTGGACTAAAGATGCAAAAAATATGAGTAAAATTCCATTTTCTTCCTTGTTTAAAGAGTGCATTTCACTGCATCAATTTTCACGAAAATCTTAACTGTTTAGAGACATCGCATACTAAGTATCGCCCAGATCGGTGAAGAAATACGGACTGTGGGACATAAATTCATTTACGCCCGTACGTAAAGTGTCACTCACTGTACTGATTTTCGCTAAACTCACGCTTGTTTGGCAATTTTGCAAGGATATGCTACAGGAAATTTCACGAAAATCCGACAAACAGTTTAGTCGCTATTACTCTGTAACAAGCGGCAAGACAGACGGAAGGACGTGATCTCCACACAAGGCCAATTTACTGCATTAAGAACAGTTAAAATACTCGTCCATTTGCATATTTATCTTCAGTATTGCGTAAAATGGTGCTATTAACCTTTTGGCGCCTGAATTATTTTTTTTAAATTTTAGCACACTCTGTATATAAAATGTGAATAATACAGGAACCAAATACGTTAGAATTTTGAAACAAACTGCATTTTGAAGTGAAAGAAAAAACGGGGAGTATATACCATGTTTAAAATATTCAGTACCTATATTTGTTGATTAAATATATAAAATGCAACTTTAGAAGTTAGCGGTGCGGTACGACCACTATAGTTGACATTAGGCGTCTAAAGGTTAAATCGGTTCGTCTGCTTCAGAGCTGTCAAGTTCTTAGCCCAATTTTATTTAACGACACTGTCCGTACCTCAGGCTATATAACGTCGAATATTACGGTGATTAGCGAAAAAAATTTAGAAAAAATGTGGACAGAGGCAGTCGTGTGCTAATTCATTTCACTCATACTTGGAAAGTAATCGGAAATCTACTGGCAATGGTGGTGGTTGTGGTTGTGGTTGTGGTGGTGTTTAACTACGAAAATTTCCCAACCAACCACTGGAGGATCAAGTGTCCGCTGTACGTATATCCTGCAGTCGGAAGTTTTATGGCTTGATGCCTGCATGCTTTGCACGGTGGCTGGTCTGGGGAAAGGAGGAAGAGAGGGTATAATGTGACCGCAATGCTCAACGGAACTGCTTTGAATGTTATGGGAATAGGCCCTGCCAGCCGAAAAGCAACTAAAAGATTCTGATAGGTCTGCAGAGGCAACAAGGACAGCAGCGGATGTACAGACGGACTCTGTCATCTGACGAGGGATACGTTCCTTTTACTATGCTTTTTCCAGGTTTCTCTGAATTCTGAAAGTCAGTTTAAAAGATTTCAAAGAGTCTAGAGCTTATGCGTAGAGAAGAAAACCAACTAGGTACTACTGAATGATTTATTGCACTTATAATCTGTTCAACATGTTTCGAGCACTTATATGGCCATCATCAGGAGCTCGAGACTATACTTGTGTTATTACCGCATATGGTGTGTAATGCCTTGGTTGCTGGTGGTCGGCGGTCAGGTGCAGGGCAGCAGGCTATGCGGCCGGG
>Ga0136643_10017358_pt1 | contig 10831 bp, 6 predicted proteins | sample TergutLab28metaG_FD_96883 | JGI IMG/M metagenome (GOLD analysis project Ga0136643, IMG submission 96883) | Labiotermes labralis P1 segment gut microbial communities from Petit-Saut dam, French Guiana - Lab288 P1 (version 3) (version 3) | ecosystem: Host-associated > Arthropoda: Insects >... | reverse complement strand
GGGTAAAGGCGGCCGCTGCGTAGGGCTGACAACCTTACCACCTTCATGTGCCGACTGTTTTAAAATCTGGGAGCCTGTACCTCCTGGAATCCTCAGGGTCCTTCCAGGCCTGTACAGGAATTGTCTTACCTTTCACATAATGTAGGGAGTAGAAGAATGAAATGTGAGTATGGCGCACTGGAGGAATGTCAAGAAGGGGGAAAACCTCGTAAGGACTCGGAGAAGAAATGGGTTTGCCTTCATCAAAATGACATCCTATATTTGCTACTGTTGAACCACAAATGGCGTCCTATATTTGCTACTGTTGAACCACAAAATGACGTCCTATATTTGCTACTGTTGAACAACAAAATGACTTCCTATATATGCTACTGTTGAACCACAAAATGACGTCTTATATTTGCTACTGTTGAACCACAAAATGACTTCCTCTATATGCTACTGTTGAACCACAAAATGACGTCCTATATTTGCTACTGTTGAACCACAAAATGACTTCTTATATTTGCTACTGTTGAACCACAAAATGGCGTCCTATATATGCTACTGTTGAACCACAAAATGACGTCCTATATTTGCTACTGTTGAACCACAAAATGACTTCCTATATATGCTACTGTTGAACCACAAAATGACGTCCTATATATGCTACTGTTGAACCACAAAATGACGTCTTATATTTGCTATTGTTGAACCACAAAATGACTTCCTATATATGCTACTGTTGAACCACAAAATGACGTCCTATATTTGCTACTGTTGAACCACAAAATGACGTCCTATATTTGCTACTGTTAAACCACAAAATGACGTCCTATATTTGCTACTGTTGAACCACAAAATGGCGTTCTATACTTGCTACTGTTAAACCACAAAATGACGTCCTATATTTGCTACTGTTGAACCACAAAATGGCGTCCTATATTTGCTACTGTTAAACCACAAAATGACGTCCTATATTTGCTATTGTTGAACCACAAAATGGCGTCCTATATTTGCTACTGTTGAACCACAAAATGACGTCTTTTATTTGCTACTGTTGAACCACAAAATGGCGTCCTATATTTGCTACTGTTGAACCATAAAATTACGTCATATATTTGCTACTGTTGAACCACAAAATGGCGTCCTATATTTGCTACTGTTAAACCACAAAATGACGTCCTATATTTGCTACTGTTGAACCACATAATGGCGTCCTATATTTGCTACTGTTGAACCGTAAAATTACGTCATATATTTGCTACTGTTGAACCACAAAATGACGTCTTATATTTGCTACTGTTGAACCACAAATTGGCGTCCTATATTTGCTACTGTTGAACCATAAAATTACGTAATATATTTGCTACTGTTGAACCACAAAATGACGCTCTATATTTGCTACTGTTGAACCACAAAATGGTGTCCTATATTTTCTACTGTTGAACCACACAGTCATTGATAAAGTCAGAAGATTCAAACCATCAAGCGACATGGGCACGTTGTTTGTCCCGATTATGGCGTATTGGGTTGCGACGTGAAACAGTTTGGTGAGTTGCTGCTGCCATTCCGTCTGAAACTGCTGCTTTCATTTTTACGGCTGCACTGAACACTTAAAGAAGCTGCAGTATCTTCCGAAACGTCGGACACCATTCACAAAACCACGTGGCGTTGCAGTTTAGTACTATGATGCTCCCCTGCGGTGAAAACCTCAAATCTCACATCGAGTGTGTTACCACTTTCGGTAAGAGGATTTCGTCACTCTATGCACATTATTTCCTCTTAGACTGAATTCCTGTGGCTTTCGTTTGTGTTGACAAGTGTAGGCGTGTTTAAGTTCTTTACACTTTTAGGAAAAGGAGTAATAAGGCAGTACTACAAACGTAATATTCCTCGACATTTAAAACAAATATGTGGGTTTGGTCGTGTAAAAATGGTTACTTACACAACCTTTTTGAAATTGTTAACATTGGACGTTAATAAATTACAAAGTTAAGTCGTCCCTGTGCTTAAATAAGCTTCACTACATGGAAGCAAATGGGGACCGCGGTAGCACAGTGGTTAAGATGCTGTGCTACAAATTGGAAGGTCGCTGGTTCGATCCCAGCTGGTGTCATTGGAATAAAATCCTTCTGATCTCACTATGGCCCTGGGGTCGACTCAGCCTCTAAAAGAAATGAGTACCCGGAGCATTTCCTGCGGGTAAAGGAGGCCGGTGCGTAAGGCTGACAACCTTACAACCATCCTGTGCCGTTGTCGTGTAATATGGGAACCTAAACTTCCTGGAACCCTCTGGGCCACTCCAGGCCTGTAATGGGACTGCTTTACCTTTACATGGAAGCAAATGGGGACCGCGATAGCACAGTGGCTAAGGCGCTGTGATACAAATCGGAAGGTCGCTGGTTCGATTCCATATGGTGTCAATGGAATTTTTTATTGACATAATCCTTCCGATCGCACTATGGCCCTGGGGTCGACTCAGCCTCTAACAGAAATGAGTACCAGGAGTATTTCCTGGGGGTAAAAGCGGCCGGTGCTTAAGGCTGACAACCTTACCACCATTCTGGGCCATTGTCACGTAATCTGGGAAACTTAACTTCCTGGAACCCTCTGGGCACCTCGGACCTGTATTGGGACTGATTTTACTTTACCTTACATGGAAACAAATAAGGAAAGTGTAGTCACAGCTCCTCGCATGACTAAACTCGGCAGTAGACAGAGAGGAGTGGTCGTCTTTGCGCTCCGACTATTTATTGTCCCTGGCGACAGTGGAATACATTAACTGCCGTAGTGAATGTCCTACAACGGTTATTGTAAATGCGGATGTCATTGTGAAGGGTGGTGGCTGTCAAATACCTGAAATCCAAAGAGAATTATGAAGAAGAATGTAGGCAGTGCACTATAATGTAACTTTTGAGCGCGTTCGCGCAATGATCAATCTCCCCTAGCTACACAAACACCCAGTTACCATTGCGTGCGAACAGAACGTTTTAATGACGATTTAATGTCGCTGCAAAAACAAACCATATTTCGGTATCAACGTAATCCTCCCGATATTTTGGTCCTATTTAAACCACATATGGAATGCGTCGACAGTTTTTTTTTTATTAAAGTCTCCAGTATCAAATTTCACGTAAATCTGTCCAGTTCGAGCCAAGCTGATATCTGCGGACAGGCAGACGGATATGGCGAAGGTAATACGCCGTTTTCGCGACTATTCGAAAGCGCCTAGGGCTACGGTGGACAAAGAATATCCGTGATGTCCACGCAAGTGGAATCAATGTTGCTGCGAAAAGTGTCTCCACAATGTATCCCACTGGCAGAGCGTGACCTTATAAAAAGAATAACTCAATCTTCAAGCCGTTGGCGGGGAAAAAAGGGGTTGTTCAAAATATTTTGAACGCATCGTTTGTACGTCGTAAGAGCAAGGAATAAAAAAGTAGGTGAATTGCACCCTCGTAGAGGCATTCAGGCTCTGTACAGGTCGTACGGCCCTTAGGGAAAGTAGACGTATAGCTCTACTCTTTCTTGACCACGGCACTAGAAGGGGGTCAGGGGTAAGCGTCACGGCCTGACCGCTCTTTACCCCCGGGAAAGACCCGGTACCCATTGTACAGGAGACTGTTTAGACCCCAGGGCCGGTCTGGACAGGCGCGGAAAATCTCGCCCCTACAGGGATTTGATCTCCGGACCGTCCAGCCCGTAGCCAGTCGCTATACCGACTGAGCTACCGGGCCCACGTAAGGAATAAAGGTTTGAGCAAAATAAACGAACTTAAGGAATAAACGAATAAAGAAGAGTAAATCAAGATAAATTGGTTAACGACCAATAAACTTATTTTATATTATTATAAAATTCCGTACGAAATCCGTACACTGCATATAAAGCGTTCATATTTCGCTACAGCAAATTTTCCGTGCTAATCAACGAGCGCAAAATATAAGAAGAAGCTTGAAGCCAGTGAATATTCTCTGCACTTCAGAGTAATTACAGTGACCAAAACTTGCACATAAAACGACAAAAATTCTTACACGCATCAGCGCCAGGGTGCCATCATCAGGGAATAGAAGGCACACAGTTTTGCAAGTACCAGTGCACAGTAAACATACCCACCTTCTAGCATCACCTTCACTACACCTGTTCTGTAGACAGTATCCCAAGCTAAGAAACACTCCGTCACACAATATATGGTATGTATTTCATGCAATATTTAACTCTTTAAGTTATATTTCGTCAAAACGTCTCAGTTAAATGTTGTTTTATTTGAATAAAGAGAGACCAACTTGATGTCACTTGCTTTATTATTTCATTATTTCATGCTCAACATGTTTCGGATGTTAATATGCCACATCAGAGTACTGGCCGAGAGCTTCGACTCAAGGTTAGCCGATGTGGGGAAGCCCCTAGTAAGGCAACTCGGCAGCTACTTAAGCTGACCGAGGGCTGACCCCGTCGCCTGACGCGAAAGCCAAGGACGGCAGAGGACAGCAGGCCAGTCGAGGCCATAGCCCGCGATGGCCAAGTCGACAAGAAGAATCGCGTTCGGCGCTGAACAGTCGAGCGCCATTCGGTTACCCTGACTGAGGTTTTCCGTGATTTTCCTCATTTGTAAGGCAAATGCCAGGGTATTCGATGCAAAGTCGGGGCACGGCCCGCACTCCCTCCCCCAGGCGCGGCGGTTTCACCTAAGCGCCTGACAAACGTCGCATAACTCCAGTATGCGACAGAACCAGTCTGGGCTCGGAAACCAGACAGCCAACCAACCAAAGTTTATTCTTCCCATACTTAGTCCAGGGCAACCTAGGCCCTAGTCTTTGTCATGATCAGTCAAGGCCCTCAGCCTAACTTCCAAATCGTTAGCGTTAGCATATTCCCCTGTAAGAGTTTAGGCGTCTGTTACTGAGCCCAGCGTTGCGGTCGAACGCAGGAATGGCTAACAGACAGGGGGACGTCGACTGGCGCTTCGAGCAAGTCTCAGTCCTCCAGTTAACACTTTGGCTTGGCTTGGCTTAGCTTGGATGTTAATACATCCATCCTCAGGAGGCTGCAACTTATTTGTTGAGTTATTTCATGGGTTGTATTGCTGTAGTGCACTAGTGCTTCAGCCTGCAAACGGATACCACACCACCCCAGCCAAACCACAACCGTAACACCAACACACATCGAACCAGAACCATGAAATAACTCAACAAATAAGTCGCAAGCTCCTGAGGATGGATGTACTAACATTCGAAACATGTTGAGCATTAAGTAATGAAATAATAAAGCAAGTGACATCAAGTTGGTCTCTCTTTATTCAACTATCAAGATGATGCACGGTCCAATAAACATAAGGTTATTTTATTTATTTCTAAAATCGTGTATTTATTTATGTATTTACAGGACTAGATCATCTAGGATCATACAATAGTCGGATGTTTAAGCATACATGGCGTATAATTGTATGAAACCTTGGACTATTGCCTGCGTCGTCACATTGCTTCAATTTTGAAGTCAACAAATTTTATAATTATAATATTTTAAATTTGTACTAATGTAATAACAAGACTGTTGTGTTGGCACTTGCAAACTTTTGTACTGGAGTCCCTGAATATGGCGCCCTGGCTCTGACACGCGTAAGAATTTTGTGTCTTTTGTACGATTTTTAGTCTCCTTGTGTGCATGTGTCTATTATTGTAGTTGTTTTTAAGAGTAATGCACAGTGTTTATAACATCAAATTCCTTTCTCTTGCGCATCATTAAACTCATCCTCGTAGTGACTTTAACGCTGTGTAAATAATTACTTTCACTGAGTGCTACAAGTGAAGTAGGATTTCTCTCATTTTGGTTTATCTTTCAATTATACTGCAGTTTGAGCTGTAAACTGACTGCCAGTGGGAGTGGCTTTATATTAGTCTTGATACAAAAGAACACGTCAAAAGTCCAGTGTGACAGACATGTGTGAAGTGTGTAACACTTAAGGCATGACTTCCGCTGTGGTTTCTGTAACAATGAAAGTAAAAGGTAAAGTACCCCCTATACCAGGCCATGGAGGCCTAGAGGGGAGTAGAGGTATAACTGTACTCTTTCTTTAACCTTGATGCTAGATGTGGTGGTTGGTCAACGCCACGCAGCAGCTGCTTTACTCCCTCAAAAAAGAACCAGTAACCATTGTACAGGAGGTTGTGTGGCCCACGAGAATGTATGGACGGGTGCGGAAAACCTCGCCCCACATTGGGATTCGGTCCCCGGACCAGGTAGGCCGAAACGAGTCGCTATACCGACTACGTTATGCCGGTCCGCGGTTTTGAAATGTAAATAACATAAATACACACAAATGTAAAATTATTTTTTGACAGGAATTTGTGATATGTTCTCTATTACTCTCATACGAACGAATCGAACTGGGAAACATTGTCGCAGCGTAGAAAGGTATCATGTATATATGCTGTCTTCAAAGCGTACTCTGGAGAACAGTTGTGGAATGCTATAGGTGACAGAGTACAACGGCCCAACTATCTTTATTATAGTCTAAAAACACAACATATATAATCAATAATATGATAAAACATTTTAGTTAACTTCTAGGCCTAGTATTCTTAAATTGGTTGATGGGATGAGCTTGACTGGCTAAAACTTTAATATCTGAGCAGGGTGGATCATGAACGGAAAATCAGGAACAGGAGGCAAAGGACGGATATCGGGAACTATTCCTCTGTGAACAGGACCATCCGACTCTGGAACCGGTTACCTGCAGAAATTTTAGGAACTCTCCCCCGTAAACCAAATGCTTTTAGAAAGAGGATTAGAAAAGTGATTAATGCGGTGAACTGAAGGAATTGTGATTGTGCTGAAAATAAACTAAAAGTGAAGTGAAGTGAAGTGAAGGGTAGTGCAGTGAAGGGGGGGGGGGTTAAATCGGGTCGTGCTGTGAAGGGTATTTACTGGTGGTGAAGTAAAGTGAAGGTCATGTTAAAATTGGTGTACATTACTCGTGGATTAACAATATTCGAAACTAGGTCAGTACTTTCTTCCACTTGTGTTGCTTTTCTTATGTGCATTGCTGCTAACTGTAGTTGGTCTGTTATGTACAAGTATTGTGTTATTATCTTGTGCGTATTTTTGTTACCTCATGTGTAATTTTTTACTATGTGTGTATTGCTGTCTCACATACTTTAGTTGCCGGATTGCTGGCTAGAAGTCAGTATCCGGAAGGTCCTGCGACCGGCCATTTCCGCACAGGTTTTTCTTGGTTTCCCTGTGCCTCAAAGCAAATGCTGAGATAGTTCCCAAGACTCCAAGTTGCTACTGCATGTTTCTCACTTATCCCTTCCAACTTAGATTTCTTAGATCCTTATTTCATATTTATGTACATGCATTATAACTACTGCCACCGGGCGACAGCCCATTTGCAGTTTATTATTATTATTATTATTATTATTATTATTACGCCAGTGCTTACATCTGCGTAGAGAGACTAGCGGCAGTTGTACAAAGTATAGAAAGTCTTCGTATGCTGTTTACGATATCGTAAATTCAAACAAACGGAGAGTTCTAAAACACAAAATTTGTGTCATCAACATGATTATAATTTTTAAATAAACAAAAAAAATGTTGTATATAAGTAAACAGGTGTAAATGAAACGGCTCATTAATTACTGCTATCGGACCGAGGACTAAATAGGACTATAATGACTTCATTCTCGTAATAAAGTTATGTCAATTTCTGAGATATCTTTTTGTGTGGTATATGCAAATTTCAGGAAGCTGGCTGTGTTCAAATAGGTACATATCCTGACAGTGTGACTTATTTTGTTTTGTGTTTTTAAAATACATGACGATTATTGCAGTCAGGTCCTACATTAGACCCACAAAAGCCACCTTTAAAGAAAGTCCCCTGTACGTCTCTACACGTGACAACGTTCACTTACTCTGTAGACGCCACACGTAAATGGACAGACATTACGTTCATTTCCTTCGTTGTAAGCAAAGAGCGCGTGATAGCTCATCACGAAAGGGTAATAAATCAATTTCGGCATGTTCACTGACGTAGAAGAATCAGGTACAAATATGGGATTATAAACCGCCTTCTTGTGCAATCTGAGAGGAAAAATTTGAGTGATTTCAAAAGGAACAATGATGTACATTTTTTTAATAACCTCGTAAACGTCCTAACTAATTTTTTCGTCTGTTTGACAAAGTAACGTGCCCCTTTCGATTTGTTTTTGCAATGCGGAAATAAGACAAAGACTCATCCTCACAAAGGTTACCCAATATCTTTGACGATGACTCGAGGAACTTATGGACAGTAAATTGGTTGGTTATGGCAGAATCTCTTTAAGTGGAAAATTTTTGGGAAAGAAATAAGTGAAAGTTACAACATTAAATACGTGGCGTCTAAAACGTTAGGTTTATGTCTGCCTGGAGTTTTTACAAAAATATGTGAATATGTTCTAGGATCAGTTTTATATATATCACCTTCTGTCTGGGATGTATGACGACCGCCACGTGGCATACAGTGATCTGCAGGCGTGAAATTAATACTTGCAATCAAGCGTCACACGCACCGTAGCAGTTCACGGTAACAGCCTGCAATAACTACAGCGTAACTACCTTAACCTTTTGACGCCGAAATTATTTTTTTAATTTTAGCACACCCTGTATATAAAATGTGAATAATACAGGAACCAAATACGGTAGAATTATGAAACAAACTGCATTTTGAAGAGAAAAAGAACAGAGAGTGTAAACCATGTTTAAAATATTCGGTACCTATATTTGTTGAATAAATATATAAAATGAAACTTTGGAGGTTAGCGGTGCGGTACGTCAAATATAGTTGACATTAGGCGTTTAAAGGTTAATCCTCCAGCAGTGTGCTAAGGCTTCCAAACAATCACTTAATGGTTTATTCCTCTGAATTTGCAGTCCTTAAGGTATCACTACAGAGACAAATGTGGGACTTCACAAACGCACACAAACTAAACCTTTACCATCAAGAAAACGTGACGTCATGCAACACGCAAAGAAAAGAATGGTGTGAAATAATAATTATTGATATACATTACGGCGCCATATCTACTGGCGGTTTCTACGGAATATCCCTAAACTGATAAATGATTACATACGAAATTATCATCTTACAGAATATCTACGTTAATATGCAAGCTGCCAACTATGAACAACTGTTGTCGACAATCATTGTCAGTTTGTGATCCAGGTCTTTGTTGGCCCCATCCATAGCCAGTAAGAATGACTGTCTCATAACAATATATCATATACAGCCACCATTCCAACCTGGCTGTCGCATACGAAAGAGAACCAATGATTTACTGCATTTGGAAATAATAATGACAAAATTTAAATTCATCGGCGTTCTTATTTGCTATTCATATGTATGAGCCTAGAACACTGGATTCTCGTGCTTCTGGCAACTTAAATTCTGCAAGTCACCTGCTTTCCTTATTTACACTGGGTCTTCTCTGGATTTCTCCATATCAGTACAGAATTGAAGCTGCTTAGTTTGGCGGAGAGACTGACAGTTCAATACCTCCTTCCATATTATTCTGTGTTCTTCGCACAGACTTCAGAACGTGAGAAAACATTCTGTATTTGAGATGTTTTTCGTCAAGATGCTAGCAATTTTCACTGTTAAAATACTTAAACGACTTTAGCTTCGATAAATTAAGGTCTACATAAAAATTGCCGGGTGGACATAATTTTGACGCCTGTAATTCCAACACCAAGACTTACTTCAGGAGCGTGGTGAACCCCCCTCCCCTAAAAAAAAAGGAGAAATTGGAACATGACATTAAATACAGATCACTTTAAGATCCACAATGCTTCTTTAGATCCTGTAATATTTTCGACATGAAAAATATTTAAGGCAATAAAAAGACAATTACTTTTGTGTCCCTGCTGTATGCTGTATTTAATACAGCAATTTACAGGATTGAGAGGAAGTACACAGCAAGCTGCAGATTACATTGGAGAGAAGAGTCAGACCTAACTCAGGAAGAGAATTTTCCTAAAATTACTAATAAGAGCACACATTCTACAAAAAGTAAAGAGAGATATGGAAAGAAAAATAATAAATGGAAAGATAAATTTAAATTCTGAACTCTGAAACGCGATTGGAAATCTGATCCTGGTCAAAGAATAAAACAATATTTCCGTTGTTGGAGTAAGAAATGAGAAGAATTAGTCCGATGAAAATTACGGAAACACATCGGGAAGATCAGAAGAGTAGCTACAGAGTTTACGTGGTTATTCGCGACTCTCGATACACCAATACAATAAAAAACTGAACAAAACTCAAAAATTGTTTTTCTGTCTTTACAAACTCCACTGGATAAGTTACTGCACGTTTGAAAATGAAATATAGGGCAGACTGAAGGATAGAGACAGACAGCTAGATAGGGAGATGGTCAGACACTCCCTCCCCATCGTGCATTCACTTTGCACACTATGTGCAATAGACGCATAAGAACTAAATATTGTTATTGTTCTATTGAGGCTGAACTAAGGTACATTTGAGGGGGTGAGTGAGTGGTGGGGCCGCCCCGGGCAGCAGAGTCCAAAGGGCAGCAAAATAGGCGACAAAATAAATATTTTAAATTAAAAAAATGATTTTCTGCCCACAACAAACTGTAAGTCATTGAGCCAAATAAACGGATATACAAGGTGCCTCAGGAGGAATGTGCCAGGCTTCGGGAGGGTGTTCCTTATGTTAAAGTATACCGATATAACCCAAAACACCTATGTCCAAAGTTGAACGGTTACGGAGATAATGACCAGAGAAAGTTTGAAACTTTGACAGCTGTTACACACTTATTGATTACCAAATACGTATTAAAACTGGCAGGAATAT
>Ga0136643_10017357_pt1 | contig 10831 bp, 7 predicted proteins | sample TergutLab28metaG_FD_96883 | JGI IMG/M metagenome (GOLD analysis project Ga0136643, IMG submission 96883) | Labiotermes labralis P1 segment gut microbial communities from Petit-Saut dam, French Guiana - Lab288 P1 (version 3) (version 3) | ecosystem: Host-associated > Arthropoda: Insects >... | reverse complement strand
TCCTGAAGATGGACGTATTAACGTCTGAAACATGTTGAGCAATATATAATAAAGCAAGTGTCATCTAGTTGGTCAACCTTTATTCAAATATCAAGATGATGTACGGTCCAATACGCATAAGATAAAAAAAATGTCGCACGTTTTAACTTTTGCTTGTCTGCTAGACCTATAGTAGCAAACAGTATTCGTCGATTTGTCTGCGATATATTTTTCAAGGTTTTTACAATCACCGAGTAAATTCCAGCACTTCAAAATCCCAGGTCGTACAATAATTATCCTGTTTGTGGACGGGGCTTTGTTTTGTCGGACCAGTTGTATGGAACTGGGCGTCAAGTTTCCTTATCAGAGCTTTCTCAAGTGACACGCCTAGTAATTGCCTTTGTATAATCTGTTAGTTCGTGACTGTTTCTATGCGGGGTGATGTCCTCCTGCGAACATGCTTTGACGTGTGCGTGTGTGTTGTTTCGCGGCTGTTACGTTAGACGTCGAAGTATATCCAGCGAGCATGTTTCGTTTAGTGAGCTGCGCTAAGTTAGTCATATTTTCCTCCATACTCTTCGATTTAAGCTTTAAATAACAGTATTTCGTATGTGACGTGTTGTACACTTGAATGGATTCAAGTTTTAAATTGTCACTGAACTTTTGAATGCCGTCATGGGAAATTTTTGTTTTAAAAACCCTGCCGCATATTATATGTAGTTTTGTAGATAATTGAAAAGGGGGGTTGGAAGAATGAGTGGGCTGCTCCCGTATCTTTGACAGCTCCTGTTACTTCAGGACGGATTTCTGGATGTCACTCATCTGAAAGTATAAACAGCAGGATGTTTTCGTGCTCTTCACTAGGTGTATGAACTTGGACAAGGTTATTCACTACTAGTTCAGCAACAATTTGTGACGTGACGCAGCGAGGTATCTGTACATACTGTTGGTTAGCTTAACAAATTATTACTGGAATGTAACAGGCCTGCTGTCGATTGGCTGTGCCAACTCCTGTGTACAGGTCTCCTTGAGCAGTTGCTAAATAAGACCGCTTCCATATTCTGATCTTGAATGCGCCTAGAACTCACAGATGTTTCTCCCCTTGAGATATCGACCACAGTTTTGTACGGATTTAATGTTTTCCTCATTCACGTTGTCCGATGTACTGCCCATAGAGCGGGGTTTCTTAGCTATTTTTTGTGTGCCATGGCCCACTTTGAGAGTCTGGTGAAGTCTACGGACTCTTTCTCAGAAAAATGTATTTAAGTGTATGATGTATTGATAGCGACATTTATTGAATAACAAACATTTTTTGGAGTCTAGAGACCATAAATTACTTTGTTGCCCGCATTCGTTACTGAATGTAAAGCTACATTTCAGTCAGGGGTTAGTGCCATTAAAGTTGTACAGTTCTTCCCGTCCATGTTCACGGACCGCCTGAAGTCTGTGCACCGCAGGTTAAGAACGTCTGTCGTAGAGGAGAATACGAAGTATGTAATTTTATCATATCCGTTACTGCGCCTCTGCTGGCCAAATGTCTTCCTTGGCTCTCCGTTCTCAGAAAGGTTTTTCACTGAGTTACAGACTACGTTTTATAAGCGTCGTGAAGGACATACACAGGTATCTGTGTAGCTGGCACACGTAAGGATGAAATAATTTGATATGAATAACAGCAGCTAGTCCCTGCGTTTTACCCAATCGTAAGTTTGTCTTGATCATAGACTGTGGTATGTTGCTGTTGTTCCCAGGTTGGCATACTTCGGCATATTTTCACCGTATATTTATATCGACTATTGATGTCAGCGAACCTAACTATTTTAGTAGAAGACATCCCGTTGTGTTTTTAGTACTCAATATAAAATGGTTTTATTCCGTCGAAACACAACAAAAGCAGGCAATCATCAGCAGCCTAGTATGGCTGGATGTTAACCGAAACATGTAACCATACTAGGGTGCTGATGATTGTATGCTTTTGTTGTGTTTCAGCGGAATAAAACCATTTCATGCTGAGAACTTAAATACGTTTAATGGCTATTGAATTGGAAACCCATCAGTCGGAACTGGAATACACATACACACTTCTGCCAGCCATGGCATGGTCATTTTGGCTCGTGCCGTTCCACACGACCATCTGCCGGAGCTGATAAGGCCCCCCTTTGTTTCTATAGGGGTGTGGTAGAGAAGCAAGTGTTAGCGTTAACCTATTCCTCCAGCATACTCCATCTGGCTGTTGCATGTCACGCTGCCGTGATCAGTGTGTCTTAGATCCTCGACATCTTGACTCCGCTGCAGACCCACGAACCAGCACGGGCCGTTCCACTTCGCGGCACTCCCTGAAGACACTGCACTCACCCCATGTCTTGTTTCATAATGCGGAGTAATTAAGGATAGGAGGTTCAAAGTGTTTTAGGACATCCCTTCTCCATAAGCTAGTGCCTCCGCACCCTGTCGTCGACGGTTACTGGCTTTATGATAAGCTTGACTGACTTCTTAGCTTATCCAAGGATGACTTGGTTTTCCGGCCCGCATTTGATAGCACGCGCCGACGGCCATGCACCATGCCGTTTTCGTGTTGGGGGTTACGTTTTCTTGTTGGTATGGAAAGTTTGAACTCCACCCCCCCCCCCAACCTTGGCCGTTTCTTTATAGGCAAGGAGCATAAGTTCAGACAGTTGGCGGCAGTCGTTATGCCTATGATTACGGGCCATGCGAGCCTAATTTGGATATGAAATGAAGGTAGCAGTAAAATTCAGACCCAGTTGTATCAATGTTAAGAACTAAGCCCGTTGTTGTTATCATGTGTCGTCTTAACTGATGCTACAAGTGCGTGTAACTGATTATCCTTTCTTGCACGTAAATCGTGGATTTATGTAAGTTATTTTTGAATGTATATTCGTGAACTAAGTTGAGAGAACGGCGAAAAGGTGGAGCATAAATTTTCCAGACCATACTGGCCTAGATAATTCATTCATTGCTGATTAAATGTAGCCAGTTTTAAGCGAACCTCGTAACGTATATGGCACCGCTAGAAATTGCATTCTTTTGAATGCTAACGTTATCAAGGCGGTGCTGTAACTCAGACGGTTGGACGCTGGCTTTTCGTTGCACAGTTTCTTGTTCAATCCCAAGTGATTTTTTTTATAGATTCTTGGCCAATTGGCAATATAGTAGTTTTTTTTTTGTTTCTTCGGGTTTCCCGTGATAATCACTAGTCCATCATTGCTTAATACCCATCTATAGCCGCTCCTGAGGTGTGTGATAGTCTTCAGCCAGCGGTGCATTATCATACTTCGATCTTAAATGGGGGGGGGGGCTTCACTACTGACCGGCGACTTGACTCGTCGTAGAGTGAGCCAGTTACATTCGGCGTTCCATTCCAGAGATTGTTTGAAGTACAAATTGTTTATATTAACGAGTTTTGTACTTCGTGCCTGGTACTAATTTTTTTTAGCGATGTTCATCGCTGAATTTCGACGCTTAAAATAAAACTGGGTCTGTATTTTAACGTACTCCGTGAAGCAGAGTCCGTAAAAGCTGCCGGTCATCAGTTGTTTAAGAAATACCACGCCTTTTTGATACAACCAGGAGGTCTACTATCGTGATCGCAGTTCGCCGCTGGATGCTGCGCTGAACCACTGTTGCTTCCAGTCGACATTCTCACACCATGTTTACGGCCAGTGTTCAAAATATCGTCCCATCCACTACACCTTTCCCCTTCATATTTTGCAACTAACATTCTGTATTCTGTTTATCTACCCGTGTGTGTTATATACTGTGTCATCCTACTTGATTGACTGCCGTGGGTCATTGTTTCGCAGCTGTGAATGAAGAAGCAATTTTCCATACCCTCCTGTTCATTTTTCTTAGGTCCAAATGTTCACATTAGCACTTCTTTCTTCGAAACTTCATTATACAAGCCTTTGATCTTCTGGGGGGAGGGGGGTTCACGCGGTAGCGCAGTTGGTTGAGGCACTGCACTACAAGGTCGTGGGTTCGATTCCCGATTATGACACTGATGTCCTTCCGGCCGCACTATGGCCCTGGGGCCGACTCAACCTCTAACAGAAATGAGTACCAGGAATATTTCCTGGGAGTAAAGGCGGCCGGTGCGTAGGACTGACAACCTTATCACCTTCATGTGCCGACTGTCTTGAAATCTGAGAGCCTTAACCTACTGGAACCCTCAGGGTCTGTCCAGGCCTGTACAGGGATTGCTTTACCTTTACCTTTGATCTTCTGGGATGTTACGCGACTTAGATCTGTTGTTGGCTACCGCGCGGGACAGCCGGTCGGTCCCTGTGAGAGATGGGACAGATAGGCTTGCCGGAAACGTCGGTAAACACAACCCACGCCGTGTGACATCCCGGCGGAGCCAAGGCCCCGAGCACACCGCGGCGGAAGCCTGGAATCTCTCGTCATTTACCGTATTTCTGTTTTCTGCCGGGGCGAGAGACGAAATTTGACAGTGGCATAAAACAGCTGGTAAAGTGCAATGGATTGTTCGTATAGCTGTAGTTTCAAGCTGCAGTATAGAACTGAATGAAGTGGGTAAGTTTGGTTGGTTCGGGGTGAACCACAGTAACAAACTGGCACGACCACCGGAATGTGTGTTCAATTTATACACTTCGTGCTACGAACCCAGCAGTTGCAATATTAACGTATTTTCTTTGTCATCGGCGATTGGGGCGTTGTTTCGAACGTTATTTGGCAGCCCACTGTTGAAGGATTTTTTTTGAGGGGGGGGGGGTGTTAAAAGTTCGCGGTATGAAAATTTAGTGTTTCAAGGTCACACAGTTTCTGCAGGGAGTGGGGAGGATTTGAATTGTGCTTAAACTGGTTTAATATTTGCGTGAGTTCTGGGCATAAATGTGGGAGGACTTCTCGTATGTCGTATTCCCGAAACCACTGATTTCGAATAAATTTTGTATTTGGCTGGGGGAAGTGCGTAAGGTCGTCTCGCCAGTTTGGTTTGTACCTGGTCCAACAATTTCTTATTTACAACGAATCTCACATAGTTGCTTTTCGTATTCAAAAACCGCTCATTATACGAACTTTTGGCCCAAGCAATAAAATAGACCAGATCTTAAAAAGGAGTTCGATGTAAGTTGGGCAAGACAACAAAGAAGTGCAGTCCTGATTATCCGATATTCGGTTATCTAACGTTCTGAGTTATCTGACTAGCCATACGACGTGCAGTTTACAGTTTTCTAGCATTTAGGAACACTGCCGTTAACTTCAAATTAAGTCTCACATTTATAGGTAAAGTGAAATCAGTCCCGTTACAGGCTTGGAGTGGCCCAGAGGGTTCCAGGAAGTTAAGATTCCCACATTACATGACAACGGTACAGGATGGTGGTAAGGTCAGCCCTACGCACCGGCCGCCTTTACCCCCCAGGAAATACTCCTGGTACTCATTTCTGTTAGAGGCTGAGTCGACCCCAGGGCCATGGTGCGATCGGAAGGATTTTATGCCAATGAAAAATTCCAATGACATCACCTGGAATCGAACCAGCGACCTTCCGAATTGTAGCACAGCACCTTTACCACTGTGCCACCGCGATGCCCCGCATTTATAGGAAGGGCCGAAAATACACGAGTTTTCAAAAACCTAGCTCCTGCAGTTCTACCAATTTGGTACTTGAACCAAAAAAAATGCATGGATGGATTCAGAAGATCCCCGAGACCGGAATTTCGATGAATTTCGGCATTACCCAGCGTTTTTGGTAATCATACCACATGTCACAATTAGGTCGGATAATCGGGGCGCTGTTGTAATTGGTTTGTGTCTGCAGTATGTGGACGTTACAAGAGCAGAGTAAGTTGCATTTTAAAAGGTATTCACCTTTCCACTCTTCATTTTGTTGGTGTTTGTTTAACAAAGCCGTCAGCAGTTCATATTGTATAGCGATCAATGCCATATTCACTAGTGAGTGATAATGAACTGGGAAGCACATGCAAGGAAGTGATCGTCGCTTACTTTTGCCAGCGTAAAGCTGACCACTTAACGTGCTCACGTCATATGTAAGTTTTCTTGTTTTCAAATATGAATCAGACTCGGAACCAGGGTGTCATAATACGCGAAGGACAGGAGCTGTCGGCAAAACAGACGTAACCACACTTTGAGCGCTCGCTTGTGCCTTGCCTGTGTTGTGTGTTCCTTTCCAAATCTGTGTTGTCGTGTTCTGCTCTAATCAGTGTATGCGCATAGACTGTGAATGAGAGTACTTGTACTTCCATTCCTCCATAACGATTTCATGGAGTGCGCAAGGAAATTTTACCGTTATCTTGCCCCGGAGGGAGGGTGTAAAACTACGAAGAAGCAGTCGGATAGCCGATTTCAGGACCTAGATTTGAGCCGGGGAACTCACTAATACGAAGGATTTGTTTTTTTTTATATATTTTGCTGACCGTGCATCCTAATATAATAATAGTCTTTTTTTACCAACTTGATGCACAGATTCTTTATTTTAATACATTTATTAAACCCCTCTACATGTTTCGAGCACTGTTATGCTCATCTTCAGGAGGACAATTGTATTAGAACAGCATCTGGTATCGTCACCCTCTGTAGGTGACTGTTCAGACCACAGGTTACGAGAGGACTCAAAGAATTTGTGCATCAAGTTGGTAAAAAACACTATCACGAAGGATTTGCTGTTCGCTCGAACCCGACGTTCGGTGTTTGTCAACAGTTTTCTTGTGCATGTCATTTGGCTGTGGCGTGGGAGTACTGGCTTGTTCTCACAACTATGTGCGGACGCGTGTTCGGCCTATTTGGTATGTCGTGAATGTATTGCAATAGGACTCTGAGGCGATAAGCACTGTGACTGTCCCTTTCTCACATGCGTGGACGCAAGAGGACGCGTTAAGCCGGTCCATATTACATTCATGAGCAACTTCAGCACATTCTTTTTAATTGCACTAATTGTGTTCCACGAGCATTGATGTTAATATGTGTTGTCAGCTCTGGGAGTTGGGGCAGTTTATTGTAGTGATTGGTATGAGATCTAGAAGACAGGGGTTCGATTTCCTGCCAGTGCATCCCTACCGGACCACCCAGCCTCCTTTCCAGTGGGTACTGGTTGACGAACGGCCGGGGCGTGAAGCTGACCTCTCACCTCTGTCTTGTGCCGAGATTAAAGAATGCGTAGCGCAGTACCTTCCCTCTTCTATACGTCTTTGTGGCGTAGCGCCTTATCATGTCCAAGGACGACTTTGCTATTTGCTGTATGAGCCATCGTGTCATTGGAGTTGTCCAACAAAAATTTCCGCCAACACCAACATATAAAAAGCTTTGGTTCTCATTTTGGGCGCGAGTGGACATGCATGAGTTGGAGCATTACCTCCATTATCCTCACACTCCTCCATTATGTTGTGCGTGTAAGGTACTGCAGTTTGCGTCAGTCGGCCAGAAGTGGGGTCGGTCAGCCTAGCTCGATTGGGACGAGTTTTAATTTTCGGTCGCTCTTTACCTAGTTAAGAAAATTAACACATAATGTAGAAGCAATGTTCGTCAATGTCTGTCCGTCTGTGACCTTAGTGGCTATCCTAGCAGAGATCTTCGGTGCACGATTGATAATTCGCGAATTGTGGCCACCATCTCTCAGGTATGAATCCGCTTGATTGTTGTGGGAGACAGCAATATGTGCAGTTTATATGAACACTCCGCCGTCGTTACAGGAACAGAAGCGCGTGTTTGAAGAGAAGTTGCCAGTATTTCGACTCAGGCGGTCCGGTGTGTGTAGAATATTTTCAGTAAGGGTGAGGCTAGCTTAAAAGTAGCTGAGCACTTTGAGACTCTGTGATGTAATAAAGTAGGTTGAACTGCATGGGAAATACGGACTTTGAACCCCGGCGGAGGCACACTTCCGCCTTGGGAGGACCTTGACGAGTGGAGGCGGGGCTTGACTGGTTCGGTGCTCTACCAAGGTCCTGTGTGCTTGCGGTAGCGTAGCCACTTGTAGGGCCTCCCATGCCAGGCCGGTTGACGGTAAGAAACCAGACGAAGAAGCATCCTATCGCCCCATCAGCATTGCCGGTGTTTGGGCGTAGGGCCACAACCTCGTAAAACCTAAATTATTTCGAAACCCCAAGACGAGGAGGCCATGAGCCGAATACAGGCCGAAGTGCCGTGGGTGTGATTGGGGTGGGAGGGGGCAGGCTACGTGGCCGATAAAGCTTCCGCCGAAGCTGACGTACTGAGACGGGAGATTAAAGATATTTTCCATATAGTGACTTCGTGTGTACGATTTCCGCTTCCATTTGGTAACTGCCCGCTCATGTGTTGGTGGGAGTGGACCAGTTACTTGTACTTTGAGTCGATGCATTAGCACAGAGACCGTGAAAATTGTGGAAATCTGCCACTTCGGTATGTATCTCGAGGTCTGATCGCATTGTCGCTGGAAGTTACGAATGAGAATTCATCTGTTGAGCCACAAAAGAAAGTGACTTTCTGTCATGGTTCTGCACTGATAATGTACGAGATTCTTCCTTGCAAATATGAACAGAGTTTATGGCAATTTACATGTGGAAACCAATTGCACGACTAATTTATCCAATTACGGCAAATATGCTGCCATAACCCCGACTACGTCCATGTCAACGGACACGATAGAACCCTTACTGTAATTTTAGCCAGGCACTGTATAAAGCTCCCTGATGATGGATCCCTTGTGATCCGAAACATGTTGGAGGAATTGAAAATATTTTAAAATATTTTATAATAATTCTAATTGTATCTACGAATTATATATTTGTGCATCTGTTGGATAATAAAGTGTTTTAATAGTCATTGATACACGGTACAAACATGAAGAACAATTGCACGACGTTTAAATAGCTTTACTGGTCACCACAGCTGGGGAACACGACAGTAGAATGGTACTACCTCACTGCCGTTGCAGCAGAACCTACTGTGATTATGCGTAATGTCCACGTGTCAGACAGAAATATAGCATTAAAAACTGCTGTTAATGAGAAGCTGATGCGTTGGTTGATGGGCCACATAACGTTTAGCCGTGTGAACATTGTGCTTCAAACGCGTAAAATTTGTGTTTTTAAGTTCCAGGAGCTCTTTACGTTTTTACAGATTTGACATGTGCCAGACACAGTCTTCAATAGTTAGTGGTTATTGCATATGTGCGCAAATTGCGGGCGACTGACTTTTGTTCGGCGGCGCCAAATACTTGTGGGTCCTCGCTATGGAATTTGCTTCATTCCACCCGTCTGGGGTCCAGAGTTTTGAGGTGGCTCTTAGATTTTTTGGAAAATTTGTGCACGTCTGTGTTTGTTAAAGGCGACATGACGTTTTGCGTCACATGAGATGGAGGTGAGTTCATTGCCACAGAGTTGACTTAAAATTGGTCCTTCTGATTGAGCGTGCGCGTGCTCGAGAACTGCTGAAACGGGCTTCTTGAAATTCAGTGTTGAAGAAAACATTTCATCTTCCATGTCTCGCAGTTTTAACGACTACTTTACGTGAACACCCACATGCATTCGTGGGCGGATTCAAAGCTGGAACCAACTACCTGCAGGCTTACTAGCGTCTTTCTCCTGTAAATTAAACACGTTTAGAAAGAGGGTTAAGAGTGTAGTTACAAGCAAGGGAATTCAAGTGGGGATTGAGTGTAAATAAGTGAAGTGATGTGGAGTGAACTGACGTGATTTATGTGAAGTGAGTTACGGTGAAGTTCTTGGGGTTAAAATTGTCATGTGCATTAGGGTGACTGATACTGAGGGTACTTGATTATATTGTGACTATTTCATTGGGTTGTATCTTGTACTGTGGTTGTTTTAATTTGTACTATGGTTGTTTTAGCTTGTTTTGTAATGTTTGGGTGTTTTGGTAATATGTATACTTGTATTTACTGTGTTTTGTCTTGTTTGTACTGTGTTTTTTTGTATTGTTTCGTTTATGTGTATTTATTCTGATTTGTTTTGTCTTAGTGTAGGGACTGCTGCTACCGAGTGACAACTCAATTGCAGTTAATAATAATAATAATAATAATAACGAACTTGCTAAATATGTACTCGCGCGAACGGTGCTTCGTGCATATAAACTACAGTGGAAAGAATCACACCTATCAGCAAAGCACGCAAAAAATGCGGATCGCAGCTATGTGTGTTATTTGACATGTTTCGGTCTACGCAGCCATCTGCACGGAAACCCCTTAAAATATTATCGTTTACTTTTCTTATAAGTAACTTGAATAACTTGGATATTAGCAGGTCATTCATAATTCCTTTGCGAGCGCGCGTTTTGAGTGTGCGCAGTGTAGGGTACTTAAGCAATCGTGTTGAATACGATCTTCGTGAGTGGTGGACGACCGGACGTTGCCTTCACTCTTGTATACTGGGGGGCATCAAGCATTACGAAGCAGTACTTAGTATGTGTTTCCTTCCGTGTCTCCTCCGGAAGTTCTTAGCGGATGTGCGCTTATAAGCTGAACTGTGATGGAAGTGTTAGTAATGTTACGCTAGGGACAGCTAGAAGCAAGTATGAACATGGCGGCGGATCCGTATGTTTAGGATCGTATGATTTGTAAGTTTATGCATCCTGGCATGTGATTGTAAGCGTGCATCATATTTGCCGCCATAACGTATGGTGTATCTGGCAAGAGACGGGGCAGATCAGTTTCACGATTGCGGTTTATGAGAAGAAATTGTAGGTGGAAAGTCAGTGGAGTCTGTAGTGACGTCATAATATGCTTTGGGGGCCCATGGCACAAAAAACGCGTTAAAAATGTGGGTTCTGCTCATAGTGACGGGGCGCATTCGCTGTGTTATTGCCTCTAGATGAAAGGTGTCCATCCCGCGGCCATATTTGAAATATAAATGAATATATATATATATA
>Ga0136643_10017356_pt1 | contig 10831 bp, 7 predicted proteins | sample TergutLab28metaG_FD_96883 | JGI IMG/M metagenome (GOLD analysis project Ga0136643, IMG submission 96883) | Labiotermes labralis P1 segment gut microbial communities from Petit-Saut dam, French Guiana - Lab288 P1 (version 3) (version 3) | ecosystem: Host-associated > Arthropoda: Insects >... | reverse complement strand
ACCTCTCTCCACCAACTATTCTTCCATCCTCTCTCACCTCAGCTTGTCATCTATTTCTTGGTCTACCATCCATTCATTCCATTGGCATGTGCAGAATGCGACAATTCCTTGCCCTTCTCAGGAGCTTCTTCCATTCCTCTCTGTTATGTACTTTTTACTGCCACCCTTCTCCACCAACTATTCTTCCATCTTCTCTCACCTCATCTTGCCATCTGTTTCTTAGTCTACCATTCACTCATCCATTCATTCCATTGGCATGTGTAGAATGCGACAATTCCTTGCCGTTGTCAGGAGCTTCTTCCGTTCCTCTCTGTTATGTGCTTTTTCCTACCACCTCTCTCCACCAACTATTCTTCCATCCTCTCTCACCTCAGCTTGTCATCTATTTCTTGGTCTACCATTCATTCATTCATTCCATTGGCATGTGCAGAGTGTGATGATTCCTTGCCGTTCTCAGGAGCTTCTTCCATTCCTCTCTGTTATGTACTTTTTACTGCCACCCTTCTCCACCAACTATTCTTTCATCTTCTTTCACCTCATCTTGCCATCTGTTTCTTAGTCTACCATTCATTCATTCCACTGCCATGTGCAGAATGCGACAATTCCTTGCCCTTCGCAGGAGCTTCTTCCATTCCTCTCTGTTATGTACTTTTTACTGCCACCCTTCTCCACCAACTATTCTTCCATCTTCTCTCACCTCATCTTGCCATCTATTTCTTGGTCTACCATTCATTCATCCATTCATTTAGCTTGTATGTTTGTATAGTATAATGTAGTTTACTGTGAAGTTGTTTTTGTAGTTTGTGACCTCATTCATTCCATTGGCATGTGCAGAATGCGACAATTCCTTGCCGTTCTCAGGAGCTTCTTCCATTCCTCTCTGTTATGTACTTTTCCCTTCCACCCTTCTCCACCAACTATTCTTCCAACCTCTCTCACCTCATCTTGCCATCTGTTGTTTGTCTACTTCTCAATCTTGTTGTTCCCAAATTCATATATAATACCCTTTTGGGAATTCTATTTTTTTTCGTTCTCTGTACATGCCCAAACCAACCTAACCTAACCTTATTGTCTCAGTCCCGTACCTTAATTTAAAATACCCTGACATGAACCATTAAATTTCTGTTGTTGCACCCATTTTGTGAATACTTAGTCCCATAGAATTTTCAACTAAATCAGGCTGATATGGTTACTTTAAATGAATAATGTTAAGTGCTTGTCAGTTGTGGTGTATATAAAATTTGTCTGCCTTAGACATTCAGAGGACCGTGCATCGTGATCTACATGATCACCCTTCGTAACTCTGTTGTCCTGACGCGCTCAGTCCGGTAGGTGATCCTCTTTCCGGGAAACAGTTTTGGTTCACCGAATCACATATAGTTTTAATTATTTCTTTTTTACTTCCTGTTTTATTTACTCATTTCATTCTCAGTATAAAATAATGGAGCGCTATATCCAGTAAAACAACTAGATCATTTCTAGGAAACTGACATAGTCATTTCTCTGTACTCCTACTTACACCACACTTTTACGCGACTGAATTTGCAGTGGATTGCTAGCGTCCGTTGTCCGCTGCTAACATTTTCTCATTTAAATCTCTCTTCTCCTACCCATCACCAACGGCCCTGAATATACGCTGACAGATTAACTTACAACGCATGCCATGAACCGTCCGTAACTGACGCCAGCAATCCTAACAAACAACTATACTAAAAATGATCGGCTACAATGATTATATTCTTATAATAAATAAATGAGATGCACTAATTTCCCAATTTTTTTAATTTTTTTTAAATGGAACTGCACATTTTGGACAAGTTTGCTGTCCATCATCATGAGTCTAGTACTGTATACACAGCAATGGGTGTATATCATACAGGTTTTGCTGCCTGCTTGCTAACAGGATCAGGATGGATGGACAGAAAACTTGTCCAAAATGCGTAGAGTTCTGTTCCAAAAATAAATTTGAGAAATTGGTGCATCTCGTTGGTTCTATTATAAGAATTTGTCTGCCTTTAAAACGGTAAATGTTCATACCTTTCTTATTGTTGCAACTTCAGATAGTAAATGTGCAGTTGACGATCGTTGTCTCGCCAGTTTTCTGATGGTATTTAATCGGCAGGGAGTTCAGTTTAGTTGACTACTGGCGGTCGAGGTGTGTGGATCAGCGGGCAGCGATTGTATTATCTTTAGCAAGTACATTGATCATAGCTTGAAAATGTCGCTACAAGGCAGGAAGAAGCGGGTAAAAAGGAGTGGTGGTAGTAGTGCTGGATAGACACTGTTCCGAGGTAGAGTGGAAGAGTACTGGCTACCCACAACATTCGCCTCTTTGCCCTTCAATTCCCCTCCTGTGTGTCACCATGTGCCATCACATTTCAACTGGACTCTACCAACAGCAAACAGAAAATTTTAACTACACGAACTGACATTCGTGGATACTTTATTTCTGGGTAATGTGACTTTTGAATCACCTTGTATCCTTGTCTCTGGGTCTTCCAAGTGGTGTCTGCACAACAGTCCTATATGAACTTCTCTAGTCCCCTCTACTTACCACATGCCCTCACCCATTTGGTTCTTTTTCTTCATTTGATAACCTGATCAATACTTTGTGAGGAGTGCAAACAATGAAGCTTCTCATTGCATGGTTTCCTTTATAGACCTGTTATGTCCTCTGTTCTTTCCAGCATAGACTGAAATATATGTATTTAGCGGTAATCCGTACCAGGCCGGCCTACAGCAAAGTTATCGTCCAACGCAACCATTTAAACAGGAAAAATATAATACAGAATCAAAAATATAAGCTGTAAAAATAATACAAAATTAATTTATTTAACCTTTACACACTGTACAAATAAGCAGATAACTGAACTGAACTGATAACTGAACCTTACAAACGATAACAAAGGTGATGACTGACGCTCTAATCAAAGCAGGAAGGCCGGACACGTCAGCCAAGAGTGTTCCTTCGCATTCGTTGCAGCATGTTTGTTCGTTGTAGCTTACCGCACTGTATTTTGACAGATAGGTGCCACCATTTAGGAGAAACCTTCAGTCTCCATTTTTACGGTAGGAGATTTTACCCTGAAAGCCAAGGCAGGCAGTTCCTCAGTAATGCTGGGACCAGTGTACCAAAGTACATCACATACCATAAGACCATAATTTTGTATAAACTGTCATGAACATGTCAGCACGTCATACTAAAAACGTTTTCTGCATTGCAGCTGTACACGAGAAAATCTTCATGGTGTTCATGTTCGGGTCCCTCAGCCACATGCTCGCCACAATCAAAGTCTTCAAGTTAGTCAAACCAAACATGAGCGATGCCGAAAGGAACTCTTATTTAATTAAAAAATTTCTTTTCGCAACTTCGATCGTCAGCACCGTTGGGTTGTGCATCTTTTTTCTAAAACATCGTCTTCTTTGCCATGATATGGGTAAGTATATGTTTAAACTTTAAAAAGAGTATCTGTTGAATATCAAGGGCTGGGTAGCTCAGCTGGTATAGCGACTGACTACGGGCTGGACTGTCTGGGGATCGAATCCCAGTGTGGACGAGATTTTCCACCCATCCAGACCTGCCCTGGGACCCACCCAGCCTCCTGTAAAATGGATACTGGGTCTTTCCCAGGGGTTAAGAAAGTCCTTAAATTATCCCTAAATATTATTTATATTGAATTTTTAGTGTCAGAAATCAGTATAAACTGATCACAGGGAATACCTTTTCCATAATTTCTTAATTTTAAAAATTTGTGTGTTATAATTGTGTGGTTATAATTGACCGTAATTGAACATACTTTGTATTGTATGGTGTAGTTCAGTGTTTCTCAACCCTTGTGAGACCTCAGTCCGGTAAATTCTTTTTTCATAAGATGAGGGCCCGGTCCCAACAAATTTACACGTAAATACCTTTCCATTTTTTTTAAGTTCATACATTAAACTAACATAAGTATTAATAATTAATTATGGCATAGTCATAAAGAGTGTTAGTACACTTATGTATACGGTGTGGCATGTTGACAAATATAAAATTACACTTAAATTAGTTATCAGTCACTGGACTAATGAAATCTTGTAGCATATTGTAGTTTCCTCAGGCCAAAATCTGGGTCTGAGTTTTTCGACACATTCACGAATATTTTTCTCCTCAGAATGTTTCCACCATAAAACATTTATTCATGAAAATTACTTAGAAAACTAAAATGACAAATTCCAGGAGAACATCGTAGCCTGGTATAATTGATGCCAGGGCCCGGTACCGGGCGACGGCCCAGCAGTTGAGAAACACTGCTGTAGTTCGTTCCTTCCTGTAACCAGTATTACGTGGTATTAGGTTTCAAAATATGCAAGAATAGTAAATCCTTCTTGGGCTGACAGCTGGATCAGATGGTTCAAACACGCCCGTGTTTCAGAGACCAACTTTGTCTCCATCTCCAGGGTTCTGAGACATTACTTGCACTTAATCTGTCGTTCTTTTGTAGCCAAACTGGGGCCTGGCTGAGAGTTGGCTGCGAGCCAACCAGAGGTAGAGGGCAGAGTCAGAAAATTACTGTGTCTGACGTCAGTTTTCATTGCATGTGTTCTGTACTTGTTGGTACAAGGGCTGCCAGGTTCAGCTAAGCGTGACACCCTGTCCCTGTTGATTTACAAGTAGTGTTTCCTTTTTCTGCAGTTCCTTCCAAAAAATATATAATCATATTTTGAATTATGTTAATGACAGTGTCACTGACTTAATTCTGTTATAGTAAAAGACCTGCTGGTAGTATTTGCTTGATGTGGCCAGTCTCCTGTAAAATGGGTACCGGGTCTTCCCCGGAGGCAAAGTGCGGCCAGGGCATGCTGCTGATCACTCACCCCCTTATAGTACCGCAGTCATGGAAGAGTAGAGCTATAATCTACCCACCCTCTGGGCCAGACCAGGCCTGTAACAGGATTACTTTACCTTTACCTTTACCCTGGATGTGGGGGACTGCGGTAGCACAGTGGTTAAGGTGCTGTGCTACAAATCAGAAGGTCGCTGGTTCGATTCCAGCTGATGGCAGTGGATTTTTCATTGACATAAAAATCCTTCCGATCACACTGTGGCCCTGGGGTCAACTAAGCCTCTGACAGAAATGAGTACCTGGAATATTTCCTGGGGGTAAAGGTGGCCGATGCGTAAGGCTCACAACCTTACCACCATCCTGTGCCGTTGTCATGTAATCTGGGAACCTTAATGTCCTGGAACCCTCTGGGCCACTCCAGGCCTGTAATGGGACTGCTTTACCTTTTACTCTGGATGTATGGGAGCACATGGTGGTGCAGTTAGTTGAGGCACTGAGCTACAAACCTGAAGGTTGCAGGTTCGATTCGCAATGATGTCACTGGAATTTTTCATTGACATAACCCTTCCGGCCGCACTATGGCCCTGGGATTGATTTAGCCTCTAACAGAAATGAGTACCAGAAATATTTCCTGGGGGGTAAAGGCGGCCGGTGAGTAAGACTGACAACCTTGCCACCTTCATGTGCTGATTGTCTTGAAATCTGGCAGCCTCAAACTTCTGGAACCCTCAGGGCCTGTCCAGGCCTGTAAAGCGATTGGTTTCCCTTTGCTTTACTCTTTGATGTATTATCATCTGATGTCATCTTCATTAGCTTTATTATTTTTCTGATATGCCATAAATATTTGATTTTTGTCTGTTCCATCACAAGTTTGTCCAAAATCAGTAAATAGCCTGTGCAGGTCTGTGATATCACTTCTTTGCTCCCATTATTTGCCTCATCACAAAATGTTTGATCAGTGGGTATTCTATCAGGGTTTAAATCGGCATTAACCCTTAACCTGCTAATGTGGAGAATACGGTGAGCTCCTAATAATGCCTGCAAATGGCAGAATGGGTTAAATTCGGCGTTCGAAGGGTTAATTTCGTCCTGTTATCTAAAGAGTTGATCTGCCATTTTTTAACGATCCTTGGAGCTGGTGTTTGTGTTCTTTTCTTAAAGTTTTTGTTATAGAAAGAAAATTAATCTATGAATCAGATTATATTTGTCTATTTTCCTATGTCTGTCACCTTATGAAAATGTGCGTGATGTTTTGAAAACACATTACCTTTCATCAGTATATTTTTATTGCGCGTGATGTCTAAAAAATTTCACAGGCAACATTATACATGCGGTTGTACACAGACTTATCCACTCTTCATTCTGTGTATTGAACTTCATATTGCCCGCATGCAGAATGAATTTTGCTGAAGTTCCCTTCACCTCATAAGAGGTTGTACAGGCCTGCTGTACAGGTTGTTTATGAGAAGATTATTACACTGAACACTGTTCATTGTCTGAGGTATTGTTGATACATATGAAATTTTGGAAGCAGTGCTAGCTTTCAAAACATCACATGTGTAAGGTGTACCGCACACAGCGAACGGTGTGTCGTTTTTAAAAAAGTACAGGTTGTTCACCGCGGTAGCACAGTGGTTAAGGTGCTGTGCTACAAATCGGAAGGTCGCTGGTTCGATCCCAGCTAGTGTCATTGGATTTTTCATTGACATAAAATCCTTCCGATCGCACTGTGGTCCTGGGGTCGACGCATCCTCTAACAGAAATGAGTAGCGGGAGTATTTCCTGGGGGTAAAGGCGGCCGGTGCGTAAGGCTGACAAACTACCACCATTCTGTATCGTTGTCACGAAATCTGAGAACCTTAACTTCCTGGAAACCTCTGGTCCCCTCCGGGCCTGTAACGGGACTGCTTTACCTTTTTTACAGGTTGTTCACACAGGCGAACACATTGTGAAGTGTACAGGCTTATCGAAAATGCGTTTTTTTAATAAAAAAATTATCACATGAGTAACAAGTATATGACAAAAATTTTTCATGCCTTTTCATCTCGTCTGTACCACACTGGGTTAATTACCATTGGAGAAATGTTGTTGTCTTCAGACACAGTGACAGTCAGTCATGAGAATTACACGTATGCTTGAATACGACGTATGGCAATTTTTTGTTATGCAAGGAAGTTTATTTTGCTTTATATCGCTGCATTATTTTCCTAGCCCCTTTGCATTTCCATCTTAATATTTCAGGCTCAAAAGTTTGCCATGACCAGTTAAGTTAGGTAAATGCTGCCTTAGACCAGTAACTCAGTAGTACCTTCAAAAAGGTAAACAATCTCATTACAGGCCTGAACAGACCCTGGGGGTTCCAGGAGGTTGAAGCTCTCAAATTTCAAGACAGTCAGCACATGAAGGTGGTAAAATTGTCAGCCCTGTGCACCAGCCGCCTTTACCTCCCCAGGGAATAGTCCTGCTACTCATTTCTGTTGGAGGCTGAATCGACCCCCAGGGCCACAGTGCGGCTGGAAGGATTATGTCAATGAAAAATTCCAGTGACACCATCGGGAATTGAACCCGTGACCTTCCAGCTTGTAGCGCATTGCCTCAACCAACTGCGCCACTGTGTGCCCCTTAAAGGTGGCATCAGATGATCATTCATAATCGTTGTCATTTGATTGTGCAGCCGACAGAATGTAAAACTGTGACAGAACTGGTGATTTATCATAGTGGACAGAATCTAACAATGCATTTCTTTGCAGCATTTAGCTGGTTCTCCTTTTGCGAGTACCTGATCGCTTCGGCGAACATGGCGTTCCACATGACAGTGGTTTTGGACTTCCCGACGGAGCAGTTGATCGTGGCACAGAAGTCCCCGGGCATGGTGCTCATCGGCTCCGCTACAGCGCTGCAGCAGCCGCAGGAACTTCACCAGAAGCCTGAGTAGTTCTCACGCAACTCTTACACTCACTGTAATCTCACTTCTCTCCACCCACCACCCAGTGTTTTGGAGTGGCTGGGTCAGAGTATTTTGGCAGTCTATAGATGCAGCATGGGTCTGGTGGATATTTGTTTTAAAATATTACACTAGCCACAAGTTTCATGGCTAAGCTGCTAATTGTGATCATTAAAGTTTCGGTGCAGAATTGTCGCATGGTGCAGGAGGGTTCGTGTTTGTATCCGACATCAGAGAGTTACGAACGCTGATGTAGTTGGTGTACAGCTGGCAGTTCAATTGATCTGATCTTTTATCTAGTCTCATCCTTGAATCTTATTATTTACATGGGTAAAGAATTAAAGACATGGGAACTCAAAAAGAGCAATGGTTGCTATCAGTGTTGCTGTCTGTCACAGTTCGATGAGGAGCATATACCTTCCCGCTGAAAGGTGTTCGTTACTCTGTACGTTTATTATATATTCGGTTCCATAATGGTTGGACAATGCCTTAAAAGAAGAGTGTACTGCAACCGCTGTCATTGTACCGTAATATTACATTGCTGAATGTTTACTGTGGAGGTGTTTGTAAACCTGGCAAAGATTCTTTATTTCATTGTTTCGACGCAACTCAGCCTAGTTCATCTAGGCCGTATGTGCCTACAAGTACTGTTATGTGTTCACTTGTAAAAATGTAGGCAAATCAAAAGGCTTCATCTCGTACCAGCAGCTGGTATGGGATCATTATTTTCTTGTTAATTTATAGATTTTAATCATATTTATTCATTATTTATTTATATCTTATTTATTGTTACGTCAGCTCTCTTTGTTCCTGAGTGCATTTGGTGTGTCGTCGATGAGGCATATTGCTGTGATGTAATGGAAGCGCATTTTTCCCAGCTTGTGTTGCTTTGTTTGTGTTGTAGCATTGGAACTAAGTGTTTTTACTGATTGTGGGTTGTGAAGTTCAGTGGCATGAATCAGAATATAGCTGTCCAGATAATCATGTAATTTAGTTATACAGGGTGTTGCAGGAGGAATCTATCATACATTTGGATAGTGTTCCTTGGGTTACATTACATCAATATGACGAAGAATACTCGTATCCGAATTTGAACAGGTGCGGAGATAATGACAAAACAAGTTTTGGAGAATGAGAACTGTTATACAGGCGTTGATTGCCAAATACTTACGAAATCTAGAAGGAGTTTGTAGTTCCTGTAATGTCAACACCCGTACTTAACGTTAACATCCGAGTGACATAAAAAAACACTGATTAATTAAGAAAAACTTGTGCTAGTTCCGTAAGAATATCGTGAAGAGCATTATGTGCGAATCTTTTATTGATATTGATATATTGTTAACTGCAATTGGGTAGCCACCCAGTGGCAGCAGTACAGTACACATTTACACACAAACAACACATAGAACAACACAATTAACAACTTTGGTTGGAAGGCTTTCTGGGATTCAAAACCAGATTGGTCAAACTAAAATTAACGATGAACTAACTGTGTAAAGATTTTCACATAATTGGGAAGAGTGCGGGCCGTGCCCCGTCTTTGTGAGTTATACCCTGGCATTTACCTTACAACAGAGGAAAAAGCACGGAAAAACCTCAGCCAAATTTCACCCCAATCAGTGATGAAGGTATGCATAAAAATTCATGTATTCCCATAAATATATAGTATGGCTGTCACTGCACCTATTAAGACTCTGAAGTGCCCAATTTCATCATCTAGGGATCTGTACCAAATTTCACTTACACTGGTCAAGAAGTGTGGAAAGTACAGATAAAAATTTATTTACGAATTTAAGTAAAGTATGACTCCCATTTAAGTAAAGTATGACTCCCATTTAAGTAAAGTATGACTCCCATTTACGTAAAGTATGGCTCCCGTTTAAGTAAAGTATGGCTCCCGTTTAAGTAAAGTATGACTCCCATTTAAGTAAAGTATGACTCCCATTTAAGTAAAGTATGACTCCCAATTACGTAAAGTATGAGTCCCATTTAAATAAAGTATGACTCCCATTTAAGTAAAGTATGACTTCCGTTTAAGTAAAGTATGACTCCCATTTAAGTAAAGTATGACTCCCATTTAAGTAAAGTATGACTCCCATTTACGTAAAGTATGACTCCCATTTAAGTAAAGTATAACTCCCATTTAAGTAAAGTATAGTATGACTCCCATTTAAGTAAAGTATGACTCCCATTTAAGTAAAGTATGACTCCCATTTAAATAAAGTATGACTCCCATTTAAGTAAAGTATGACTCCCATTTATGTAAAGTATGACTCCCATTTAAGTAAAGTATGACTTCCATTTAAGGAAAGTATAACTCCCATCTAAGTAAAGTATGACACCCATTCTAACTGATTTTTCACACGAGTCATGCTGGACAGCATTTCATAAAGAATTCCTATAACGAATTTCACGAAAACCCAGCAGACACAGTTCAGTTGCTGACACTAGGTCACAGACGTACGTGGTAGTCCAAACGAAATCTGTTTCTCTAGTGGGAAAACTCTTTACCCAAGAACTATTTTTTGCTTAAAAACTTGACATGGAGGTTTGGCGGAACGTCGGAAATCCGACTTCTTACACAGGAAGACTTGTTACTATGAAATCAAATGTTAGCACAATTGTGACATACATACACATAAGTCACATTTTATCTTGAATGTTTTGGTTTGAAAGTAGGCATTCAACACATATGCATGTTAGTCTGTTTTCATTTACAAGATACTAAATATATGTGATTTCATACGTGATACATATCCTGTTGGGGACTGTGGTAGCACAGTGGTTAAGGCACTGCGCTTCAAATCGGAAGGTCGCTGGTTCGATCCCAGCTGGTGTCAGTGGATTTTTCATTTACATAAAATCCTTCCGATTGCACTATGGCCCTTAACCTGTAACAGAAATGAGTACCAGAAGCATTTCCTGGGAGTAAAGGCGGCCAGTGCGTAAGGCTGACAACCTTACCACCATCCTGTGCCGTTGTCATGTAATCTGGGAACCTTAACTTCCTGGAACCCTCTGGGCCACTCCAGGCCTGTAACGGGACTGATTTACCTTTACCTTT
>Ga0136643_10017354_pt1 | contig 10832 bp, 7 predicted proteins | sample TergutLab28metaG_FD_96883 | JGI IMG/M metagenome (GOLD analysis project Ga0136643, IMG submission 96883) | Labiotermes labralis P1 segment gut microbial communities from Petit-Saut dam, French Guiana - Lab288 P1 (version 3) (version 3) | ecosystem: Host-associated > Arthropoda: Insects >... | reverse complement strand
ATTGTGGTTTACGAATTAGAATAAAACTAATGAATATAACACAATTGTGGTTTACGAATTAGAATAAAACTAATGAATATAACACAATTGTGGTTTACGAATTCAACCACACAGACTGCGGAGCGAGGACGAAATTAGTGTAGTGGCACTTTGCAGCGGTGCGTGGTGGAGGGATGCATCCCGCACCCTTTCTCTTCAGCGACGAAACTTGATTTAAACACTTCGAACTCGCAGAATAACAGAAACTGGTCGGCGGAATACTCCATATTAGTCCACAAAGTGCCGTTACATGATGTCAAGGTTGGTGTGTGGTGTGCTGTGAATGCAATTAGAATTACTGCAACAAAATTGTTTCTCTATTTGACGTTACGCACATTTTGACACCATCTCCCATCACCTGTCCAAGTACGACAGAATGATAATGTACCGGAACACACACAGGAAACATGTCTATGTTGTTATTTGAGAGAATGTTTGTCGTAGTAGAATGATAGATAAATGATGGCGACCTCGTCGTTCGCCGGATCTGAAACTGCTCGATCGATATTTCGGTTGTGTGGAATTTTACGACATAAAGGTACAGTAACAATACTCGCACGGTGATAGAAAGCACTCGGAATATTGAGTTTTAAAATTAACCTCCCCAATTTGGACAGGCAGTAGACAGGGCGGTTTTGTGTGACGCATGTCTGTGAAATGAAGGAAAATATTTCTAGAGATTTCTTTAAACATGCTTAGCAAATAAAAGCAAAAAAGACAAACCACTCGTTGTCCACGATATGAAGGCATCTATAGGAAGTACACATGTACGTATGTAGATACACTTACTCTTTATCTAGGTAGTAGAAGGCAGTGTGGAGGCAACTTCAACACCTGGCCGCTTTACCCCCGGGAAAGAACCCCGTTGCCCAATGAATGAGAGGCTGATTGGGCCCCAGAGCAAACCTACACGATTTGGAGAAATAAAAATCTTGCCTACTGCAAGAATTCGAATCCCGAATCGTCCAGACCTTAAATAATCACTGTAACGAATACGCGATCCCGGCTACCACGGAAAATAATAACGTAATATTTACTTCAGTAAATTTAACTAAATCGTTCTGCACATTATATAAATACTGGGAACAAAATATATTTATAACTTTAATACGCTGAAATAAACTGCGCTCAGACTCCCACTTAAGGCAAGCTGGAAATTCGGTGAGCGTTGTGCAGACTGCCGTAATGCAGAACGATTTACGAAATGACGAACGTTATGAGACAGATAAAATAACGAACCCAGTTAGGCCTAAAAAAATGTGTAATAATTATTTGGGTGCGGCGGGCGCCTCGTTGGAGACGGCAGGCGTGGCATGGCAACAAAACAAGGGAGAATGTATTTTCATTTTTCAGTGAATTAATGGTATTGTTCAGGTGTTGACATTCCGTCTAAGACTCGCGTCACATGATATTTATGAATATCGATTACGATGATTCTCCTCCCTCGCGCGAATTTGGAGTTCTCCAATTGGAGGTCGATTAACCAAACTCACCAAAGCTGAGAGCCATGTCTCAGGGCGTCATATTCGCATGACTGAAGTCTTCCCCAGCTGGCCTCCATAGAAATACATAATGTCTTTATCTGACATTCGAGGAGTCGTAAGCTGTTCAGAGTTTTGACTGGTTTAACTTCAACGATACAAAAATTTTTAATTCAATCCAGTTTTAGAATCAAGAAATGCAGTCAATTATGACCGCAAAACTAAAGAACTTGGAGAGAACTGAACTACTCAAAGTGTAAGGTTAGCCTGTAATTGGAAAAGTGTTATAAATTATCTTTGTTCTAATTACGGATGCGCGATGCGACATGACAGCGTGAACAAAATTGCAGCGACTGTAAATAAATCAATTTCTTGTAGAGTTACGTTTGGCTGCATCATGGCGTAGTCTCAATACATCCAGCGGCCAAGGGTCTTAACTTTTGGTATCGATTTTGCCACGAAGAATACCTAAGAAAAGTCTCATATCCTTGCCTGGACACGGAATGTGTCATATCTAGCTACTCGAGGACGAAAGCAGTAACAGCAACACCGACCCGGATACCGACGACATACAGACGTTGAACCTTACTGACTTGTGCTACCGTCCTTTTCTCGTATGGGCTTGGGCGTGTAGTTTTCCGTTTCTTCTCAGTGAACTGGAAGGTCTTACCTCAGGGTAATCTACGTGGAAGGTCCCTGCAAGGCCCGCGATTGGCGGCTACTGCTGACTTACGAAAACAATACTTAATTCTGGGTTTTTGTTTATTTATTGGTGGCAGTTCACTTTTTTATTACAGCAGTTAGAATATTACGTCACATTATCGAGTGTATCCACGGCACTTTTTACTCACTATTAATTTTTACTTCTCTCTTTTTTAACCAAATATTCATCTAAAATAGTCCTGAAATGACGGAGCGCCCACTCTGCGTACGTGCAACACCATCGGTCCACAACGAAGCGTCTCCTGTGTTTTCTTCTCCTTCGTTCCAACGGAATACCCCTTTATGTACAAAGTGATTCCATTGGTCGCGATTAAAATAAAAATAACCATAGGCCGAATTAATTCCTTGGAAAACCAAATCTCGTTGGCTGCTCTAATTTTATCAGTAAATTCCAAACTAACGTTAAACGAACATTTAGGGGTGTTGCCACTTGAACTATCTACTAAATGACTCATGTTCTCAACAATGGCAAAGACTCGTGTTTCACACAAAAACACTCAGTTGCAAAACGTCTACCAACTAGACAGTTGATAGATGTTCTGCCCAGGCTCAAGTTTCTCAATGCCATAACGGCTTTCACACAATCTTACGGTTTTCCCTATTTAGATCATTTACAGCCAAAGGAAAGTATCTAGATGGAATCCGTTCAGGGTTTGAACCTGAATCGCCAGTCCACTGCAGGACTTGAAGCTGAAATGCCGGTAAGACTGTGAACACACCTTAGCGATGCAATGTCTGCATTCAACTGGGCACACGAAGAACAAGTTCGTAGACCTAAAAGACAAGTATAAGCGTGGACAAAGATTAACAGTTTCAAATTTCATTTAATGTTAATTGCAGGTTGTATTAGATTGACACAGACATGAATTGAATTCATCTGTCAAATTTTCTCCAGATACCCAAGTGCGAAATGAAAGACCCAAAAGTACCGGCAAAGTCTGCATTCTATGTACGTAGTTTGGGCAAAATAATGCAAGAGAATGAGTTATTTCTTCTCAGCCAATTTCATATCCTTGACCACAAGAACAAGTGTCAGTTCTTGACTTATAAAAATCAACATGACGCATTACAACGGCGACACGTTCAGTCACTGACCAATAATAAAAGACACAGTCAGTCACTTACCGCTAATAAAAGACACATTCAGTCACTGACCGCTAATAAAAGACACATTCAGTCACTGACCACTAATAAAAGACACATTCAGTCACTTACCGCTAATAAAAGACACATTCAGTCACTGACCACTAATAAAAGACATATTCAGTCACTTACCGCTAATAAAAGACACATTCAGTCACTGACCGCTAATAAAAGACACTTTCAATCACTGACCGCTAACACCGTAAATACAGGTTTTTATTATTATGAAGAAATAACTTTTCACATTCCTTCTGGCAACATATTTCGACTTCAGTCAGCTACAAGCTTATGTGCTAAGTACAAAAATGTAAAACTCTTTAAGACTGTGTAAGAACAAAATGTAAGTAGACTGCTAAAACCACTCTAAAGGCACGTTCTGTGTAAAACGGATTTAAGCACATTTGGATGTTAGGGGTAATGGCAATGCTAGCCGACGACATTATGGCCGCCACTCTGTTTTATGTTGCCCGCGGAGACATTTTAATTGAGAAAACTTCTTTTAAACTTTTCCCTGGCGAAGCCGAGGTAAAACGCTATAGAAAATTTTAAAAACTTATGAGCTCCTTACTTATAGAGACGAATGTTACATCACTACCTCATTTTGTAAAAATGTGCTAAGAAGGCGACACCCTAACCTAGTCTGTGAAATACATATTTTTATAAATTTTTCCTGATCTTATCAGTGTATTTTTATTGTACTTAAAGAACAGAAAAATGCACAGATAAAATTACACGTAACATTACACATATAAGCATTCCTTCTTAATCCTGTGCACTGAATTTCATATTGCCCGCATGCAGACTAAAGCATGAAGTAGCTTGTTCCACATAAAGTTTGAGCAGGCCTGGTGTAGTAAGTGCTTACAAACGGCCACTTACAGGTGTGATGATACCAGATGCTGTATAATACAATTTTGACCTCCTGATGATGAGCACATAGTGCTCGAAACATATGGAGGCATATAATAAATATTACTATAAAACAAGAATTTGTGCATTAAGTTGGTTAATTACCAAGATTATACTGAGATGCACGGTCAGCATAACATCAAAATTCAGTATAATGTTTATCAGTGGAATATCTGTGAGATCTGAAGGTGACTGTTATGTTGGAGGGGATGCAAGGAGGCTTGACGAAGTTCCACTGTTTCTCATGCCTTTGGGATAGTCACTCTACAGCCGAACATTACATCAAGTGTGACTGGGACCCAAGGAAGACTTATGAGCCGGAAAAACAACAGTGTCCAGCACATTCCTTTTGTTAATCCCATGAAGATATTCCTTCCTCCTCTATGCCTAAACCTCGGGTTGATTAAGCACTTAATGAAATCCATGGCCAACGCAATTCAAAACGATTCCGGTACCTGAGTAAAATATTTTCCAAAATTAGCACTGCAAAACTGAAAGAAGATGTCGTCGTGGGACCTCAATTCCGAGATATACTGGAAGATGAAGCCTTTTTAGGAAGTCTGACCGACATAGAAAGAACATATTGGGAAAACTTTAAGTGGGTCCGTGCAAACTTCTTATGTAGAAAGAAATCCCTGATTTCAGTGATGGTACCCGGAAACTTCTGAATGCGTATAAGGAAATGGGATGTCGCATGTAACTCAAAGTTCACTTTCTGCTTTTACATTTACATTTCTTTCCATGAGACCTTGATTAAGTCAGTGACGAACAAGCTGAACACTTTCGTCAAGATACTATGTCAATGGATACTGCTATCAAGTTTCCTGGAACGACTAAATAAAGCCAGATTACTGCTGGATGTTGTACCGTGATGCTACAGACATAGCGTACTGCAGAAAGAGAAAGTAATCACAGTTTTAACTTTTCCCTTCAGTAGAATTAATTATGTAGTTTATGCCAAATTATATTTTATGCCCTGGAAGTGTGTCTATGTATCTGACTTACTACAATTTTTGTGAATAGTAGACCTTAAGTTGTCCTGTAAAAACTACATGTGTTACTAAAAACCTAAATGCATTTTCATAATCAGGATGAAAAGTTAGTCTAGAAAAGTACATTTTTATTTATGATGATTGAAACAAGTTTTATTTTGTAGACCGGTTTTATCAGTGGTTGGCTTTTATACTAAGAAGTTCCTTCCACAAAATTGCGTCTCGGATAAAGTAAATGATAACCAAGCAGTAGTTCTCATTTATTACAAAGAATACATTGGTGAAGCTGTCATTTAGCTGCTAAATAGCCATGCTGTCTACATAGATGCTTATTGCACCAACTGTTTAACCATACATGATCTAATGTTTAGTTTCGCACACGGTAGGTTTGGTGTGATATCAATTTTTGGTCTACGAAAACATGGCCGCACTCAGTGCGGTCGGATTCAATGAGCCTAAAATTGTGTGCATGAAACTAACTTTCTATCCCTCTCATAGCCCGAAGTTTAGTGTGGTAACGCGACTGCGCAAAGGAAGTTTGGAACAATACTAGAAGTTTCTACACTTCGCACTGGAAGATGGTTCTTATTAGACACTGTTTGAAGTGGCGTGAGAAGCTTGTTGGAATCCGACTGGTGTTAAGAAACTTGCAAAACTGTCACTGCTACTACCTTCGTTCGTAAGGGCAATTTTTTATAAATACAATGAAGAAAGTAACCACGATGAAGATCGAAATCGCCTTACAGCTAGCTGGTCTTACATCATGCAATACTTGTACCCCCCGAATTACGGGCAGGATAGGTGATAAGCACTTCGTCGTAAGTTGAATTGGTAGTAAGCTGGAAACACGAAATGAGGTGGAAAATATAACCTCTCGCAGGTCGAGGAGTATTGAGATCCGTAGAGTTTCTGTCATCCCAAGAACGGACTTTGTGATAAACAACACTTTTTGTGCACAATTCTCAATGTAATTCGAATGAAATTTTAATGGCATTTCTAAGTGAAATAAATTTTTAAAGGACTCTTTGATCCTAACTTCAATTGGTCGTAAGTAGGGGAGTGGTTGTATGTGGACTCCAGACTATCGACAGTTAAATTGTTATAAGCAGACTACTTTGGTGTCCACATTTCTAGTTCACCCATATTGTAGAATATCCTCTCTGGGAATCGAACCAGGATATAGTATACCTGTACAGGGAGACAGTAGGCCTACGCTCCTCTGAAGAGTACCAAATAACCCGAAACGCCAACATATAAAACTTCTCTGTTGTTAAAACATCGAAACTCGAACATTAGAAAATTAAACATTACAACTGCCTTATTCCGTGACGCTGTCTGAAACATGAAGTAATTTATTGGGACATGATGCCATCTTAAATGGGGGAAGCTTCGGCATTTCTTCCTTCTGTTACATTCCGGCTTTTCCACACCGTTTGAAAACGTTCGATGTTTTTAAAACGTTGTGCGTTGAATATTACTTATATATTGTAGGAAATAAGAAGTTCTCACAGTGGTGCCGATAAAGATTCCAAACTTCTGACGTATGACGCCTTGTAGATTGGTATATAGACGACAATGTTTTGGAGGAATTTGCTGCATGCAGAAGTACCCTCTAGATAGAAGCAGTAAGCTTCTCCGAAACTTTGATATGAATATACCTTATCAATTTAAATTGCATAATATTTCAGAGGAATAAAAAGGGCTTCCGTGTTACACCAGCATATTGCCATTAAACAATTTTAGATTATCTGTGGTCGCGGCGCCGCAGGGTGGCCGTTTGTACATGAGATGTCCCTCGGCCACCAAACATCTATGGACATTTATCATCCTGTGATTGCCCAGCAATGAGGCTAGCTGCTGAGAGACGGAGAAAACTGGAAGAAGGGTGAAGATGTACTCACCGAGAGCATATTCGCAGGAGGGTCCGAAGAACACGTGTGCGCACGTGGAGTAGGCGTACTGGGCCTTGAAGATGCTGTACACATTACTGCAGCGATCATCCAAGGGCAGAAACATGAGGTTGACATTTGATGGGAGCCAGTTTTGGTCAATGACGTACTGACGGGCAGTCTCCAACACTGGCAAGACTTTGGACAGGGACATCTCGTAGCTATCGTCCTCTGGCAGAATCACTGCAGCAGTGATGTTGCAGTATGTTTTGGCATCACTGACGTTGCACACGAGCTGCAAAATATATATATATATATATATAATAAGGTTACAGAGGGAAGGTTCGTAGATGTTTGTGATGCCGGCACCCTGTCTACTGCTGTATTGTACCTCTGCAGGTCACTCCGGCCTGTGTCAACAGACTCAGAACTCTGACGAAACGAACGTAATGGAGGGAAGTGCTGTGAGTGGGAAGCGAAACAGTTCAAGCGAAATATCTTAGAGCAAATCCCATGAGACTCTTGTAGTGGCTTCTTTATAGCTGCCAGCTGCAAGGATTTTAACGCCCTCCATCCATCGACGTGCCACCGTGTATTTCTAACGCAACGTACATTACATTTTCTCTCGATAAAAGGCCGTCATAGCATTTTCTGAAATAACTGTGTGGTCAGTGTTTGAATGAAACTTCAGATAAAACTAAATTATGTTTTGGAAAAATGGCAAATCTATGAACTTTGAAAGGTATTAAAACATGGTACACCCTAATATTACTGCAATACAAAACGCGGGAAGGGGGTAAGAAGGGTATCGATAAGATACAGAATAGTGTGACAAAGGATGGAATTAAGGAATCGGATGAAACGAAGTATGAACACATAGACCGATGTGTAGAATGCCAAATGAGAAAAGATGGAGTCAACATGCTCCATAAATTTGATCAAACTACAGGGTGTTATATCAAACGAGGCAGTATTTATCAGGAAATGTAACGTGGGGCAACGCAGAAGAAGAGTACGAAAGAGACAGTGGAAAATCGAGAGCTAAAGAAAAACTGCAACTACAAAGCACGGATAAGGCCAACATCCCTTATGGCAACTTGTATGAAATGTAATGCCATTACGCACTGAACGTATTCCGTCAATATGTTCAAATATTCGGTTTAATCCGAGCTTAGAAACTCGATGGTGCATAAAAACTGCACACTAAACGTGTCAAATTGATAAGGTAGAGTTGCGCTAAATTATTTTGTTTAGTTACTTAAGCTAGACAATTCCATTCAAAATACTTCTAGTTACAACGTCTCTAGTCAGCAGCTCGTTCACTATAATTCCGAGTGGCAAAACCACAAACTCACAACCACGTATAAGCGTTTGATATTCCAGTACAATAAGTAACTTTGCATCTCCCATTGATCCATTCTGGGAGGATGTAGTTGCCCCTTGCCACGAAGATACCCAAACTGAACATTTCCACTCACAGATTCATGAAAGGGCGGTTGCAGTGAAATACAACACAAAGCTTCTATCCTCTGGCGTATTTGGTTACTGTGTACAAGGGGACTGAGTTTGGCTCAAACTGAAGGACGTTATTAATTTTAGATTGGATTATAATAGCAGAATCAGCTTAATGTTATTGTTTGATTTATATTTGTCACTACAGTAATATTTCGATCATTCTTCCAACGAAAGCCTTCAAATTCCAGGTTCCGGATAATAAAACATAAAAATTATATATCTCTGCTTATGTGTGTTACCGCTGAATTGTGCTATTCCGTTAATATACAAATATGTAACTATTTCATATACGAATTAGACGTTTTGCTTAGAGTATTAGGCGAAGAGGAAAAGGAGTGCTGTTTACTGGGCACTTCATACAACAGCTAGTCATTGCATAAAATCACGAACCGACACCCGGTTAGATTTGAATGAGGGATCGCACGACCTTTTAGCTGTTTATTTACAGAATCATGATCTGATTATTTTTAGGGTAGAAGAGGACGTTCCTTGCTACCCGTTAGCTACTTATTTTATTGAATAACGACCCGACTGCAGTTACAGCACGGGGTGTGGAGCACTGAATAATTCAGATACATATTTTCTACAAAAAGGGCCCGACCCCAGTTAAAATATGGAATAAGATACCATTCAGCAGCAAAGCATTTATTTCATGCAATAAGGTCCCTACCTAAGTGAATGCACAGAAGGACAGAAGAACGGCTGGACCATGCAATGCGGACACATTCGACACATTAACCAGTTATTCCATGCCATAACGTCCCAAAATCATTTACAACATAAAACGATCAGCCAATCCTCGCTTAAAGCATCTATTTCACACAATAAAGAGCCGAATACATTTATGACATAATCTTAAATAACATAAGACAAACGAAGAAAACCTAACTTAACATAACCTAACCTAGTCTAACCTAACTTAACATAACCTAACCTAACCTAACCTAACTCGTAAGTTTGGGTACGTCACGTTAATTTTTGTAGAATATATCCCGTTGTGTTTATTAAATTAAAAGACAACAAAATATTTTCTGGTTTCTGTTCAACACACCAAGATATTATTTTATCTTGATAACGACATGTTTCATTTCGGTCACTCGACAGTCATCAGTCCATCATTACAAAACGTATAAAAATGGCCTATTTATGGTCGAGTGAACGAAACGAAACATGTCGTCATCAAGATAAAATAAAATAATATAATATGTTGCTGTATTGAACTGAAACCGGCAACTATTACGTCACGTTAGGTTAGTTTCGTTTAGTTTCGGTTCCCTTAAGCTAAGACACGTTAGGTTAGGTAATCCTCGCTTACATTACGTTAATTCAGGTCCGGTTATGCATGTAGTCGGGCCGATGCTTCATGAACTAAGTATTACAATTGTGGAATGACTGCTCATTCTATGCGTTAATTGTGGTCGGCAAGTTATTTTTTGGAATAAATCGTGACTACGAGTATATCGAACAGCTGGTAAAAGTGTGGAATCATTTCCTCATTGTTAAGCTGTAACTGGTGTCGGGGTTATTCTGCACTTACGGGAGGTCGGGAATTTGTTGTATTGAATACCAAGTTAAAATACTGCATGGCTTCTCATTCCATATTTTAACTAGAGTCCGTTGGTTATTACACGAAATAAGTAGCTAAAGTGTGAACTGGTTGCTCATTATAAGCCTTAACGTGATCCCATACTATGTTACGTATGAAACTGGCAGCAAATGCGGGAATGGTCTCTCATTCTATGCTTTACCTCCGGTGCTTTCTTCATTTTATGGAACACGAAGAGAAAGTTTTGAATGGTTCGTCTCTGTACATTTTGCAGGCTCACTTTCTTCACTGGAGAAAATAAAGAGGGGGACTGCGGTAACACAGTGGTTAAGGTTCTGTGCTACAAATAGGAAAGTCGTTGGTTCGATTCCAGATGGTGTCATTGGAATTTTTCATTGACATAACCCCTGGTCCTAGGGTCGACTCAGCCTCTAACAGAAATGAGTACCAGAAGTATTTCCTGGGGGTAAAAGCGGCCGGTGCGTAAGGCTGACAACCCTACCACCATCCTGGGCCATTGTCACGTAATCTGGGAACCTTAACTTCCTGGAACCCTCTGGGCATCTCGGGCCTGTAATGGGACTGATTTACCTAT
>Ga0136643_10017353_pt1 | contig 10832 bp, 7 predicted proteins | sample TergutLab28metaG_FD_96883 | JGI IMG/M metagenome (GOLD analysis project Ga0136643, IMG submission 96883) | Labiotermes labralis P1 segment gut microbial communities from Petit-Saut dam, French Guiana - Lab288 P1 (version 3) (version 3) | ecosystem: Host-associated > Arthropoda: Insects >... | reverse complement strand
CACGTAATAAATATTTCCGCCTATACCGACAAAACTTTGCAAGGATGTTTTCTAGAGGGTCTTGCAACCTTGATGTGCCTAACAGGCTACTGTTAAGTTCAGACCCAGTCATAATCGGTATGAGGCCTGTACCACGAAAAAATCTTTCCTAACGGAAACGGCAGACATGCTGCTTCCTGCTGTACCTCATATAAACCCAGATACAGAGGATACACATGATGACGATCTCCTCGGAGGAACTACAGGTGTCATGTGATGGCGAAACATGGCAATAACCATCTTTCGGTTAATCATTTCATCAGCCACTTAAACAATTTGTCATTATGTCATGTATTTCATGTTGAAATGCACAAATCGTATGTGTTTTCTTAAAACGTATTTCCCACCGCTTAACATACTACAAATTTTTCGTACACTTTACGAACCGATTCTACAACACATAATTTTAGCCGCCCAGATCGCCCAAATACACCACACTGCGATGGGGATCTTCCTCAGGAAGAAGAGGAAATTATGCAGCGATGCGTGTTCCTGCGCCCTCCGCTGACGGCCGAGCTGGCGGTTCTGCCGAATCTCATGCAGTTGTAGACATGTTACGAAAGATGATGCTCGTGTCGCCCTTGTTCTTTGGTCGGTTACGTCACGACATTCGATATTTGGCCGCGCAACGAAAGGCAGCAGGCTATTGAATGAGTTGCATCCCTATGACAGTTGGGCCAATTTGCTACACGTGCAGAACCCACTACTGCGACGGGCTCGGAAAAGGAAGCGACCTATACAATTCCCTCTGTACGGAACTGAGACCAGAGCATGTTAGAACCGCGGAGTTGCTAGTCGGCCGACACATGTTGAGACAGGGATACAGACCGACGAACTGGACTGATTTGCAGAAGATAACTACGATAATGGCGGCGACGAAGCAATCGATTTCATCGGCCATTATGTGGTACCCGAAGACGAGATTACGTGGTTCGGAGATGCTCATTTCAGGATGATCGCCAGCCCCTACCCGTTACCGTACGTGAGAAGCAGTTCCTCGATCGACACAGTCTGGCATCAGAAGACACGGATGGGACCTTACAATTGCAGATTCGCCAGTCTCCATGAACGAGAACAGCGACGTGACTTAAGGGGTTCACGTACGGTGGCAGAGAGGAATGTGGGTGCCCTAAGACGAATGTCGATCGGTCTCTCGTCACGCCCGGTGATAGGATTTACGAATGAATCCTGTAATCGACGAGAGGGTATTTGAGCGATAACGACCCGATGAAACACATTAAGACCTCCCGAGGCCTATGTATAGAGACGTCATATGCAGACTTCGCTATGGAGAATAGATGGCGGCGAGGATCGCGGGAGTAACGATGGACGAATTAAAGACAATATGTTATATTACAACCTCTCACAAATGCCCTCTTCTCGTCGCTGCGGTATCTTGGCGCCGTCCGCAAGAGGGGGCAAACGACGATGAGGGGCAAAATCGAAAAATGGCTGCTAAGACAGGACGTGTACACAAGCCTCCGCGTAGGATTCCCACTAATCCGTTCAAGTTAATAACGTGGGCGATCTTTGGGAGCTGGATCTGGCGGACATATGCTTTCTGGCCTCGCACAAAGACAAGCACAGATACCTACTTAATGCGATTGATGCCTTCTCCAAATACGCATATTCGTTGCCGATCTGCTCCAAGACGGGCGAGGCTGTCGCTTTGGCCTTTCGATTCATAGTGGCCAAGAATGGTGGCAGAACACTGGCGGTGCGAACGGGCAAGTGAAATGAGTTTGTAAACATCACGCTTCACAAGCTAGTCGACGGCGAGGGCATAGGGATGAGCGTGTGCAGGAATCCTACTGTGAATTTTGCCATCAACAAGTAGTTAACGCGCAACAACACATACCGCTATGTGAATATGCTGGACAAGTTCGTCTAGGGCTACAATGACGCGATGCACTCGAGCATGGTGATGGCCCCGCCACTGGTGACCGGCAAGGATATTGCCCATATGGGGAAAGACGGCGTGAAAAGCGAGAATGAAGCGGCCAAGGCTCCGACCATTTATTCTGTTGGGCAAAGGGTGAGGATCAGTAAAAGATATTTCGCCAAGGGGTTCGAAAACAAATGGACGCAACCAGTTGTTTAGGATCTCGAAAGTCTTGGGCAAATCGCCTCGGCCCGTATACGAGTTGGAGCACCCGCGAGGTGAGTAAATTGACGGGGAATTTTACGCCGAAGAGTCAACTCAAATCAAGATCATAAGACAAACGCCCGATACATGAACAGAGTGGCGCTTAATACTTTGGCGTTCGGGGCGGGCTTGAAATCCGTATCAATATACAACGCATGCTATTCACCGAACCCAAATTTGACGAGGCGCTTGCCGAAGCGGTGACAATTCTCCTCTACCTGAAGTTCGAAGCTAGCATCCAGCTTGACAGAAATTGAAACGTTACAACCGATTTCTGAGACATGGACACGCTCGAGTACAACCATGCGTTCCGCCACGTCCCTACGTTCACGTGGTTCTTCCCGTCCGATCTCTTGCCCGATCAACTCCCTGGACTTGTCAGATACAAGGTAATCATAAACAAGGATATTTACATCGAGCCCGGTACCCACTGGGTCACCGTCCATCTCTACAGAGATCCGCGAACGATTATTTCGACTCATACGGACTCCTCCCGCACGCTGCAGGGTTTCACCACCGACGTGTGCGGACAGTGCTCATGTGTCTTTGCGTTGTGTGGACCGGGGACTGAGCCTTCGCTAATGTGTCAACCTTTTGGGAGCGTTGGAGCCGGACCGGCAGGTGGAAAGGGCTTTCGTGCGGGAGTTTGGCCGGCGACATCCGCGCACCAACGAAGGTATCCGAGGCGTGCAGTGCTGTACCTGCAGAAAAGGTGAGTGTCTCGATCGCACTTACTTGCGAAGAGAGGAGAGAGGGACAGGGCATACGTGTGGCGGACCAGGAATAACAAGTCTCGCTGTTTGTTCCAGCCATATAAGGGGCGCACTTCTACATTGCGATCCAGTCTCTGCGAGATCCCTGCCGGTTAGAACCTCAAGCAACTCGTACGCAGCATCGCCGAGCGATAAGGCAGGCCTCGGGCGATCAGGGATTAGGCAACCAACTCCCACCAACGCGTCCGCCGTTGGGAAGGCTCCTAGCAAATCAGCTGGCACGATACCGGCTGACCGAATCTGACGTGTTCGAGTACGTGCAGTGTGCCATGGGCGCTACAGCCTTTGTAACTTCGAAAGAACCCGCGTCTCTTTGTGCAATATGACGTACTCTTCGAACAAATCAACGGCAATCTGTGACTGTGCGCCATCATTTAAATTACATTTGATACATGTATAAATACATTTGAATGTGCTTATGAAGACAATCATGTTTGCTTTGGACTGTGGGTGATCACAAATATTCTCTATGCCGTATTGATACGATATATATGAAACGACTTATTCCTCGCTATGTATTTGTAACAATAACATGATTATTCGTTGTATTATAACCAGTTAGGTAATGTAAAACAAAAACGTTCCCGTCATCTCTATTTCTTAGGCATTCCCATGGCGGCGCTGCGCTTGCGCACTACCCCCGCTGCCATCATCACCTGTTACTTTGTAATAACCTGATTATTCACTGCATTACAACCAATAAAGTACTGAAGAACACTGCAGTCCATCTCCATCCTTCTACTAGTACCTCGGGCTGCGCTGCGATCCATTTCCTTCTACTAGTACCTCGAACTGCCGCATTGCGGCGCCGCGCCTTACTCCCAACACAGCACACCCAGACTTACCAATTATGAAATCATTGCGCCTGGCGGCCATCTTGGTCCCAACCGGCTCTTTACTACTGAGGTCACTAGGTTTTATGAAGACTTAGTGGATGTTTTCGACAGGTACGGGTTTGGACCTAATCGCATTTTCAATATCATTGAAAGTGGGCTTTTTAAAAAAAACTCCTCCACTCATTAGTAATAAAGGTAAAAAATGGGCCAGGGTAGCCAGAAGGTCTGAGAGAAGCCGAAACATTACTGTCCATTGTGCCATGAGCGCCTGTGGACTTTTTGTATCACCCATGTTAATTTTTCTTTGTCTGCAAATGACACTATCACTCAGTCATGGAGGTCACCCTGGAAGTATGCGTGTGTGCTCAAAATCAGGATGGATGAACAAAGGTCTGTTCGTGATCTGCCCAAAACATTTCATTTGAAATTTTCTGTCCTTCATGAAGAATGCCACACTTCTAAGCATGGACAACCTCTCCAGTCACCCATCTCTAGTTGCAAATACTGAAAAACATATGGCATCATTGTGATTGCCACTGTGGTGGAATCAACTATGGAAGTGGATCCAGCTGGTCCCAGCAATGGAGGAATCAGTACCAGTCATGTAAATTATGGTTCTGGATCTTGCAGAGGTGTTAATAGAACTGGAGGAAGTGCTACTCTTGGGGAAAGCTTGCCACTTACTTCCACTTCTGGTATGCAGATTCAGAAAAGTCAAACCAAAATGACAGTCTGAAATTTGGATGTTGACACTGGAGAAGTTTGTATTAGAAGGGGATAATAAAATGCAGAGAAATAATATGAATAAATGTGAAAAGAAGAGAGGTAACAAAAAAGGGGAGAAAATTTAGAAAAAGTCTTTTTGCTGAAGTAGCCAAGTCCTCACATAAGGAAGGCAAGGCAAGAAGATGTCAACATCTTGTCCCAGAGAAACAATTCAAATGACATTTGTCCCTTCTATGGAGAAATGGGTCACAACAAGGAGTTACAGTGACCTGTGTGTGATTTCTATGCATGAAGTACACTATGTGTGACTCCCATAGTGAATAATTTGTCAATCAGATGAGATTTAGGATGAAAACATAAGGATTTTTATTTACTGCATTGCTCCTTATCGGTATTTCTTAGTTTTGGTCATGTATGTTTATGCAAACTCATGTACTATAATACTACATGTTATCAGGTCTGTCACAGAAATTATTTTCCTTCTGTCATTATACTGCAATTTTAAATAAATGTCAGTCACAACTGTGGGTACCATTACCAATCATGGGTGGATAGTGGTACGCTATGCACTTATTTGATTTTCCATTAATTACATTTTTCCTATTAGAGATGACTATGAAGCTTATACCATGATGTTAGTTAAATTTCCTTCAGCAATTGATGTTAACAAAAACTGGAAAGCTCAGTAACCTCATACAATGCTTCAAAGTTGGGTGCTTGCAGTTCCACCTCTCTACCCTTAACATAGCAATTCTGTCTCCTTTTAGTTTTACATGTTCATAACCATCATTCTCAAATTTTTAATGTTTTTCAGTGAAGAAGAATTTAATGATAATTTCATCACCCCAAAATTTTGTTATACTGAGATTGCACTGTGTGTGTTGTGGGCAAGTGGGTGCACCTGTGTATACACACACATACAGTGTATTTCTGTTCCAGTCTGATTATAGAAAATTCTTTAAAAAAAAAATTGCTCTACACATATTGTTATTTTAAGAAGCAATATGCCCAGCCTGCAACCAAGTATTCTGTCATCATGAATGACATTGGTACTGTGCTCCACAACTGCGAACATTGTTCTTGTAACCATACCACAGTACAGAAGTGCTCTTTTTATGATATATTTGAAACATTCATTGTGATACGACTCCAATACACTCAGGTGGCAAATGTGATTTTTTTTAGCCATCCAAGAGTCAGTTATGGTTTTCCTTAACCTTTTGGCGCCGGAATTATTTTTTTAATTTTTGCGCACCCTGTATATAAAATGTGAATAATACAGGAACCAAACATGTTAGAATTATGAAACAAACGGGATTTTGAAGAGAAAAAAACGGAGAATATATACCATGTTTAAAATATTCAGTACCGATATTTGTTGAATAAATATATAAAATGCAACTTTGGAGGTTAGCGGTGCGGTACGACCCCTATAGGGTTCGTTAGGCGTATGGGCTACTCCTGACAACTGGGGAAATCCAATCTCTGTCTTCATGTATGCACCACATTCACATTTGTCACACTTAATACTGCCACACCATTTATGAGTATTACAAACATTGCACAAAACAGAAGTGAGCTTTTCAACATGTTTACCTATAGCTCATGGGTGAATAGCACCAAAATATTTACCACGCTGTTCTTTCACTGAAGTTATCATGGCCTGCTGCCTCTAGTATGTTCCTTTGCAAACCTTTCAGCTCTATGCCACACTGAACTCAGGAAGAATTTTTTGATTTGTTGAACTTCATTTGTTTATGCTGCTGTGGCAGCTGTATCAGAAGAAAGTAGTATTAAAGTACTTAGTGATCTAGCCCAATAATTTTTTTTTACAGACCAGTTTTTCCAGACCTTTTTCAGCTATACCTTTTTGTAATACAAGAAAATCTATTATCTGTATACTTCGAAGTCCATAATACTGTTCAATCCAGGTCAGCCATATTGCCATCACTCAAAACCAACACCACTGAAACCTACAGTGACTCCATTAATCTGTGTTGCATATTAGTGTCTAACAGTAGACTGAACTGATCTGTCTACTATCACACAGAATGCAATTCCGCTCATGAAACACCTACCTGACACAATTTCTCAAGCTTTATGACAGTTTCTGAAAGTTTGTGGCATCTGTCCCAACTTGGAAATTTTTTCCTATTATCTGATATATTTGTTAACTGCAGTTGGGTAGCCACTCTGTGGCAGTAGTACGGTACACATTTACAAACAAACAATACACCGAACGACACAAAACAAAAATACATAGAACAACACAAAAATTTGGAAGAGTGTGGGTCCATGTCCCATCTTTGCGGGTTTTACCCTGGCATTTGGGGACCACAGTGGCACAATGGTTATGGTGCTGTGTTACAAATCGGAAGGTCGCTGGTGTCATTGGAATTTTTCATTGACATAAAATCCTTCCGATCGCACTACGGCTCTGGGGTCGACTCAGCCTCTAACAGAAATGAGTACCAGGAGTATTTCCTGGGGGTAAAGGCTGCCGGTGCATAAGGCTGACAACCTTACCACCATCCTGTGCCGTTGTCATGAAATCTGGGAACCTTAACTTCGTGGAACCCTCTGGGCCACTCCAGGCCCGTAACGGGACTGCTTTACCTTACCCTGGCATTTGCCTTACAACTGTGGAAAAAGCATGGAAAAACCTCAGGGTAGCCAAAGAGTGCCAGCTGGTACGATGAAAACACATGAACATACAATAAGAATACACAGATATAACAATAAAAAAGGAAAGGAGATAGCTACACAGTATTTATTTTCTATATGAGTATCAGCCCTAGTGAAATCATACAAGCAATATTCCCTAATACTGGATACCCATATGTTTCAGTTACCAAATAGGGGGGAAATTGATCTATAATGTTCAGGAATATGGTGGAGGTACCATTCCCTAAGGTGTACATCCTTATTTGAACCCAGGATCTTTGTTCCATGTTAAAAATACACTGAAACAGCATCAAGTGCGACAAGAGAGCACTATACACAAACTCAAAGTATATGCACTTTTTGTACGGTTTTAATTAAACCAAAATTCCATGGGGCAATTGTACGCCCTACTTGATACAACCATAATTTTGCATAATATTAGCAAGGCTGGCACAAGAGACAACCCTGTGTAATGTGGATTTTAAATATATGCACTATATATTTCAAATATATTAAACAACATCTGACATGGCTGTATTACCACTAACTGTAAAAAAACAAACTGAGATCTCATTCTTCATATACAATCCATAACCATATAACTCCATTCTTACAGTTGAACCTAATGATGGCATCACAAAACAGGCTATTTAACTCTGTAGCATCAAAACAATAATGAAACAGTGCCAAATGGAGAATCTTCACTCCTCTTTTAATTATTTTGGACAATGGATGAATTCCATCAATGTATCAAAATTATGTACATGGCACAGCTTAAAGAAAACTGTTCGAAAGGAGTGGTATGGCATCTTGCTGGAGAACTTCAATGCTCATTTTTCTACAACTGAAAAGTTGTAGAAAAATGAAGTTTTCCATCACATGGTCCCCCCATATTGTAGCTCAAAAAAAGTAAGGTGATGAAGCCAAGACAGAAAGCCATCCCAATATATGCCACCTTACACAAGGCTGTGTAACATAAAGTGGTAGGATTATCAGTGAATAATGAAATGGAAAGAATAAGAATGAAACAGCTGTACCCTATTTTTGAGGTGTGTCCCATTACATGCCTGGAGGAACTGAGGAATACCATGAACCTGCACAATAGGTGGTGTGTCGATTGAGATTCAAACAGGGCACCTTCTGAATACAAGTTGGAAGCATTAATACTTCAGCTAACTTGCTCATTTCCATTAAGTACATATCATGGTTACAAAAATATAGCACTCTGAAACACCAAATATATTCTGTGGACACCTGTATGACCTGTCATACTTATCTCATTTAATACCATTGGTTGTCTCTCTCACATACAGCACATATTCATTCATCAGTCAGATATGGTCATATATCAAAACCAGATTGCTTTAAGTGACCTTGTACTGCTACAATGTTCAAATAATAGTCCTCTGGCTTTAGATGCCATGCAGGAATGTGAGGTGACACTGACGTCAGGATGTCAACACCCAGAATATTATCTCTAGGAAATCCCTATCATAAAAACTTGTTAGAATGTTGTTTGTCCTCTGGTTCACCACCAACCATTAGTCATGATTTAAAGCAGCAAATATTTTTAAAACCAGTCTATATATTTACTTTCGCTAAGTGTAAATTAAATACATACTTGTGCTCAAACAAAAATAATAATACAGGAATGGATAATAATGATGACAGTAAGATGCACTGATTTGTGAATATGGTAAACTCAATGAATCACCTTTACTGACATCACTACAAAGTACAGGGGTGAATGTTCATTCAACCACTGTAACTCTGATATGCAATCCCACCTAAAACCCATCTTAGGACACAAGAATAAAGTCTTAAAAATGTTAATTACAGATCAGATACTTAGCAGCTTAATATGCCAACAAATTATATTACACCTTTGATACACAGTGCTAAGTATATACACTATCCACTTTTACTGTTCAGAAAGTCTGCATTTTGCCCATGTTTATTTATGTGTTTTGTATGATCTCAAAACATGCAATGAATTTTCTCCTACAGAATAAACCTGCATTTTTTTATAATGGAGATACAGTACATCTTCTGTGAACTAGGAATTACCTTACTAAGTATTACTGAGATAAACTGTAGGCTTCTAAAGTTTACTGGCATTTTTAAACTCTGTTCTTCCAGTTAAATTAGCAGCAATTACATCAACGAAACATCCGTTTTACAGTCAGTTTGTGTTTAGTGTATGGAAAATAAACAAACGCATGCATACACACTCTCTCACAAACAGATATTCATTCATACAATGTCAGATTTACAGTGTGGATGTGAAGCACCCAATTATTAACACATCCTAATAATAATATTACCACCCTCTGGGATACAACACCATGTAGTCTGATGAAGACAAAACCTCCGCTTGGGAAGTATGTGCTGCCCCCATCTTCAGGATACAAGACATTCATACCTGTCTATGAGACCACGTGGCATTACATCTTAAAAGGTCTTTATCTTAAGGCCAGTGCACACACCAGTGAACTGAATGGAACAGAAATGAAAAAAAGGTTTACATCACCATCAAAACTTTGTTCTCTGAATTGTGTCATAAGAAGATTGGTTCTGGGTGGCAAGGTGCTGTTAAAACAAGTTGCTGAAGATGTGTCTGGAGTCACAAAAATAATTCATAACCTAAAGGACACTACTTAATGTGATATTTTCACCAACCTTGCACACTCTACCAAGAACCACAGGAAAATAACATGCAACAAACCAGCTGGAATTCTATCATCACTTATTACAGTTTATTTTGGTTGGGCATGGTGCAGTGTTTAACTGTTACACTAAAACAGCTGCATGGGTACAGACTGCAGCAAGGGAATACTTCAGCTCCTTCCGCAGAAGCTGAATGCACTGAAGAGACCCAATTATTAAAGAAACTGGTGAAGGATAATATATGGAAGCAGGCCAGCAAAAAAGTAGAAAATCTGGTAAATTATAAAGTAGTAAATATATAACTGAGACTAACTGAAAAGGTATATGTAACACTGTTTCTATGCACACCATGATGGCAAATAGGGGGAGCAGTTCACCCATTTTTAACCTCAGCCCTTGATGGCAGTAAGTGGGCAAATTCACACTGTGACTGCTTCATGCCTGGTGAAACAGCCTCCAATACCCATTGAATAGTGATTCATTAGGGTCCAGTCAGTCTAGATGCTTCAGCAAAAAGAAAAATTGCTTGTCCCTGCTGCAAAGTGAAACCCAGACCTCCAGCCCATCACACAGTCACACAATGACTCTTCCATTGAGAATGACTAATTAACTGTTAATTGGTGTTATTTATATGACAAAATATTACATATATTTAGAATTTATATTTTGACTTTTTAAAGACCTGAGTTTGCATACATGAATCCACACAGGAAAACACTCCTAGAAATTCATTTCACATATTTAGGCAATGTGGAAATTTTCTGTATTCTTAAGACATGCTGCACAATCTGTGTTCTTTTCCACAATATGCCATTTACTTCAAAAGTTTTATCTTTTTTTAGTTCAAAGAATAAAAAATTTCATAAACCATGCACTACAACTTAAGTACCCAACCCAGCAAGTTAAAGGTTAAAAAGTAAAATCTGTAGGATGCCTAACTTCACATCCAACAGAACCATCTGATATGGTGTGTGTGTGTGT
>Ga0136643_10017352_pt1 | contig 10833 bp, 7 predicted proteins | sample TergutLab28metaG_FD_96883 | JGI IMG/M metagenome (GOLD analysis project Ga0136643, IMG submission 96883) | Labiotermes labralis P1 segment gut microbial communities from Petit-Saut dam, French Guiana - Lab288 P1 (version 3) (version 3) | ecosystem: Host-associated > Arthropoda: Insects >... | reverse complement strand
TTAGCAACCGACCATGCGGAACTAAATCAAAAGCTTTCAAAAAGTCAACTATAATAGCGTCAATCTTGTCTCCGTTATCCAGAGAGTCCGCAATGTCCTGGCATACCGCAACTACTTGACTTTCGCACGAATATCCCGGTCTGAATCCATGTTGACCCTTGTAGAGCCAATCATTCTTATCCCACACTTGCCTTAGATATGAAGCTATAACGTGTTCCATCTGCTTGCAAACTACTGACAGGAACTTTTTTCTTACTCAATTATCTGAAAAATGAGGGAGGAAGGGAAAGTAGTTATATTTTTTACATTATACATAGGTGTTTACCAGGAAACTGAAGACTGTGAAGGGGGATTGGTCATCTTATATGTAGGCTATCTTATATTTGGCTAAATTTGTTAGGAATGTCACATTCATAACTCCTGTTCACAAGGTGGTCTCCCAATTGAAATATGAAGAATACTGGGACATTAAATGTTACACAAAATATCTCAAAAAAATAAATTGCATTTATAGCAATTCAGCAATAGACCTTTCAGGCATGTCACCGGAAAGGACAATTTAACTTAACCGTCTAGTTCTAAAATGGCCTAAGCTACAGGCATTATGACATCACAACTTTTTCCAAAAATTCTTACATTTTGGAAACTTGACTAAAATTTCAAAACTAGAACACTTATGGCATCAAAACTGGAATGGCTACTAACATCCACAATACACAGTAACCCAAAAATTTTTGTACAAACCAGTAGATGTCAGACTGCAAGTTGCGCTAATTTGGCACAGAAAGACCCTAATGAATATGAAGTTCTTTAAAAGCACAGAACCTCTTGATCAGCAGAACAAAAACTGCTCCGTAAGTTATTTGACTGAAAATACACATATAATATCAAGACAGTCAAGATTTTGTGGTAGAAATGTACCTTACCACCAAACATACTATCCACGTGAACATGAAGCATAAATGAGTCAATTATAAAGCATACGAAAACAATCACAGTGGATACAACATTTTGACAAGGGAATGCTCTGCCCTGTAGGTCAGTATTTCTCACACTATTGATATTACAAAACTGGTTATGTTAAAAAATTGCTGCAGACCGGTATCAAGTACTTATGAATGAAATAAACTTCATTGTGTCACATACATATACCAAAACAAAATGGTTCTGAACTTGGAGGAAGTAACAGGGGGATGGAGACAAATGTGTAACAAGGAGTGTCATGATTTGTACTTCTAAACAAATAGTATAAGGGTAATCAAATCAAGGGTCAGATCAGCATGAAATGTGGAGAAACATGCAGGAAAGAGACCACTTGGAAAGCCTAGACATAGATGGGAGAATAACAGTAAAGTGGATCTTAAGGAATAGGGTGAGAAGTTGTGGACTGTGTTCATCCAGGCCAGGATAGGAACAGACAGGCTCTTGTAAACACTGTAATTAAATTTCAGATTAAATAGAATGTGTTGGAATTTCTTGACTAGCTCAGGAACTACACATTTTTCATAAAGGACTCTGTACCATGGAGTGACTAAGTTAATTCTGAACTTGTTTTCACTTTCACTTTTTCTAACTGAACTACAATGGTAATATAGCACAGTCATTTACTGATCTGTTTACTTATTTGTATCATCTATAACATTTTTACACTTTTAATGTGTGCTTAGAAATTTTGATATAGAGCAAAATTCCTTTACTTCGAAGTCTGATAACTCAGAAATCCTGATAATCCAGCACTTGAGGGGAGCAGTCTCATGACCAGAAATTTTGCTGTTACCAGAAACAAGCTTCATCAATGAAACAGATATATCACAGGGACATGTTCCAAAAGGCCGCCAAGAGTATCCGTACATCAACGCTTGTGGCACTTCCTGACTGCCTGTCTCCTGCTCCACCAATGTTTTTAGATATGAAGACTCCAGAAAACACAGAAGAGGAGTCTGATAACCCTCAACCAGCACATGAAAGAGACATACAAATGAAATACCCCTCTGATTAGTTGTGCAGTCCACATACCACAGCAGTAACAAAAAATTGCAATAAGAACTTGTTAAGTATTGATATCATCTAATAATTTCAAATATTTGAGAATTTACCATCCGTCTGGTCCAGCACTAGTTGGACCAATGGATTTTTTTGTAGTGTGTTCAGCTCTAAAAAAACACAAATATGTTTTCAGCATCAAAAATAATATGAAAGTAATACTTCTCATACCTGGGAATTTAGTGAAGGAACAGGCCTCCCTTGCATTGATATGGGGCACAAAGGACCCATCAATTAAGGCCTAGATGCATCAGGACCACAAGGGCTCGAACCCAAATGCAAATCAATCAATCAATCAACACTTCTCATACAGGGAGAGTCACGAACCTGACAGTTTTCAAAATTAAATAAAAAAGTTGGAATTCAAACTAAGTTTTTATTTTTTTTATATAGAACAACAGCAAAAAGAATGCCATTTAGGTACACTACATCACTACTCTCACATATTTTACTTCTTGCACAGCACATCTCTCAAATGTTCTCCAATCTCACCTGCACTGTTCCAGTCTGTCATGTAAGGTTCTCGCTGCTCCTCTAACCATATTGTCTGGTATGGCTCTAATTTCCTCCTTTACTGTATTCTTAAGCTCAAAAATGTCACGCGATTTTGTAAGGTACACTTGAGACGTAAGTTACTCTAAAGAAAGTAATCACACGCTCAAATGTAAGGAGAACATACAGGCAATGAAATGTCTCCTCCTCTTCAAACAACCTGGCCCGGAAACATTTATCGCACCACCCTCACGTATGTGCTGGCAGTATGGGCTGTTTCACCATCTTGCTAGAGCCACAACAATCTGAGGCCAACTCCATGACGATGTAATTCAAAAGCAAGAAAGTTCCTTAACATCTCCACATACTGAGCAGATGTTACTATACCTGCTGATACACCCTCTTCAAAAAAATAAGGGCCTACGATCCCAAAGCTTGCTACTCTGCACCGCACAGTTACCTGTGGGCTGTGAACAGGATGCAGATGAAGCTGCTGAGATTAGAATCAGCCCAGTAATAGAAATTTTGTTTGTTCACTGTGCCCAATAAATGAAAATGTGCTTCGTCACTCCTGAGAATCACTTCATCACATGTCAGAATGTTTAGAAAGATCTCAGAGAATATCGTGCAATCTTCTTTTTCTACATCACTAAACTGTTGCACCACTACCATTTTTAATGGATGAAAGTTCAAGTCATTGTGCAGTATTCTTTATACACTGCCATGGGACAAATGCAGTGCAGCAGCACTTTTTTAGCTGAGCGACAAGGACTCCCAAACATTGCCTGCCTCACAACCTTGATGTTTGGTGGTGTTCTCATTGTATGTACTGGATCTGGTGGTTTCTTTTTTGCTGTAGAAGCAGTTGATCTGCAATTTTGTATCCATAAATGGATTGTATTGCAGCTAGGAACTCTTGTATGACGTGGAATGTGGAAATGCCAATGAAATAATCTCTGTGTGGTTACAACAAAGTTGCGGTTTTAAAAAACGTTTCAACCATGAACACACAGTGTGCAGCAGTCCACTGCTCCATATTAAAATGGCGTCCATTAAGTGAGTAACAGATGAGACCACATCCTGTCTAACTGGCAGTGGTACCAACTTATTGCGCTTTAAAACTCGTCAGGTTCCTGTGACTCATCCTGTATTTAAAAGAGGGGTGGAAATAGTTATCAGCCTGTGACACACAATTTGAGAAATAATGCCATAGGCCATTCAAGAACAGACTGTCATCTACACATTACCTTTAAGTACTATCTTTAACACACTTCTGAAAAATCTATCAATGATATCAAACTCAAGAAACAAGTACCACCTCACAAACATGAATTCCAAGCTCAAACAACTACAAAACGGTTGACAGAGCACTGACCAAGTGTCATGTATAATCCAGGGGTGCACAAATTTCCAAAAACCTAGGGGCCACCTTAAAATTCCAGGTGCCAGAAGGGTGACATGAGGGAAGTTCCATACTGAGGAACCACAAATATTATGTGCCAACATACAAAATTAAGTCACCCATGTGACCTGACATTAGGAATTTGTGCAGCTCTGGTCCAATCAATAACTTTTAATACAATGCTAACAATACAGACAATCCCCACCCAAGTGAATGTAAATTTTCAAAAGAATTTTAAATTTTTTCTTAAAAATAATAGAATGGTTTTTTTTCGGTTTTTCCCCCCCCCCCCCCCATAAATTAACCATTTATGCATGCATGTTCATCATAATACTGAATGACAGCATTCACAGTAACTACCAAGACCTAGTAAGATTGTGAAGGAGCAGACAGTAATAATCTTTTTGACAAACAAAGACTTGAAATTAGAGGCCATTTCAATGCAATACAGACACGGTGCACTGTCAAAAACATAAGCATGTGATTGGTGTACTGCACACAAGGACAGATGAACACAGTGAGCACTCTTCTCCACATCCACACACATATCAATCATGCAAACATTAACAAACCTGAGAAGCTTATAATGGACAATCTGTTCATGGAATCTTATGTCATCAGAACAAAGATGATCAATCACAAGCACCTTTGCTCAAAAAAAGTGAGCATGATAAGGATTCCAGACATGCCAGGTTAAATTTAAACTATCCTCATATGAAACTGCAATCAACAGTCTCAAGTTCAAACGCTAACTCGACATTCACTAACGGACAGACTACTAGCAACATGCCACTTCTGATTAGCAATTTTTAATACAATAGTCGCAATATTGCCAACTGTATCAAAATGTCCTATTTACTGCCAACACAACTAACTTCATGTATTTAACAGTCATACAGACTACATGTTTTAACATTATTTAGAGATCATACAAAATTAGGTTTCATACCAATAATGTTTTGAGGAAATTTGCTGTAAAAACATTTTTAAGGTACAGCCCTGATGCTAACATACAAATAGGGTTCACACATGTAGTCTACTAGACTGTTAAATACAGGGAGTTAGTTGTGCTGACATCAAACTACTAGAAGTGTTGATACAACAATGTATATGCACACAACAGGGAGCTATACCCCAAGAATATTGCCAATTACAGTCTCATGGAACACATATCAACTAAAACTTCACAGGCTCATGCTCAAAGGCTAACCAGACATCTGCTGAAACTGGGGATTTCCAAAAAACCAGTGCATTATCAAAATTAGTGTTGAATCAGCAAAGTAAGTACAAAAATACCATCATATGAGCACGGTTCCCAACCATTTGTTTATACCAGTTCTTTTCTGTACACTTTCCAGTTATTTATACAATTTGCTCACAATTCAACTGAAAGAAATATATAAATATGTCTTCACTTCTAATTTCATAATTGTGATCTTTCACATGCATATATCTTACTCCTACAATTACCAACCAACCATCCAACCAACCAACCTACCACTGATAAATGCAGGTTGTATCAGAAGAAATGTGCCATACTTCAGGGGAACATGACTGATGTTAAATTACTTTGATATAATCAAACATACCTCTATTTCAAGCTGGACTGCTGTGGAGATAATGACTTGTAAAAAACGTGGTTTTGTTGCAGTTCCACATACTGCAACTGTTAAACATTATAAGTTATACGTACACTGCACAGGTCCATCCTTAAGCCAAAAGCTAAGCCATGCCACATGCAGGAAGCAAGTACTTGGAAACCTAAGGGCAATTTTTATGAAACTAGTACGAGTTTCTCTAGTTTAGTTAATGTTGTTGTGTCACTCATATGTTAAGTATATGTGTCAACATTACGGAAACTACAAATTTCTCATTTTAATTATATTTAGTAGCCAATATATGTACAAGAGCTCGCATTCTTTACAACTTATCACATCATTATCTCTGATATAGGTATGCTTGGTTATATTGATATAATTTAATCTACGTGAAGAATGGCATTTTCTTCCAGGCACACCCCATGTAGCAAAGTATAACCATCACAATTGTAAAATTTTACAATAAAGTCAAAATAGTTAAGTACAAAGAAGCCTAATCAAACAGGTAAAATACCCAGGTACACAACTGAAGTAGCCAATACTGCCAATACAGATACTGTGATTTTTGCAACATTTTAGTTCATTGTTTACAGTCTGTGTATGATGTACCAACAGTAATGTTGTACAATTTCACTCAAGTACAATTTCCTGTTCCTACTTTTAGCCTACTCAGCCTGAAGAAAAGATCCTGTGTTCTGTCACTGAATAATTACCTTTATCCGTGGCAGCACATGTGACAATAGTTTGTTACATCTTATAATTCAGTCTGGACAACACCAGCGACAGCACTTATGAGTATGGGACAATTTATCAGTCCTGGACTCCAAAATAATTTTAAAGTAAAATTTAGAGTACTACTTCGAATATGGCTGAACTAATGTATAATAACAGCAAAGGTTTTATTTTTTTTATTTCAGTGCTCAAGTGCTTGCAATTCTCTGTTCACCAGCACCTTGAAAGAATGTTATATGTGTGAGAGAAGCAATATTTATGAGTGAAGATGCTAATGCCTATGGTCATTTGTGCTCTGCTATTTATGTTACATACAGTGGAAACCATACTTAATATGCCCTGACCTCAACAGTGACTCTGACATCAGAGTTGCCAACACTTGGAGATGTCAATAAACAAACCCAAAGGCTAAGGTGCAGTGTTCTATAAGTACCTTGCAACAGCGATGAGTTTGTCACTAATACAAAACCTGAAGGATTAATATTATTGGATTACATTTTCTCTTCTTCTTATGTATGTTGGCAAAAATAACTTGACTATCTGTGACTGTTATACTGTCAACCATAATACAATGGGACATCTACAACACACAGAATGAACGAAGGCAGAAGAGAAGATGTATTTTGATTATATTTTGTTGGTTCATTTACATATACACATTGTTTTGGTTATGAAAATAACAGTACCCTTACATATTTAAGAAGTGTACAATGTTAAGTGTCAGGAGAGAGTAAGTTTCACCAATACTGTACACTAGTTCACACACATACTTTACAAGTTTACATTGCACACATCTGTGAATATGCTAAAGCAAACAGTAGTTCTCACTTACCACGTTCCCAACGCTCTAAGCACTCTTACTCCATCATCAAAGCCCATTCCATCATCCGGAATAACAAATGTTGACTCTGGATTTGGTTTACTACCATAATGCTCTCCTAGTGGCTGAGATACATGTGGTACCTTCAATGTTGGATATTCAACTAAGCGGCCTCCCATTAGATTCTGACATTCGCTGGAGTCCTTACTGTGCCCCCTGTCAAGTTTCTCATCCTGTCCCTTGCACTGCAAGGCTGCAGCTTGTGCCATGTGCTGCTGCATGGCTTCTGTATACGCCAATTTCTGAACATCACTCATCTTTTCCAATTTCACTCCCGCCTTTAAAACAAAGCAACACCTACAATATATTTACAATCAACCATATTAACATAAAAGAAAATGTCCTTCAATGGCGTAACCATGAAGGTCAAAACTTATTCGCCGGTTTATGGTCAAACTCGATTAAATCCTTACCAGATATGGACTCCAGAGAGAAACAGTTCCCTTACGAATCAACGCTAAGATTACATTGGTGACTAGATCACCCCGTTTCACACGTTATGTTCGATCACGTTCATTAATAACGCCAAAAGAGCAATACAAAGAAAATTGCAAATGAGATGGGAACCAACTTCTCTCTAGTCGCGGGATCAATACATTTATATTCGACTACTCCGCTATCGACTCTACCGTCGTAATAAATCGATTGGTGCGACATCACATCAGCCACGGATCGCAAGTGGCAATGTCAAATACATTTCATGGTACACAAACACCAAAATTTCAAACTTCCTTCATATACAAATATGACGTAAGAATTTTACAGGTGTTTTGACCATCTATACATTTTTAATTGGATGTTAAAATGGTTTCATTACTAGCTCTATCGACAATACTCGAATTACGCACGTAATATCCTGCTGTAATAAATAAAATTTTGTCAAGAAAAAGCAGGCAAATTATGGGTCATATTATAAGCCATAGTGCAGTCCATGTTACAATTAATATTGCACTTTTGGACAATCGTTATAAAGCACTTATTACGTTATTACGAATTGATTGTGGCACAAATTACATCGATATGTATACCAGCAGTACCAATGTACAATGCAAGAATTATCATCAAAATAATTACCTGGATCCCATTATTTACATGATTTTTAAGCAGTGTCTCAGAATTTAGACAGCTAAGCCTAAATTCATAAAACATGTCAAGTTTATAAGCACAGCGATGACAAATTTTCTTTGGTAACGAGTCATCTTTTGAGATCTGAAATTACCAAAAAATTATATTTTTAAATTAACAATCACACCGACAATAATAAGAAATAATACTAACAATAACCACTCCATGTGTGGTGTGCTCAACAACAATTCCGCCGTTAACATCACAAATACTCCTTTGACAGGTTATGGCATATATAACTCACGACAATAAGTAGACAGATTGTGACATATATCACTCACGACAATCGGTAGACACGTCCTTATCTTAAACAGCAACTGTCTTTGTTCTCCTTCTTTATCGAATATATGCATTCGCATACCACTCCTCACTGTACACAGTCTGCAAACTTCTGTAGTGTTGTATTCGTCCATCATTGTACAACTAATTAAATGCACTCAGCAATAAAAGTAATTTTACGCAAAGGGTACCACGGTTCAAGAAATTATTACACGTATTTCTAAAGTTACAGAAACGTAGAATCAATAATTACACACACAATATAGTACGACTATTCAATTCCAAATTCTCTTGGTTGCCATATTGGAATCCGAGATGCCCCGTCCATTTCCGCCATTGTAGTGAACGTCTGCTTCAACCAATCGCATCATACGCTATTCCCACAACTTTAAATTCAAACAAGAACGCGATTTTTAGGCGCGTTCGCAGAGTTGCGAAAAAGGGACTTTCAGCTTCGTCATGTCTGTCCATCCGTCCGTCTACCTGCATCGAACAACTCGGCTCCCACGGGCCGGATTTTCATGAAATTTTATATTTGAGGATGTTTAAAAAATCCGTCGAGAACAGTCAAGCTTCATTAAAATCTGACACGCATAACGGGTACTTTACATGAAGACCAATACATATTTATCACATCTCGATCAGTTCTTCCTAGAATGAGAAATGTTTCACACAAAAGTTGTACACAAAATCAAAACACAGACTTTATGTATATCACTTTTTCTTTTTAGAAAATTGTACCCTTTATGCAATAATGTGGAAAAATATTGTAGTGCCAGACAGGCAACAGATGACAATATGCAGCTTGCACATTGCATGCAAGATACCTAAGTCTACAAATACACTCTCACAATATGCAATACATATTGCTTTTCCACTGCAGCACTGGTTGCATGAATGAACCTCAATGGTCCATTGTACTCACATTGCCTGTCTTGTAGTTAACCTCAAATTGTTAAAAAACTACAAAGATGATCTAACACCTTACTCCTTTAAAAATGCACCAAAATTGGTCCCAGTAACCTTCTAAATTCAGAACATATTTTTAATTGTTGATTTATGTACACATAATCAGTCCTCTTTCCATCTGTTACTCAATGTGATCTGTATCACTCAACATTTGCTACTTATACTGCTGCCAAACACCAAGCACTGTACCAAAGAACAGCATCAGAAGGGCCACCAGCATGAATGTACATGGACATGGCTCAGCTAAGCTTAACATCAACAAACAGAAAAACGGATCTGCCATTCTGTGTGCATTACTAATTTCAAGCTCTATTCTCTCACGTGCACATTTTAGGTCGGTATTGTCTGGAACTACACATCTTTTCAGCACAACAAAAAATTCACTAAAATTTTGGCAGTTTCCCCTTGTTTTACTGCAATGCAGGGATGGAAGTGGAAGGCACGAGACTCAAACTTGTCATAGTAACGTGTCAAACTACCTTCTGGCGCTGGAATTATTTTTTAAATTTTAGCACATTCTGTATATAAAATATGAATAAAACAGGAACCAAATACGTTAGAATTGTGAAACAAACTGCATTTTGAAGAGAAAAAACGGAGAGTATATACCATGTTTAAAATATTCGGTACCTATATTTGTTGAATAAATATATAAAATGCAACTTTGGGGGTTAGCGGTGGGGTACGTCAACTATAGTTGGTGTTAGGCGTCTAAAGGTTAAAACAAATAAAACGTTTAAATTGGAAGAAAGTTGAACTTCCCCTTGAAAGGGGTCACTATGTGGTTACTTGGTTCAATATGTTACCTGCCTACACTGATCACTTGCAACCTATCAACATGTGCAGCAATTCAAGTCAAAACTTATGAAGTGACACACGTAACAGTAACCTATTTTTAGTGTGACATCACTTGAACAATATCGTCACATCTTCACAATTTCATCAGATTAAACAGCTCTACCAGCTCTGTGACCAACTGTGGGTAAAATGACCAGGGTATGATATCCTGCTGGTATGACACACTTCCCTGCAACACTGTTCAAATCAGCTGCCTGCCTCCTGTCCAGTGGGTAAATTTCCCTACAGTCGAATAACTCTGATGCTAAGGTGACCATTCATTTACATCTAGTTCAAACGTTAAGAATCTGTGCAGCTCCACCCTCATTCTTGTGTGTTTTATGGCATGAGGCTTTTGACACACAAATAACTTACCTCTACCAGGCACAGCAGTTTTACTACCGAGGTATCATGTATGAAAATGGCTGCCCTGGATGCATGAAATGTAGAAATGTAGACATTGTTCGTAATGGATC
>Ga0136643_10017347_pt1 | contig 10834 bp, 10 predicted proteins | sample TergutLab28metaG_FD_96883 | JGI IMG/M metagenome (GOLD analysis project Ga0136643, IMG submission 96883) | Labiotermes labralis P1 segment gut microbial communities from Petit-Saut dam, French Guiana - Lab288 P1 (version 3) (version 3) | ecosystem: Host-associated > Arthropoda: Insects >... | reverse complement strand
TTAAACTCCATCCGTCCAAATTGTCAAAGTCACCAAGAAAATTAGAAACATAAAATTGCCTTCCATTCATATGAGCGCTAGTGCCAATACTATTAATCACAGCATTCATTTCTGCATGAAACGTTTCGCCAACATTTATATCAAAACTTGGTGTTTCTGGCTCTCCCGCTACTTCTACATACACCGTTTCTGCCTCTGGCCCCATATTAAATAAATCTAATATAAATTGTGACGAAAAAACTCCGCCTACAAAAACCGCTACTGCTACTAAAATTGCAATTACTGCTTTCATGTATAATTCCCCTATTCGTTATAAATTTTCTTTAATTCCACAAGCTCGTCTCTAATTTGTGCCGCCCTTTCAAACTGCAAGTCCATAGATGCCCGCTTCATTTCTCTTTGAAGTTTTTCTATCAGCTTCTTAATTTCGTCTTTCGTCATAGATTCTGGGTCTTTTAGAAGCCCCATAGATTTTTTTTCTTCAACCGTTTCCGTTATCTGAATAATATCATGTATCTTCTTAATTATACTCTTTGGAGTAATGCCGTGTAAAGCATTATATTCTTCCTGAATTGCACGGCGGCGGTTTGTTTCAGAAATAGCCTTTCGCATCGAATCTGTCATCCTATCGGCAAACATAATAACCTTTCCGTTTACATTTCTCGCCGCACGCCCAACAGTTTGAATTAGAGATGTTTCCGAACGTAAGAAGCCCTCTTTGTCGGCATCAAGTATTGCAATTAGCGAAACTTCTGGAATATCAAGCCCTTCACGCAAGAGGTTAATTCCAATCAAAACATCAAACACACCCATACGCAAATCTCTAATTATTTCAAGCCTTTCAAGCGTATCTATATCAGAGTGAAGATACCTAACTTTGATGCCAGTATCTTTTAAATAACTAGTTAAATCCTCCGCCATTTTTTTTGTTAGTGTTGTAACCAAAATTTTTTCTTCACGCTCTAAAACTTTATTAATTTCGGTAATTAAATTGTCAATTTGACCCTTAACTGGCATCAAGGTAATAACAGGGTCTAAAAGCCCAGTTGGGCGGATAATTTGCTCGGCAACATTTTCGGTATTATTGCCCTCGTAAACCGAAGGAGTGGCCGAAACAAAAAGCATCTGGTTAATCTTATTTTCAAACTCTTCAAACTTTAAAGGCCTGTTATCCAGTGCCGACGGAAGCCTAAACCCATAATCCACCAAGCTAGTTTTTCTTGCCCTATCGCCGTTATACATGCCCCTAACCTGCGGAATTGTAACATGCGATTCGTCCACAATAAACAAAAAATCATCAGGAAAATAGTCAATCAAAGTATGCGGCGTACTACCCTCTGCCCTTGCAGAAAGATGCCTTGAGTAGTTTTCTATTCCTGAACAAAATCCCATTTCTGTTAGCATTTCTATATCATAATTTGTTCTTTGCAAAATTCTTTGTGCTTCTATAAGCTTGTCCTCTTCTTTAAACTTTTGCACGGTTTCTACAAGCTCGTCCTGTATGCGTTTAATCGCGCTAAGCATCTTGTCTTGGCTTGTAACATAGTGAGATGCAGGAAATATAGAAACATGCGTACGAATACCAACAATTTCGCCCGTTAGTGCGTTAATTTCAGTTATTCTGTCGATTTCGTCGCCAAAAAATTCTACCCTAAAAGCCGTGTCGGAAGAGTATGCTGGAAAAATTTCAACAACGTCGCCCCTAACTCTAAAAGTTCCCCTTATAAAATTCATGTCGTTTCTATTGTATTGAATTGAAACTAACTTACGCAAAACATCGTCCCTATCTTTCTGCATACCTGGACGTAATGAAAGTACGAGTTCGTTATAATCTATAGGGTCACCAAGACCATAAATACACGAAACAGATGCAACAATTATAACATCTTTTCGTTCAAACAAAGCCGACGTTGCCGAGTGCCTTAGCTTATCAATTTCATCATTCACAGTAGATTCTTTTTCGATATAAGTATCGCTCGAAGCAACATAAGCCTCAGGCTGATAATAATCGTAATAACTAACAAAATACTCAACTGCGTTGTTTGGAAAAAACTCTTTAAACTCGTTATAAAGCTGTGCCGCCAAGGTTTTGTTGTGTGCAATTATAAGGGTTGGCTTTTGCAAATTTTCTATAATATTAGCCATTGTAAACGTTTTACCAGAACCTGTAACCCCTAAAAGCGTTTGAAACTTCTTGCCTTCTATAAACCCATCTGTAAGGCTTTTTATTGCCTCTGGCTGGTCGCCCGTTGGCTTAAACTCTGAAACTATTTCAAATTTTTGCATTATTATACCACCCTTTTTCCACAATAAGTCATCTTATTATTATACCATACCCATAGAAAAAGTTCAAGGGTTCTATGAACAAAATTTCTGTTAATTTTTACTGCTTTTTTATAATTAAATATTGACACACCCCCCGTGTGATATAATGGTAAAAATACTACTTAAAAGGAGAAAAATCGACATGAAAAAGAGTAAGAAAAAATTTGCCATAATAGGGGTTTTGGTGGCTCTAGTGATTGGTGTTATTATTTTTGCGTATAGCAGTGGGTCGAGGGATATGTCTCTAGTTGGCACTTGGAGAGATCAAAGGAGCTCTACAACTATTGAATTTTCGAGGAATGGTACTGGTGTCATAATTACTCGGTGGGGCGAAGAGTTTGACATATCATGGTCAACATCAGGCGGACGCCTAATAATAAGCGATAGATGGAATGAAAACATTGTAGATTACGCTATTATAGATAACAGTACACTTCAAATTTTCGACGAAATAGAGTTAGGCGAACTAATAAATATCGCTGGTTTATGGGCACAACCTGATGCTACAGTTCATCCGAACACTTACACACGATTGGCTAGAAACTAAAATCTAGGGACGTACTAAATATACCTCATAAAAATCCCTTAAAAATCAGGCTTTTTATGTTATTCAATTTTCCACAATCATAGTATAACACAAAAGTACCCCTCAAAAGTCTCAAATTTGTCTCAAATTTATTCAAATCATAAATTAAACAAAAAAGCACCTTTGAACTTCTTCCGAGGTGCTTTTGTTGTCATTAAACTTGTAGCAAAGCAAAAGACTTGGCTAAAGCTATGAATTTTTGATTGTCATTAGAGTTGTAGCGAAACTAAAATTTGTAGACCTAATCGTCATTGCGGCGAACGCCGCAATCCCCTTGTACTTGCTCTACAGATGGGATCCCGCATCAAGTGCGGGATGACAGTCCAGCAAAAAATAGTTTTGCTACAACTCTATTGCGGGCTTGACCCACAATCTCACAAAACAGTCGGAATGACGATAAGTACATATTTAATTATTCCGATTAACATTTTTAATTTGTATCTTAGGTTCTTGCTCTGGCTCTAAATGTAGTGAAGCCGTACATTTTTCGCCTGTCTGTGGCAAAATTATCTCAATATTTTCAATCACTTTTTTTGCCAAAATTTCTTTAATTAATTTTGGCTCAAGAGTAAGTCCGTATTGCTTTGTACTATCTTTCCAAATAGTCATTTTGCAGCCTTCTCTAAAGCGTGTGCAATAATAACCCTTTGAGTTTTCTAGTATTGTACCATCGCTACAAACTGGGCATTTTCCAAGCCCTGCTGTGTATTGCTTCTTCTTCCTTGCTTTATCTTCGGGAAAGGATACCGTGTTTTCTGCCGTTCTTGCACTATCTATTATATAATTAACGTAACGAGCGATACTGCCCATAAACCTCACACTTTCCATATTTCCCTTTGCAATAGAATTAAGCCCTTTTTCCCATTTGCCCGTGGTTTCTGGCGAAACCAGCTCAGTTGGCAAAATTGCAATAAGCTTCATGCCTTTTTCTGTTGGAATTAAGCTCTTGCCCTTTCTTTCAACATAGCCAACCTGAATAATTCGCTCGATAATTGCTGCACGAGTTGCAGGCGTGCCTATACCTGAATCTTTTAGCTGTTCTTTCAGAGTTTCATCATCTACAAACCTACCTGCGTTTTCCATGGCAGATAGTAAGTTCGACTCATCATAAAGCTTTGGCGGTTGTGTTTTTTTTGCTAAAACCTCAGCATCTTTGCAATTAACGGTGTCGCCTTTTTTAACGTTTGGTAATACGGCATCTTCTTCGCCCTTTTTAGGCGAATCATCCTTAAAAACCTCTTTAAATCCAAGCTGAATCACAGTATTGCCCTGAGTTAAAAAGCTTTCTTCTAAAACAACCGTCACAATCTTCGTAACATTATAAATATAGCTTGGATAAAACGCCGCAATAAATTTGCGAGCAACCATATCGTAAACGTTAAACTCTTCAGAACTTAGCCCGCTTAAATTAGGACGTTTGTCCGTTGGAATTATTGCATGATGGTCGGTTACTTTTTTGCTATCAACTATCCTTTTTGTTATCGGCAATTTCTCAAGCCCTTTTAAATACGAAATATAGCCTGAATACGGCTCTAAATAAAGCCTATCTAGCGTTTGGTGAATTTTTGGTATCATGTCTTCTGAAAGATATTGGCTATCTGTTCTTGGGTATGTAATAAGCTTTCTTTTTTCGTACAAACTCTGTGCAATTTCAAGCGTTTTGCTTGCGGCATAGCCAAATTTTCTGTTGCATTCTCGCTGGAGTAGTGTTAAATCATACAAAAGCCCTGGAAGAACTGTTTTTTTCTCGTTTTTTATACTTTCAATCTTACCATCTTGGTTTAAAATTTTTGCATAAATTTCTTCTGCTTTTTCTTTTTCAAAAATTTTATTTTCGTTATCTTCTTTGTTAAACCATGTGCCAAAGTATTCGCCAAAATTAGCCTTAATCTGCCAATAGTCTTTAGGCACAAAATTATTTATCTCATTTTGCCTATTTACAATAATCGCAAGCGTTGGCGTTTGAACCCTGCCGATGCTTAAAAGTGAGTTAAATTTTAAGGTATAAGCACGAGAAGCATTTATACCAACAAGCCAGTCGGCCTCACTTCTACACCTTGCCGATTAATATAAATTATCGTATTCAGAACTAGGCTTCATGCTTTCAAATCCCTTTTTTATCGCTTCGTCCGTCATGCTTGAAATCCAAAGCCGTGAAAATGTTTTTTTACATTTCACATACTCGTAAATATATCTAAAAATAAGCTCGCCTTCTCGCCCGCTATCTGTTGCACAAACAATTTCTGTAACTGCTTTGTCGTTCATTAATTTTTTTAAAACATCAAGCTGCTTTTTGGTTTTGGGGTTTGGCTTTAGTTTAATACTTTCAGGTATTATAGGAAGTGCTGAAAAATTCCACTTTTTAAGCCCACTATCGTAATCTTCTGGGTCGGCTAGGGTTATAAGATGCCCAATGGCCCAAGAGATTATATGCGTATCAGAAAACAAAAAACCATCGCCCTTTTTTCTGGCTCCTAAAACTTTTGCTATATCGTTTGCAACCGATGGTTTTTCAGTTATTACTAAAGTTTTGCTCATGCTTGCACTCCTTAAAAAATTATACTACTATTTTACCACAAAAATTAAACAATTGACATATCAACTTAAAAATATTACTATATTATTAGGGATGTTGAGGATAACATCAAAAAACTCAATTTACTAGGAGGATTTTTATGAACAATTATAAAATAATATCGGATAGCTCTTGTGATTTAGCTAACTCGTACGTTGTAGAAAATGATATTGAAATTGTACCGTTTTCAGTAACTTTCGATGGTGAAAAGTATTACCGTGAAAATTTAGACATTTCACTTGAAGAAATTTACAAAAGAATGAGAGGCGACAATGTTTTCCCTAAAACGTCGCTTCCATCACCACAAGATTATTTTGATGTTTTTGAAAAATATTTAAAAGATGGTAAGGATGTTATTTGCCTTTGCTTAACATCTAAATTTAGCGGCTCGTACCAAAGTGCTGTTAATGCCATGAATATGATTAAAGACGATTATCCAGACAGAAAAATTGCCGTTATAGACTCGCAAAACGTAACAGCTTCTCAAGGATATATGCTTATGCAGTTAGTTGATATGAAAAATGCAGGCATGGAGTTTGAGCAAATTATTGAAACGGCTGAAAAAATTAAGCACGATAGAAGAATTTTTGTTACAGTTGACACTTTAGAGTTCTTGCAAAAAGGTGGCAGAGTTGGCAAAACTCAGGCTCTCGCTGGCTCTCTTCTAAACATAAAGCCTATAATAACTTTTGAAGATGGCGAGCTTATCCCTCATTCAAAAGCTAGGGGTCGAAAAAAAGCTTTAGAACAAATTATTTCTTTATGCGTAAAAGATTTAGAAGAAAAAAATGTAGACCAGTACGAATTATACGTCTTACATATAGACTGCCCAGATGATGCCGACACTTTAGTTAAAATGTTTAAAGACAGAGGCTACACGGTAAACCTGCCTATAGTTAAAATCGGTGCAACAATAACTGTTCATGTTGGTTGTGGAACAATTGCGGTTGGCTATTTCAGAAAATATAACACAATTTAGGAAATAATATAGGCTTGTAACACTTTTATACTTGTACGAATAATATATATTAAATACAAGTATAAAGGAAGTGAATTCTATGTGGTTTGGCTTTAATCCTTGGGTTGTTGGCCCTATGCACCGTTTTCCTGTTCAGCGCCACCATATGCGTCGTCGTTTTCATCATGGATGCCGCGGTATGCGTTGCGGATTCGGCCCTGGTTTTTGGTGGTAAAAATTTGGTAATAAAAAATATAATGAAAATCGGCAAGAGCGGCTCGCTTTTGCCGATTTTTTTTGCAATTATTCACGAGATTTTTGTTTATTCTTAAAAAACTCTTGACATATACAGTTTAACTGTATATAATAAATATATAGTTAAACTATATATTTGCACTTAATAATAGGAGGAAGCTTATGAGAAGAGATAAAAGCCTACCATTAACCGAAACCGTTTACTACATTCTGTTGGCATTAACTGAGCCAACCCACGGATATGTTCTTATGCAAAAAGTTGAAGAACTTAGCAATGGTCAAGTTAGATTAGCAGCAGGAACGCTTTATGGGGCTGTTGAAAACCTGCTAAAAAAGGGATTTATAGTGTCTATTCCAAGTGATGATGCTAGACGCAAGGTGTATGCTATTTCACAAGAAGGCGAAAAAATATTACATGCTGATTATCAGAGGATGACACATATGCTAAGCGTAACCGAGAAAATATTAAATGGGAGTGAATTTAAGTGAAAAAAATCAAATTCTTTCTAAATTTTCAAAAAGAAGAAAAGTGGCTTAAACAGATGGCAGCACAAGGTTATCAGCTTAAAAAGCAGGGGCCTATATATACCTTTGAACCTGCACCACCGAAACAAACAAACATAAAAATTGACTATAGGCACTTCAAGAAACAGCAAGACTTTTTAAATTACCGCTCTATATTTGAAGATAGTGGATGGCAGCATATCTCAGGCACAAAAAACAGCGGAAATCAATACTTTAAACAGATAGATGACAATAGCTATGATGATATTTTTTCCGATACCACCTCACGTGCGGGACGATATAAGCGACTAGCCAACATGATGTTGTTCATGTTTGTTATAATACTTCCACTTGTTATTATTTCGAGTACAAAAGGAACATTAGGGATTGATGTTTTTTTGAACCCTAGAACATTATATTACACTCCAGGCTTATGGGAAAGAAGCGGATTAAAGTTTTGGCAAGCATTTTTGTTTGAAACACCGTTCGCTCTTATGAGAGGGCTTTCGTCAAGCATATCTCTAGCAATTCTTATCTCATATGTGCTATTAACAATAAAATCTTTGACATTGTATAGAAAGGCTTCAAAATCAAGTGGCAACAAATAAGCACTTACTCTGCTTTTTAAAAAAATACAAAACGCTATCAACTTTGGGATGATAGCGTTTTGTGCAATGTAATATGATTGGATTAATGTTAATTTAGGGAGTGTTCCCACTAACAAATAGTCATCTTTGCGGCTGATTAGTTTCGCCATTTCTTCGTCGCTTTTTCCTTGCGTACTCCCTCCAGTATGCTTCGTCAAAAGCTCCTCAATTGGCGAAAAATCAGACTCGCAAATATTCCCATTTTTATAGTGGGAACACGCCCTAATTCCTAAAAACTATATAATCATACCCATCAAACACTTTATTTAGTTGCTTTGATTCCTTCTGCATCTCTTTCACAAAAGTAAATCCACATTTCTCAATAACTCTTTTAGATTGCGTGTTGTGTGAAAAATACCCAACAGTAAGTGCATCTAGCCCAAAATCGTCAAAAACAAATCTGATTATTTCTTTCACGGCTTCTACCATTAAGCCCTTTCCCCAATAATCTTTAGATAAAACATATCCAACCTCTTTGGTTTTTAGGTTTTTGTATTCTTCCATGTCATCTGCCCATGATTTATGAAGCCCTATAGAGCCTATAACCTTACCATTCTCTTTATAAACGATTGCAAGCTGAAAACTTTCACCACTTAGCCACGAATCGAGTATCCCTTTAGAAACTTCAATTGACTCATGAGCGGGCCAACCAGCCATTTCGCCAACACCAGGAACAGATGCATATTCATTAAAATCGTTCAAATCTGTTTCCTTCCATGAACGTAAAATAAGTCTTTCCGTTTCTAATTTCACATTTTTGTTGCAAATAAAAACTTCCATAACTTAACCTCCTATTTTTGTTGTGCGATGGCACGAAATGCCTTGTAAAAACCAACATTTTTAAATCCAACTGCCAATGCACTATCCTGTTCTAAAGTATTATCACGGTCAGTCATATAAATAACTATGTTTTTCCCATTTTCAAAAGCATAATTAACTGATACCGAAAGTAGTGCTTTATGGTGAGCAAAATTATCTGCGGCTACGCAGAATATTTCACCCATCAACTTATCTTTCATTGCGATAAGAAGCAATGTATATCCTATGATTTTATCGCCATTCTTAGTTACAAAAATACGCCAATTATCCCATTTATCAAGAAGTCGCGTGCTTGTCCAATACATTTCGGGATAGGCTTTATCATGAAAAGCCGCAAAACTCGCAAAATCTTCTTTTTTTAACTGCTCTACCTCATAACTTTCACAGAATATATAATCGTTTGAAGTTAATTGCATTTTTATACAGTCGTCTAAAATTTCGGCACCTATATCACTTAAAATATCTATAGGAATAGTAACGTTCCTAAAACAAAAGTTTACTTCATATTCTGGATATTGCTTTATTAAATGCCCCCATACTTTGGTTAAATCGCTTTCACTAATATCATTTACCTGTATATAATTCTCCGCTTCTTCTATAAAAACCTCAACACCATTTATATCTATACGTTCCATGTCTTTACTCCTTATATAAAAACAAAGTCAATTTTCATGCTTCCAACGCTCGCACGAACAAGCTTAACTCTAACCTTTTGCCCAAGCTCATAAATCTTTTTCGTACGCTCGCCTATAACCCTATAATTTTTGTTATCATATACATAATAATCGTCATTCATATCAGATAAAGATACCATTCCCTCAACTGTGTTAGGAAGCTCCACATAAATCCCCCAATTCGTAACCGAAGAAATAAAGCCCTCAAACTCCCAGCCAATTTTATCTTCCATGAATTGAATTTTTTTCATATTGTCAACTTCACGCTCGGCATCTTCTGCTCGCCTTTCACAAAGAGATGTGTGCTTACACATATCTGGCATATTTATGTTAAATCGTTGTATTTCCTCATCACTAAGTTTTCCATTTATGTTCGCCTTAATAATTCTATGAATCATTAAATCTGGGTAGCGCCTTATTGGCGATGTAAAATGGCAATAATACTTAGCAGCCAAGCCAAAATGCCCATCACATTCGTGAGTATATCTAGCCTGCTTTAAACTTCTAAGCGATGCACGGCTAATAACTGCCTCTTCGTCCGTTCCTTCAAATTCTTGCACAAGCTTTTGTATGCTCTTAGAATGTGTTTGCTTGCCTTTCATATGATATCCAAATTTTCTAACAAACTCTGAAAGAATATCAATTTTCTCACGGTCTGGCTCTTCATGCGAACGGTACACAAACGGAAGTTCTTGCCAAAAATATTCTTCCGCAACAGTTTCGTTGCAAATTAGCATAAATTCTTCTATAATTCCTGATGAAACACTACGTTTTGCAGAAATTATGTCAACAGGCACACCATCTGCATCCAAAATAATTTTTGCCTCTGCAAAGCCAAATTCTATGGCTCCACGCTTAATTCGTTTTGTTCTTAAAATATCTCTAAGCTCATTCATATTATTAAGCATTTCCGCAAATTCTTTATATTCTGTGGCATATGGTTCGTTACCTAAAAGGGCTTCGTTTACACCGTTGTAAGACGTACGCTTATCAACATTTATAATAGATTCTATAATTTTGTGAGCTACCACGTTGCCACTTTTATCAATATCCATAATACAGCTTAAACTAAGCCTATCTACACCTGCATTAAGCGAACAAATGCCGTTAGAAAGCTCGTGCGGTAACATAGGAATAACCCTATCAACAAGATACACACTTGTACTACGCTTAAAGGCTTCTTTATCTAGTTCAGAATTTTCCGAAACATAATGCGAAACATCTGCAATATGAACGCCTAATCTGTAAATATCACCAACAATTTCAAGGCTAACAGCGTCGTCTAAATCTTTAGAGTCTTCTCCATCTATGGTAATCATTGTTAAACTTCTTAAATCCTCACGTTTCGCAATTTCTTCGTCTGTAATGTTAAAATCAAGCATTCTAACCTCTTCTATCACTTTTTCAGAAAAAGCTAGCGGCAGCTCAAACTGCTTTATAACGCTTAATATATCAACACCAGGTTCGTTAATATGGCCTAAAATTTCAATA
>Ga0136643_10017346_pt1 | contig 10834 bp, 6 predicted proteins | sample TergutLab28metaG_FD_96883 | JGI IMG/M metagenome (GOLD analysis project Ga0136643, IMG submission 96883) | Labiotermes labralis P1 segment gut microbial communities from Petit-Saut dam, French Guiana - Lab288 P1 (version 3) (version 3) | ecosystem: Host-associated > Arthropoda: Insects >... | reverse complement strand
TGTGGGTGTGGGTGTGTGGGTGGGTGTGTGTGTGTATGTGTGTGTGTGTTTGTGTGGGTGCGTGTTTGTGGGTGTGGGTGTGTGGGTGTGTGTGGGTGGGTGTGTGTGTATGTGTGTGTGTGTGTGTGTGTGTGTGTGGGTGTGTGTGTGTGTGTGTGTGGTTGTGCGTGTGGGTGTGCGTGTGGGTGTGGGTGTGTGTGTGTGTGTGGGTGGGGGGGTGTGGGTGTGCGTGTGGGTGTATGTGTTTGTGTTTGTGTGTGTGTGAGGGGGGTGTCTAATTGAGAATGATCTAGAAACCTCTACATTGAGGCGCCTTAGGCCCACATTTAGCCTGGCAAGTTCTGTAGAAGCTTCCCAGATTTGTGTTTCTGGCTTGATCTCTGTGCTTTGACAGTTTAAGTAACATTACTTCACAAGTTTAAGCAAGACACAATTTTTTCGTTCATCTGGGTTCAAGCGCGACGTTGGTTGGCTTACTACTGACGCTTTGAGACGGTAAATCGGTCTCACCTTCGAGGGGCAAGATTTTCAAGAACAAACAACGGGTTTTGGGAGGAGGCCAACCTACGTCTCACAACAACCCAGAAAATCGGAGATGTAAAACACCGCGGCGAAAGACTGAAATCTCACACACCCATATGTATGCGAATACACGCACCTGGTCAGAACAGTAGGCCACCAGGCGGCTGTTGATCTCAGCGTCTTCGAGATCCTCGTCTTGCTCGCGGTACCTTCTGATGGCCTCCGTGCGGCCCGCCAACAGACATACGAATGTCGCTTCACTCGATGTCGTCTGCAACAAATTGTGCACATTCAGAGATACGCTATTTTAGAGTCGTTCAGGAAAAAGGAACACATACACAACTTCTTAATGTAAATAATCAGCAAGCATGTACGAAACAACAAGAATTCCAAAAAGATTTATTACAAAAAAAATATAGTTCGTATTTTACGGATCGATTTCGCAGAGGTTTTTACTGCTTAACCCTGGACATGAAACTTCTGTGATTTTGTAAAACTTATTAGTCTAATGGCGAGTGAAACTGAACAGCGCTTTCCATGGTACTACCTAGAATATCGAGCTTAAATTGACAGGCTATTTTACAGTGTTTTATGTTGGTTTTCCCTAAACTTCTGTCATCAAATGGCTGTTTTTTTTTTAATTTTAAGATTAGAGGTTTACTGGAAAATTAATTTGGACCAGACTGTGTAATCCTTGATATGTTCCTTCCTGGTATTCACAAGAATAATTTGAAAGGCAAAAGGTTAAACGTCGACACGGTGTGATATCTGAGGAGACGTGAGTCTTCAACAAATCTGTCGTGATAATTCATGTGTCTCGCACTACACTTCGATGTAATTATGGCTGAGTTACGTTATTCAAAACGGACAGAGGCATCTAGTGCCATCGTAACCGCGCTTGTGTGCCTGTGTGTTCTGGACAACGACGCTTGAAACGTTTGACTCCTGCAGTTGTCATTTCAACTTCGGATGGAATTTTATTATGTGGACCGACCTTTAGAGAAGCAATTGAACTTAGGGTGTCTTCCTACGAATAATGCAGAAATATATTGCACATTTTGAGTTCGGTTCTTTGCATGACTGCTGTATGGAATTTTGAAATTTTATATGACAATCTTAAAGTGTTTAGTATCTATATTCGTTCACTGTTTTAAAGAGCACAGATAAATAAAAGTGTCGAAGAATTCTTAGCCCTTTGAAGACTGAGGTTTTTCCGGATTTTTATAAACATTTAGTTCGTACCTCACAGAAAACAATATTAGTGTCCATTACAAAGACCATTTAATACTGTTAGGGAAATTATCGGTGTAGACTGTAAAAATAATATTAAACACACAATTAAACTCTGTGGAAAAGTGCAGAATATCATATTGTTTAAGCAGGTGGTACGTATACTTATCACTGCATTACATAGTGTTAACGAATACGACATCCCCAGTTTTGAGATAGAAGTCTCTTAAGGAATTTTTTTATAATATCTTCTCAAAACATACGATTTTTTTACAGAAGCCATTATTAATGAAGGCATTTTGTCCCATTCCACGTCATTGAAAAGGTTACCTTCGTGAAAAACTGATGGTGGCTCAGTCAGTCTCTTACGAAAACCGAAATTTCGTCCTGTCCATATGAGCTTACAACTTAATTTTATACTGAGTCCAAAGAAGTCAGTCTGCATCACACCTTGTACATTTTCAAAACTCCTACATTTCAGTATTATCTCGCTTTATATTTAGGTTACCAAATTAATCATTATGCTTCATATTTTTCGAAGAAAATTCTGCGTGCATTGTCTGTACTTTAAACCGCGCTGCACATCTGTCTCCTCCTTCTTAATTTTGTAGCCCTGGTGAAAAGCTAAAATTAAAAACCCACGTCCTTCAGCTAATTCTTTTATCGTAGATCCAAATATTCTCATAAATTTCTATGATAATCGCCGAATTCATATCCGTCTATTTAGGTAACAGCCTATGTAACAGGCGTGGGCCCGGTAGCTCAGTTGGTATAGCGACTGGCTACGGGCTGGACGGTCCAGGGATCGAATCCCGGTGGAGGTGAGATTTTCCGCACGAACCTGTCCAGACCGGCCCTGGAGCCCACCCAGCCTCCTGTACAATGGGTACCGGATCTTTCCCGGGGCGGCCGGGGTATGACGCTGACCCCTCACCACCTTCTAGTTCTGTGGTCAAGAAAGAGTATAGCTATACCTTTACTTCCCCTATGGGCCGTACGGCCTGTACAGAGCCTCAGTGCCTGTACAAGGGTGCACCTATGTAACAAACACACATAAAATATGATACGAATTCCAGGCTTTAGGTTTCTGTGACAGTGCATCGTGAGCAAATTTGTTGGTTTTCTCTCTCACTTCACAATACGAATTCCGATTCCTTTATTTTATTTTTAGGGACTTAAATGAGAGTAAGTAGAAGAGAAGTTAAAAGTTTCTGAAGAAAAGTAGCAAACACTGCCCCAGCTTAGTCTAACGTTAGCTGCTGCGTTATTATACTTTTGGCCTGTTAGATTTGAGACTCTCTTGACCGCGAATGTCAAAATTCCGATCTTTTAAAAAGTTACGACCTTTGCTCTGCTGACGAATATTATTTCCGAAAAATCTGTTGCCTTCATCTTTAGGGTAATACTCTGCAGATTGAGCCGCAGATTCATCTAAGACGTTAGATTTTATATACCACACTACACGGCGTCATACCCCAAACAATACCAAATTTTATAAATTTTGATTTACCACTAAAAGTGTTTTAACGCTTGAAACGCCGAATTAAATCCCACCTGCCATCTGCTGGCATTATTAGGAGCTCACCATATTCTCGACGTTAGCAGGATAAGGGTTAATTATGTCAGATGAGACACTCTGAATTCAGTCTTTTGTGCTCACCTGTATGGCGCCTCCCCCTGTGCTGTTCACCCTAGTATGGAGGAACTCATCAGGAAGTCCTATCATCTTTCCCAGCCAGTTCATCACCACAGTCTCCAGTTCAGTACAAGCTGGACTCGAAGCCTGAAAATTAGAGATCAATAATTCACGATTTTTTAATCGAAACCCTCCACTATTTTCTTGCAATAATGAGGTGCCATACCTATCCTTTTCGTGTCACTGATGTATGTACCGCTTCCCAGATGTCGGTTAACAATTCAACCTTTTTCTTATTGTTGTAACAATTTCTTAAAATACGCCTACTGTGGGGTGCTTAAAGCCGGTGTTATATAAACACATAAGTGTTGCGGTCCATTTGTTTTGTTTGTGGAGGTATCTGTGGAGTCCGGGGAGGTATAAGCGGGAGTGGATGCTTAGCTCCACACGTTCTTAAACTAAGCACTTTGAACGTGAACGTTCAGCTTCCTGCTACTCTCGGCTTTGGGACTCATCGAGCCCCCCTGTTTAGTGATACTGTGGGCTCATGTCCCTTGAATAAGCCTGTATTTCCTGCACACCGAAATTTCACATTTACCAGATTGGATAAGCACATATTGAAAGTGTGCCGTATCGCACGATGATTTTTTGCAAAACAGGCTGTAAACTGTTAGGATATGTTTATCTCAATGCTCTGTCTTTTGTTTATTATGTGTTTTTGCAAAGTTGTATCCTTGTATTATCAAAGCTTTATTTATTCACCAACCGATGCACTGGTGAGTTACACATTTTATTAAACCATATTGCGGCACTTGTTTTTGTAACTTTAGTTTAGTGTTCTTGTAGCTGTTACACAAACTTGCCTGTTGGGCCTCGATAATTTTCACATTCCTACCGTGTATGTGGATATTAGGAAAGTTTTATTTATTCTCCAACTGATGCACTAGTGACTATTCTGGACTGAGAGTCAATGAAATTTTGTATTTGGCTATATGAAAATGAGTGGGCCCGGTAGCTCAGTCGGTATAGCGACTGACTACGGGCTGGACGGTCCGGGATCGAATCCCGGTGAGGACGAGATTTTCCGCCCGTCAAGACCGGCTCTGGGGCCCACCCAGCCTCCTGTACAATGGGTACCGGGTCTTTCCCGGGGGTAAAGTGCGGCCGAGGCGTGCTGCTGTCCACTCACCCTCTTCTAGTGCCGCGGTCATGGAAGAGTAGAGCTATACCTCTACCAACCCTCTGGGCCACACCGGAACTGTAACGGGGTCACTTTACCTTTACCTATATGAAAATGGTCTTGGAGCGCGACAGATTCGTGAGTGTCCTCGGTTGCTGATTTATATCTGAAGTGCATCTGCAGGTATTAAGTAATGCACACAACGTGTCAGCTCCGTATCACATTTTGTCACCTCTGCATTTTCAGATACTCAGTTTAAATTGTAAGTGTGTTTGAGTTACCAATAGTGGGTCTCAATACAAAACACCAAGCTCAGTTTAGGACAATATCGAATTGGCTAACCAGGGGTTTAAGTTACCGCTATATTGTGTGTAATAAAATTGTAATATAATTACCTCAATAAGTAATTAACCAACACCACGGAGCAGAATCCTTGTTGAGGACTTGACGGGTCTCTAAATTAGACTTACTCAAAAATTCCCCTCCCTTCGCGGAAATAATACCATCCAGGGGGGTAGTTTTTCTTCTTCTTCTTCTTTATATAGCTTATAGTAGTGCAGTGTACCCTGGATTATCCGGGGTAATGGTGGGGAGGGAGATGCACGAATAATTGACAAACACAGATAATCCAAAACATATCCTTTACTGAACCACGAATAAAATCCAAACTGCAATATGTTTATTATATATATTTAATATATATATATATACATACATATAATACACACACAACCTACGCCTATTGTTTACGTAAAAGTCTGCGAATTTTGTTCGAGCCCTTGTGCTGAATCATGCTATTCCGCACCGTCGTCATTAGCAACTTGGGATAGTTAACGGATAACCCGCTAGAGTACACTGCAGTGCTTACCCAAGTGAATCCGAGGCAGTTAATTGCGTCAGCCAGCATGTCTCCCAGCAGAGAGGGGAAGGAGTTCAGTGCTGGGAAGTACGCATGCATGTAGGGACTCTGCCAGTGTGTCACCTGGAACAGGTACACAACTAGTAACACAAGCAGAAAAAAAATCGATTCATAGTGACTCAATATTGAATGCTCCGTTCTTGTTTTCTGTACAGTGCCAGAGCACTAAAACTGGATAAATGAAGAATTGTAAACACCTTTTTCCTTCCAAGACTGCAGTGTGCTGGAATGTGATGCCGTATAATCTGGTAGAAGTAGCTATATCGATATTTCTTCTACTAGTCTGTACGGTGTCACATCCCAGAAGACGGCAACCACAAGGTCACCGCCATGGAAGCCTTCTCAAACCTCAGTGTTTTGCCTTTTCTCCATTCAGCGATAGGGGCTATAATACATCGCGTCTTGCTCATTCCCCTGACAATGGCGATCTGTAATCATTATTGTCGCAGTGAGAAGAAGGCTGTTCTGCAAGGACATGTGCCTCTTTTTTGTACCTTCTGTCTACAAATTCCAAAATTTTATGTTTATCATTCTCTGCATTGATAATGATTAATTTATAATAATTCACCAACAAATACACAAACTTGCATTTACAGAACATACTACATTAAAATATTAAAAACTCCTACATGTTCTAATCCCTACGGCAACGTCATCAGGGATTAACTAATGTTTTATACAAGATCGTTTGATGTAATGACTCCATGATGATGTTTCTACAGGGATCGAAGCTTGTAGAAGTTTTTAATGTGCATTTGTTGCTGAATTGTTATAAGAAATACTAATTTGTTTGGGTTTCCTTACAAAGGGTACCGGGTTTCCTTCACGGGGTAAAACGGCCGGGGCGTGGCGTTGACAACCCATTCTCATTTAGCGCCGAGGATAAAGAAAGAGAAGATCACCTCTGTGCCCTCATAGCCTGTTCTAGGGTGAACATTACCTTTTACGTTACAATATTAGACTCTCCTTTGTTAATTGGACCGGAAGGACAAGACGTGAGCGTGTCGGAATATCATATCGAGACATTTTCTTGTTTATACAGGTCGTGTGGAGAAGCTAAGTTGCCTACGTGATTCGAGTGGAATGATTCTACAGTCGTATCGGGACTAAACGACAAAGCTTAGCCCATGGCGTGATGTCGAAAGCCGGTAAACGTGGAGTGACAGAGGTGTATAATGTAGCAGGAAGACGGGCCCTGTTTGTAGAAGAGGGAACGTGAAATGTTGTGTTGAAATGACGTTATAAGAGACTGGGATTCTTTCCTTTTGCGAGTGGGGAGGTGGTGGTATTCAGTGACATACATTTGGAAGGACGCGAAAATGGAAGGATAACTTTAGCACAGGGTTTTTTTGGTGGGGATTTGGGTAATTTTGGTTCAGAATCATGGATAATTGTATACTTTGGTTTTAGGGCTGCTGAGGCTTCGGGTTCTAGCTGCCACCATACTAGGTTCTAGCTGCCACCATACTAGGCCCACTCTAAATTTTTTTCATCAAGTATCTGTAATCACTGTCTTTGAGGAAACAATAACTGGTACTATGCAGAAAATCTGGATGTTCAAGAGTGACACGCTGTCACAGGAAATATGAAAATTTATGGACTAACGTCCAACTGAAAAAACATGTTAATTTTATAATTCTGAAGCTCACATACTTGTCATTACTATGCCATTCCACTTGGACTTTGTCTATTTCTTGTTTACAATGCAACATTTCAAGAATGGTACCTTTCGGAGACCAGCTCCGTCTCCTTTCTCGTGTAAGGAAGTGGTGAAACCACTCGAATCATTTAATTAAACTGAGATGCAGAATGCAGCTTATCTGCTAATACTTGTCACTTGCAAGCACTGGTTTTATCAGTTGCGGTAAAAAAATGTACTCCCTTGTTGCGCTTTCCTGACATGGGTGAATGAATCTTTCGTCCATACAATAAGGCATACAGATACAAAATACATAGGTAACCTCCAACTGTGAACTCTGTCCTTCTGTCATCAGGCAGTACTTATATTAGAACCACTGCATTTGATAGAGTGTGTTAAACAACCTAAGATACTTCCATTGAGAGCGAAGGCCTTAGATCTTATTATTAAGTGGCGCCCACCTTTTCAGTTCTTTGCTCCCGAAATGTATAAAGAGAAGGGCCCTAAAACAAACGGCATGGAAACTTTGTCCCATAAAACATTTTCCCAAGGAAAAGGTCATAAAATTTGGACCCGTGTTTAAAATTATACTTGTCCTTTTTTCAATAACCCCATCACTACTATCCTTTGCAAATGTTCCCTTTTTACAAGATTGCTAGAAAATGATTTCGCCCTTCATTGGGATAAGCCTGCATCAGCTTATAAAACTTTCGTATATGCTAATGTGGTAAGGTTTATTGCGACAGCATGAATCAATAGAACTGCCGAACGGCTCTTATAAAGGTTGATATTGTTAGAAAACTTACGATTCGCATTGAGAACAATATCCTTCCTTTTTATTAATTCATTCTTAAAAATTGTTTTAACAAAAAATTCTGAAGCTAAAAATTGATATTACTGCCTCAAAGGGAGGCAAAGATAAGCTAACATTTTTCGTGTACTTCCCTTCGCCTCCGCTTGAGGCAGGACTGTCAATTTCAATGTTTTGTTCCTTATTTACAGTTGCCTATGATCCGTTGATCTCCTGAGGAAATCACCATTGATCAGGCGTTAGGTACTGCAGTTGTTAATGTTGATTAAGATTAAGGCGCTGTATTGTTTGTTGATTAAATACTTTACTACTTCTACATGCTAATTATTGGCACGGGTACAACAGGTGTATTATAATACACTTGATATGATCCTTTGTCATGGCAAAAGTAACAGCTAACAAGAAGAAGATACTTTTCACCAGCAAATTGGAAGTAAATTTGGGAATAAACAATGAAGTTCTAAATGTGGGGCGCAGCTTTGTGTGATGCTATAACTTGGACACTTCGGAAAGTAGATCAGAAATACCTGGAAAGTTCTGAAATATGGTGCTGGAGAAAGATGGAGGAGATAAGTTAGGCTAAGTGTGGGAGAAACGAAGTACGACAAAGCGTCAAGGAGGAGAGGAATATCCTACATACAATACAAAGAAAGAGGGCTAACCGATTTGATCACGCCTTGCGTAAGAACTGCCTTGTAAAACGCGTTATTGAAGATAAGATAGAGGTAAGGACAGAAGTGAAGGGAAGTCGAGGAAGAAAACGTAAGCAGCTACTGAATGACCTTGGGGAAAAGAGAGGATACCGGAGACTGAAACAGGAAAAGCTAGATCCCACTGTATGAAGAACTCGCTTTGGTAGAAGCTATGGACCTGTCGTAAGACAGAGAACAGAATGTGTGATATGATCGTCTTGGACGGGAGAATATATGAGTAAAGTTAGGATCTTCTGAACGTGAATCAGAAGTGCCGATCATTCGACAGCAACGATCGGTAGTAGAAGAAGATAAATGCTCTGATGTGCGTGCGTGCGCGTGTGTACATAAAAACAAAAGGTTGTATGAGAACTGTGGATTATGTGGAAATGTTGTGGCAGGATTAGACATCAATATACCACTCTGGTAATCGTGACTTACCCCAGGCATGACGACTCGCTCAACGTCTGCAATGATGTCGTCCCACGGTTCGGGTTCGAGAGGCGCGCTGTCGGGTATTAGTTGGCGCAGGTAGCCAGGCGCCACCGCCGGGTACACACGCCTCTCCCTGATGTGCTCCAGATAGTCAGCGATGTAGTCCACCATCTCCTTTCCTGTCAGCATGTAGATAGTAACCTATATCTGATATTCAGTTCCGTCATTTTATTTGGGATTATTCAGTTCCTGAACTTCGCCGTCTTGTAGAATTCCAAAATATCACACTGTTTCGGGTCCTGGATCTTTTCCATTTCTCGTGAAAGATTGAGGAAACATCCCATGGGTTGATTCTGATGGACAGAGTATTTCTCAAATTTCGGGACCAATGTCTTCTCAGCCTATACTGAGGACTGGAATAGATCTAGTTTCCAAAAACGCTGTTTTTTTTAAAATAAGAGACGATGGGCAAAGTACAGGAACTGAGCCATCCTTGTACCAATGTCAGAGAGAATCCGAGAAAATTAGATAGTCAATATTAGCTTCTTTTCCTCATCGCAGATGGAAAATCAGTTATGTTAACACTGTCCACCTGAATGTGTGGATTACAAACTTCTTTTAAGTCAATAGTACGAGTTTACGTGACATTCTGCAAGAACAGGGTACGCATACCAGAAGCCCCTCTGTGTTGACTTTTCTGTCGCACCCATCAGCAATCGTAAAATCATCACGGAAATACGAACTTATGTCGTCATAATCCAGTGAGATTTGTAGTGCTTACGACGCGGCCTTCATTGTGACCTTACTCTCCTCAAGATTATGACGCCGTGTTATTTGGTTTTGCGCTGCTTCCTTCTGCAATTTCCTGAAGATGGAGGCAGCAGTTTTCTTAACAGTGCATTTTTGTACTCCTTTAATTTTTTGTATAAACAGTAATTATTTTCATATACAGATTTTATAGTTTTTGTCTTTGTAATGTACAAGGACTGTGCTGTCTTGTGTCTGCTTCAGAGAGTTATTGCTGTCGGTGCTTATGGCGACGATAACGCGGAACAGAAGTCCACAACTTCCGTGATACCGATTTTGACGGAAAATGAACCTGCTTCTACACGATCACCCTTCGTAGCTTTGTTGTCCCGACGCGCTCAGTCTGGTAGGTGATCCTCTTTCGGGAAACGGGTGTGGTTCACCGAATCACATACAGTTTTAATTACTTCTTTTTTACTTCTTGTTTTATTTACTCAATTTATTGTTGATATAAAATAATGGAGCACTATATCCAGTAAAACAAGTAGATCGTTTCTAGGAAACTGACACCGTTACTTCTCTGTACTCCTACTTGCACCACACTCGTACGCGACTGAATTCGCACTGGATTGCTAGCGTCCGTTGTCCGCTGCCAACGTTTTCTCATTTAAATCTCTCCCCTCCTACCTATCATCAACGGTCCTGAATATATGTTGACAGATTACATTACAACGCATGCCATGAACAGTCCGTAACTGAAGCCAGCAATCCTAATAAACAACTCTACTAAAAATGATCGGCTACATGCTACACAGATGTACGTAAAATAAACACTGCACTGTAAAATTAACACGAACATTTATCAAGTGGGGATTCGCCTTGTTACCTGAAGACAGGCAGAAGATGATGAAGCGAATAGGCGTTTTTTTTTAAATATGTGTTCCAAACACGCCCCCCCCGCCGCCCCCTGCCACCCACATCCACCCCACCCCCTCCGACCGCCCCCCCCAACATCTGCACTAC
>Ga0136643_10017344_pt1 | contig 10835 bp, 7 predicted proteins | sample TergutLab28metaG_FD_96883 | JGI IMG/M metagenome (GOLD analysis project Ga0136643, IMG submission 96883) | Labiotermes labralis P1 segment gut microbial communities from Petit-Saut dam, French Guiana - Lab288 P1 (version 3) (version 3) | ecosystem: Host-associated > Arthropoda: Insects >... | reverse complement strand
GATGCAACCACAAAAAAAGAATTTTCCATATTTTATAAAGCCTACGGCATTTCAAATGAAGAATTTATACAAATCCAGCAGCAATTCAAAATTTTTCATATGTTAAACGCCTTTGATAAGCTAAGATGGGCGGTTGACCACCGTATTAATGATATGTTTTACTATGTTACCAGAGCAAAAGAAAAGTTTATGAACTTTAAAACATGTCTCTTATTGCCGTAGCATAAATAGTTTTAACCTTATTACGCAAATGAGGCAGCTGTTGCAACATCTGCCTGGCTTGTACGCCTGAATTAATTTCCATTATCAAAATCTTACCATCTTCCAATTCTGCAATATCTACAGAGGCGAATGTTATGCCAATTGCCTTTGCCGCACCCTTTGCTAAACTTTCCAGTTCTTGCTTTTCGTCCATTATTTCAAAGGCTGTTGCACCTTGGGATAGGTTATGCCGCCAGTCGTCAGGGCTTGGGGACTTTCCATATATAAGGTGGCATTCGCCATTTAGGTAAAATATACGATATTCTGTTTTAATTTTATAAAATGGACTTATTGCTACATCAAGACTCGTTTCGAAAATTTCTTGCACAGCAAGCTCTAAGGTTTGAATAGTATCACATAAATGCAGCGCTCGCCCATTAGAACCGCTATTTGGTTTTACAACTACTGTCCTGTGTTTGTTAAAAAAACTTAAAGCCTTTTCCCATACCCCACTCTCCCCCGTAAAGCCAAAACGTCTTATTGGATGAGACAGCAACCGATGTTCAATTGCAGGCACACCGCTTTCATTAAGAATTGCGTAGCAGGCACATTTATCACATGCAATTTTATCTGCCGCCGCGTTGTTTATATCCCAAAAGGAGCCATAAACCGTACGCACAATCTCGCCTTTTGTAAGGCGTAATACATAATTTTTTGACAAACTTTCTACTGTAATATTCTCCGCTTCGCAAATTTCTATTATAAAATCTCTCTGATTGTTCATTCATTGACACTTCCTTATGATAAAAATAAAAAAACGAGCAGAATTATTCCCTGCCCGCATATTATACCATTTTATTATGCTGTTGCCATATTTTTGCTATATAAAATTTTACGTATACTGGCCTCCGAAAGGCAGTATTCTGTCATTAATTCGAATATAGATGTGCCGTCCTTGTAGGCGTCTATTATGTTACAATTGCGCATATGCACTTGGGCTCGCGCTCCATTTTTTTGCCCCCAGCCGATTTTTTCTTCGTCTTTTTTGGGAACATATATCAGTGCGCCGCCCGAGTATTCTTGTACCATCGCCAAAACCTCAGGGGGAAGCACATCCTTGGCGTTTACATATTTCAAAGTAAGTTACCTCCGTATGTGTGAATGCTAATTGTCGATTGGGGGATGTTGCTCTATATTTATTGATTTCTAACATTTGCTGTCGATTGATTCGGTTATTGATTTTAAACATTTTAATGCCTCCTTTTCTATTATAGTAGGGCTTTTGTCAAAGCCCTGTTTTAACTGGGATGTTCACTGCAAAGTATTACCTCAAAAGCAGGGAGGACGCATCGCGCCCACCCTGCTATATAGTCCTTTTTAGGTTAGGACAAGAACCACCCTAAATTTACCAACATGATCAGCTCCTTTCTTGTGTTGGAGTTGTGTCTTTCGACATCCCTATTCTACTATGCCTATGCCACTTGGGCAATGTAAAGTTTTGTTATAGCCGTTTATTATTATTTTATAAAAAAACAGACGGCAGTCACCCCATAATACCACAGGATAACCTACCGCCTAACATACATAAATATTTTTATTCTTGAGTGTAAGGCATCAGTGCCATATGTCTGGCACGCTTTACAGCTTGGGTCATTGCACGTTGGTGCTTTGCACATGCCCCACTTGTGCGGCGAGGAAGAATTTTACCTCGCTCAGATATAGATTTACGTAGTTTTGATACGTCTTTAAAATCTATATACGTTGATTTATCCGCACAGAACATACAAACGCGCTTTTTACGGCGTCCGCGTCTTTTTTGCATCATCTAATACGCCTCCTTATTAAAACGGCAAATCGTCATCTTCATCTATACTTTGGGTTATTGCGGAAAAGCCCTCTGGTGCAGGAGCAGAAGTATCAAATGGCGGTGGTGGAACAGCATTTGTATCATATCCGCCGCCACCTTTTGCCATACGCGCCTCATACGCTGCGCGGCTTTCGGCAAAGTTTACTTCATCTGCGGTTACCTCGGTTATCCAGCGGCGCTGCCCTGTATTATCATCATAGGAACGCACTGTTATACTACCACATACAGATACCATCATGCTTTTTTTAATATATCTTTCCATAAACTCTGCTGTGCGTCTAAATGCAACACAGTTTATAAAATCCGCATCCGGTTCGCCTTCCCTTTTAAAGCGGCGATCTACCGCAACAGTAAAACGTGCTACACAAACAGGTTCGGCACTTTGAGAGTAGCGTATTTCAGGGTCTTTAGTCAAACGACCTAGTAATATGACCTTATTCATGCGTTATCCTCCCCTACTATTCTACCGGTTCTGCAACAGGTTCTTCTACCGCAGGTTCTTCTACTACTGGCTCTGCTGCTACAGGTTCATCTGCAACCGGCTCAGGTGTTGGCTCAGCTACTGGCTCTACTGCTTTAGGCTCTTCCACTTTTGGAGCTGGGGCGGCTTTAATGTCCACATCATTCATGTTAATAGTTAAAAACCTTAACACGTTTTCCATCAGTCTTAAGCGGCTTTCTACCTCTTGTGGGGTTGTGCTTGGGGCAGTGTAGCTGATAAATGTGTAAATACCCTCAGTCTTTTTGGCTATCGGGTAAGCAAGCTTACGGCGACCCCATGTGTCTACCTTGTCAATGGTTGCACCAAAACGATCCAGCAAACCTTTTACGCGATCCATTTCTGCCTGCAATGCGTCATCAGCTAAGTCGGCACGTACAATCACGCCTAGTTCATACTTGTTTTGTTCCATCTGTTTTGCACCTCCTGGTCTATGGCGCATTATCTAGTTTTGTAATGCGCAAGGTTTTGTTTGTGCTAATTATTGCACAACTACGCAATTTTACCAGACATACTACTAAATGTAAAGATGTATTCTCAGCAAAAAAATCAGTTGGTTGCGTAAAGCAACCAACTGATTTTCACTTTTGCTATAAACACTTACATCTACAGCTCAAATTATCTAGGGTTAACAAGCGTAAGCTCAATAGTTTGCCCTAAATATGTTGCCGTAAAGTAAATCCGCTGCCATGGGGCATGGAAGTTAACATCAATAAGATTAACGTTACCAGGATCATTCCATACTTGGTTAATACGCAAAAACTCCATCGCACAATCACCATTTGGCAAAACTGCGGTTACATCTAATCCACTATAGGAAACAAGTGCGTTAACCTCGTCAAGCCGCGTCCAAATACGAATTATTCCACCATTACCAAGAGAGGCATTGTTTATCGTGCCATTGTTAAACACTTGCACGCCAAACACTGGAACGACTTGCGCAACATATTCGGGGTTGATTAGTGTCAATTCTACAGTTTGCCCAGATAAGATTGCTGTAAGATAAATATACCGCCAAGGTTCACGGAAGTTAACATCCATAGAATTAACATAACCCGGACTTCCCCATGGTTGATTAATACGAACAAGACCCATTGCACATTCACCATTCGGGAACACTGCCGTTACAACCAAATCCCCATAAGGAACCAGCGCACTTGTGCCGCTCAGTTGTGTCCAGATACGAATTAATCCGGCGCTGGCTAAAGATGCATTATTTATCGTACCATTATTAAATGCGAGAAGGCCAAATTCACGCGGAGGCGTACCCCCGCCTACAGTAACCAATATAGACGCCGTATAACCACCACAATTGGTTGTAACAGTAATTGTAGCAGAACCTGCAGATACAAGTGCATTAACCCGGGCAGTAGACAAACCGGTTTGGGTTACGCCTACTACAGACGGATTACTTGATTCCCAAGTTACACTTCTGTCTGTTGCATTGAGTGGGAACACAGTCGCAACCAGTGTTCTAAAGTCTGTAGCACCAAGAAGGTTAACGGTAACTAAATTTAATTCCACGCCAGTTACGGTTATTGGCACAGTTACTTCTGTATAGGCTTTATGATTGCCATCAAGAGTTCTCACTGTGATGATTACAGTACCCGGGCTTACAGCAGTTACAACACCATTCTCGTCTACAGTTGCAACAGCACTGTTGCTAGATGCCCAAACAACATCTGGTACAGTTGCATCATTCGGCGTAACAATTGCCTCAAGCGCATAAGTTTCTGCTGTGCGAAGCAATAAAGTTTGCGGGTAAAGTTCTACATCTACAACATTTATGGCGTTATTAACTACTGTTACTACAGCAGCATCCGTATAACCGCCTTCTATGGTTACTACCATAATTGTAGCTGTACCTACGTTTGCCGCAGTAACAACACCGCTTTGGTTTACGCTTGCAACGGCAGGATTAGTAGATACCCATACCACACCTTGGTTAGGTGCGTTGGTTGGCAGCACTGTTGCTTCAAGCGCAAATACATCAGTTGGTTCCATTACTAATACATTGTAGTTTAGCGCTACATCTATTACCCTTGGCGGAACTACATACACCGAATCCATGCGATATCGGCGAGTACCGGCATTGCGATGCCCATTTGCACCAGCACCAAAACCTATTTCGCCTTCCATTGCAAAAATAATTGCCGGTTCATAGTCGCGAAGAAGCGGGTCCAATATAGCAATCCCAATATCCCATTCGCCAAAGGCCAAAGTTTCAGGCACATCAAAGGTAAAGTTTACTTTGGTGCGGCCTTCAAAGGTAATACCCTGAGTATTTGTATACCTAGGCATCCACGTACGAATATCAACGTCTTCAACAGGTATGGTAATGCGCTCAAGCACTGTATCACCATCCACAAAAGAAACTTCTAATGGCCATGGGCGATAGAATGGCGCAACACCTTGGTTGTGTACCACCATTTCAACCGCTACAGGTGCACCAGATTGTAATACTGGCAATGGATTGTTTGGGTCTGACAGGTCCCAATCATCGCTTCGCACAGCAAACGATTCTACAAAATAACGATACCCCATTATATTGTGAAGCGCATTCATATTTTTGGCAGTAGTGCGCGTACCAATATTGTCAAAGGTAACAGACAAGTTAGGTGTAGGGCCACGTGGTGTTAAACTTGTGGTATGAGCCAAGCGTATTGCGCGCATGGTATTCATAACTCCACCATCACCAGTGCTTGCGCCGTCTCCCCACTCGCCGCCAGACCATCCATATTTCCACCAATAGGTGTTGCGGCTGGCTTCAATAAATTGCAATTGGGTACGCCCAGTATCATCTTCGCTAAAACGAGCTGGAGAACCATAACGCAAATTATCAACCCAAGCAAAGGTAGACGCCATACCATGTTCGTCATGGAACATACCCAATCGGTTACGCGCGGCAATTGGATAAGCATAACGCATACCAAACTGGATATTATCATTGTCTGCAAAAGCGTCCAACCAATGCATTACATAAACTTCCGTAACAGATAAAGGAGGCATACCACCGGAGTTTTCTGTTGGCCAGGTATGGAATTCGCCCCAGTGACCAATACTGCCCAGCTGGATATTCGCAACCGCGTTCCATGGAGAACCTGGACGAGAGATCTCTTCCGCAATAGCATTAACCAGTCTTTCATGGTGATATATCATGAGATGATGCTCATACCTAGGATTAAGACCAGTACCACCTGAAATTGACGGACGAGAATCGTACCATACGCCTTCAGGCATTATATAGCCGCCACGTGTGGTGCTGCCAGGCGCATGCATATAGGATAAAGGACTAAGCACAACGCTGTCTTCTACATATGGGCGCCCTGTTCTTGGATTAATTGGGTTTGCGCGCATTTCTTCTATAAGCCAGAAAGGAATATCCGCAGTACCAAAGTTTTGCCAAGTATACCCAGATTGCACAGGGTTTTGAGGCATGTCCAAAACCAAACGCAAGTTTACATATTGTCCTGCCGCCGACCAGTTTATAAAGGCATCGTTAGCTCTTAATCCACCGGTGTTAGGGTACTGGTTCCATACAAATTGGCGTACATTGGCAAAATCAGGACCAGGCCCATGAGGCTCTAAATCCCGCCAAGTAATATATAAATGGGCGGCGGTCGCATTGCCCGGATTAAGCGCAAAAGAACCACCATGGCCTCTTAATGGATTTGCATTAATTACATCAAATCTTTCTGTTGGATAAAATACCCCGGCTTCTCTAAAACGAGTAAAACTATTGTTACCCAAAGCCAGTAGATTATCACTTGGAAACGGTAAGCTTATAACATCTTTACCAAACCAAGAAATACGTATATCTGAAGGGGAAAGGCCAAGATCGCTTAAATGAACCTTTAACATTACATGATCTTCAAAATATTCTATGCGTACCCTGTTTACAAAGGTAGCAGCAGCAACTAACTCCGCATTCGCAGCATTACTATTACCAGTTACCCTGTATAATAGGTCGCCGGATACAACATAATGCACATTAGGGCGGTTATGGCGAGTAAACCCACCTGTTGGCCCACCAATGAAAAATACGTTTTGGGTGTTCATGTTATTACCCTCTACGATAACATAAAGCATTTCGTCACTTACAGTGGCACGTAAGTCAAAGCCACCACCAGGATAACCATCAATACGCGCTGTCCTACCTACATTTGTCCAATCTGCTGGATTACCAGTCATAGAAAAATTGTAGCGCGCATCTAAATGAGGGATCGCAACAAAGGCAGAGTTACGCTCGAAACGATTAACACCATTCATCGGAATCATGGCATGACCGGTTCGCTCTCTTTCAACCATCATCGTAATAATGTCCGCAAATTCATAATATCCGCCAACAGCTTCTATTACCCGGTTACCATCTCTGCTTATTACAGTGCCGCCTAAAAATTCTCGTACGCGGGCATCAGAATTAAAGATAGCCGCCATTTCATCCATATCAACCATATGCACATTAGCAGAGTGGAATCTACCTTCCCCTGCTGTATGCCCTGCAGCGGTAAACGGCGTAAAGTCTGCACCGCCTACACCATGCATTAGGAAGCTGCGTGAACGCGCCCTATCCCTGTCTGCATCTGAAACATCAGGACGGTTCGCATCATATCCATCCATACGGAAGAGACCATCCCAAGCATTTGAATGCTGAAAATGTATACCGTCTCCCTGTATCATAAGGTCGTTACCAGAGGCCACAAATGGATGACTACCACCAAAGGTAGAACCATATAAACGGCCATTGAATTGGTCATAGTCAGTATTAAACCAAAGCTTTTCCTGCCAGCCAAATTGGTTTAAAGACTCCATACCAAAGTACAAAACATACAGCCGGTTACCAATACGAACCGCATATAAATCTGACAGCATATAAACATTATTGGTAGGATCACTCAAACTTGTAGCAATAGGCGGCATCCACGGCTGCCCTGTTGTAGGATTTAACCAATGGGTAAGATTAGTCGGATCAAAATTGCCACCTAAGTTTGTTTCTACGTGGTTAAGCCAATTAGCGAGTAGCGTGTGATCCCAACCAGCCTCTACTATAAGCATAGACTGGGTAGTTACCGGCAAGAAATTTCTGCCATCGCCATTATCAAAGCCTAAACGCACAAAACGGCTTGTGGCAAAAGGTGTCGGATCAAAATCGATAGACGGCAACGGAACCATAATTTCTAAAAAATCGCCGGCAGTTGATCTAGTAACTACCAAACCACTATTTGCTACCTCTTCCCAGGTTACGTTAGCACCTGTTCCACTGGCCACCCTGTCTAATACAAAATTACCGGGAGACGCTTCTCGTACACGGTGGGTTATACGGTTGTTTACATGGGCCATACCATCCGTACGCGTATTTCGCCAAATGTTTGCGCCACGTTGGAACCCGGTAGCGGCACCCAATTGCGCATTGGTAGTGCCATTACCAAAGCCACCATTGTCTATAAACAGTGTCCAATCACCAAGCAAACCAGGCTGTGCATGTACTGCTACGTATAGGTTATAGTCCTGTTGTATGGCTTGCATACTCCTTAATGCAAAGGTGTAGTTAGCAGTCGCATGCTGTACTTGATTCCATTCGCCTAAGCGGCCGGAAAACTGCACCGGACGAAGTCCATTATTATTACCCACAGGCGGTCCATCCCAGCTCATTGGCGCAATAGGCACAAAGTCAATATCCTGTGCGACTGTAACGGTAATAACAGGAGGATATGCGGCAAGTTCAAAATCTGTAGAAACAGTAGGAATAAATGTATATTCCCCTTCCACGTTATCATCAAAGTCTGATGAATACCACTCCACAGGTATTTCCACAAGAACCTCATCAAACTCTATTGCTGAGAAGGCATCATAATCATCCAAATACATAGCGTCATCTAGATAATTATCATCAGAATACGCGTATACCTCCTGATATTCTAACGCCTCCACTTGAGCAGTAGTAACTTTAGCAAGCAGTACTTGAGGTAAATACACCATTTCAAGCCCGCTGCCCGGCAGCACCGCCTGACGAGCTACATTTTCGTCTAGTGGAACAAACACCCGAATTACACCAGCTGCAATGTCGTTAGAGTCATTGCTATGCGCCATCGATGTTACGGGAAATATTCCCACAACAAGAAATACCGCAAGGAATGTTGCAATTGCTTGTTTGATACGCACTTTCACTTTCGTACACATGACATTACTCCTCCCAAAAATAATTTAGATAGTGGTGAATTACTACTATTACTGCAATGAAACTGTCTCACTAATCACTTCTGCAAATAATCATACATTTCAGCAATAGGACATGCTGGGCTTAGTTAAGCCTACCTCGAACCTGATCCTATGAAACCGCTCCCCTCCTTGATGCGAACGAAGTTTTGCATAATTATCCAACTAAAATGGCTTACAAGACACTCCCACTATTGCCATGGCAAGCTGCGGCTTAAAAAATAATAAAAACTCCAAAATGTACAAAAATTCAATTAATTTTGCAACATTGTATCATGACATTCTGTGACTCGCAAGATATATTTGCTAAAAAATTATATTAATCACATAAAATTTATCACGCATATAACTAAATATCATGCTTACAAGTCGTTTTTAATTCACAAATTAATAATAATCCTTGACAATAAAAACCCATTATGTATAATTTACACAAAATACTGTATGGGGATTGACATGACAAATTCCAACACTTTACACACCAGCAAATTGGCATGCTTTTCTACAATAGTATCCATACACATTGCATAAGGACGAAGGGAGTAATTACATGTTTACGAAAGCAAGAAATCCAATTAAGAAGTCGATCGCCCTATTGCTTGCAGCTATACTTGTAGTAGGAATTTTTACTGCAATGATGCCCGCGCACATCCACGGATTGGCAAACGAAATTACGCCGCAATCAACCTACGAAATTATCCCACCACCCCTGCATGACCCTGTTGGCGGTGAGGGCCCATTTACCTGGGAGCAATTTAATGGCCGCTTAGGTGAATGGAACCAAGTACGACATAATTACATCCGACCGCATGTTCTTGTCGGATCCACAGAGCCGGACCCAGGGCCTCCATTTGACCCTGGTGATTATTCACTTTTAATGACACAACGGCCAAACGCTAATAATGATAGGCTAATGCAATGGCTGGCTTTTGAAGAAGGCATCGAATACGTGTTTTCCGTTTGGTTAAATGGCCGTGCCAATGTAAATTTCTCTGTTGGAGCGGCATACCCACCCAACCCAGCATGGACAGCAGCAACATTCAACAATGCAGTCATTGACACCAATGATGAATGGCAGCTATTTACCTGGACATTTACCCCAACCGCAAATGGCAGTGCAGACTTTATAATTGGGGGAATCGGGGGAGCCGGAGCACACTTACTAATAAACTCTCCTACTTTTGTAAGAGCTGACGGCGGGCCAAATATGCTCGGCAATTCCAGCTTTAGAGATGGACATGCCAACTGGGCACCAGGCTGGACCTGGGGCAACAGATGGCCGGGACAATTCCCTGCCAGCGGCTGGGATATTTACGAACACAACCCCAGTGGTAACGGCAATGGCGAATTTAACCCCGGCAGAAGATCTCTTTTACTTCAAGGAAATGGCGCAAACATGGGGCCCGAGCAATCCGGATTTCCATGGAACCCCCCTTATAATGCGGGAAGCACAGGTTATTTTGATATTTCCCTATGGGTTAAAGGACAAGCCGAAAGCTTTAGGATAACCGCATCCGGCTCTAACCCTGCCGGAACTTTCGTACTTTTCGAAGCGCAAAATATTAATTACAGCGAGTGGACGCAGCTTACAGCTACCAATGTATTCATGCCTACTTGGCCAAGCATAGCCCTCCGCGGCATATCTACAGAAGGTTTGCTTATAGACAACATTACGCTCCATCCCCTCGCCCCAGGAACCGGAACCGGTATTAGCAGAATCCAAATCCGAAACGGTGGATTTGAAGACGGAAGCGACCAATGGTTAGGCTGGGAAAACGCCGCCGCCGGATGGATAGAGCCCGGCTCTCCTTGGAGCGTATATCAGCACCCTACAGATGGCGTAATACCGCCACCACCGGAGCAGCCCGCCGGTATTACAAGTCCTGTAATGCGCATAGCTACAGACGAAAATGTACTCTTTGTTACCGTTGAAGGCGGCGAAAGAGACACCCGGAATGTTTATTTCATAAGCATAGATGGCGCACCGGAAGGCTACACACGCCAATGGCGCCCAAATATACATTATATCGTAGCCAACAGCTATCTTTTCCG
>Ga0136643_10017343_pt1 | contig 10835 bp, 6 predicted proteins | sample TergutLab28metaG_FD_96883 | JGI IMG/M metagenome (GOLD analysis project Ga0136643, IMG submission 96883) | Labiotermes labralis P1 segment gut microbial communities from Petit-Saut dam, French Guiana - Lab288 P1 (version 3) (version 3) | ecosystem: Host-associated > Arthropoda: Insects >... | reverse complement strand
TTCTTTTTTTTGTTGTGTTTTTTTTTTTTTTTTTTTTTTTTTGTGTGGTTGTTTTTTTTTTTTGTTTTTTTTTTTTTTTTTTTACGTGGAACATCCCATTGTTATGAAGATACACAATGTGTGAGGATAACAGCCATTAATCACAACTAAATTACTTTAGCGTGTTACATGGTCTTCATGTGTCAAGGGTTGTCACAGGTCTTCTAACTGAATACAACACCCTGAGGCAACATTTGTATGTAATGGGGCTGAGCCATAACACCATTTATAGGAAGTGCGCTACTGAGGAGGAAACCTCAGTTCATGTTTTATGTGCGTGTGAGGCCCTGGCTTCACTCAAACATTCATATCTAGGCTCCTTCTTTTTGGACCCTGAGGATATTAGGAAACTATATATAGGGGCCATCTGGAAATTTGCTAAGGAGCAGGGCTCCTCTAATTTAGTAACAGAACACGGTGCACAAAGGGCCTGTCCTAAGGCCTAGGTGCATCTGGCCCAGAAGGGCTCGAACCCAAATACCATTCAATTCAAATGATCTTAACGCGACATTTTTCACCTCACAAACAACAAGGCTAATGATGGCTTCTTGCATGTGAGCTGAACATGTCACATTACAACCATAAAATTTACTAAAAGAATTTAGTAGTAATTGACAGCTCTTATCCTCACACACTGAGCACCTGAGGAGGACCTTGAACAAATCAAAATGCTTAGTGAACCAAAAGATGACAATAAAGAAAGTGTTGTGAAGAAGTCATAGCTGACTATTAGCATGTTGAAAAAAAAGGCCCTCAAATGGCAGATGATTCAGTAGATCATTTAAGTGAGACTGACTGTTTCATGGATAGCTGCATGAAATTAAATACAAGATGGTGGCTGTCACAGCATCACATAAGAAGGTGTATGAGCACATGCACAACAATGCAAACTGACCACAGAAAATTCTTCATTAAGTATTCTGTCTCTATGTTGTTCAATCATCCTACAAACTTTCAGCCAAGAACAATGATGGCATTCCAATAAACACACAAACACAAATGTTTTTGCAAGACTTTGTGTCCATTAATAATTAATATATACAGCACCATACTGGGTATGTCGTTTTGATTTCCCTAACCCCACTCTTCCCAGAAGACCTCAAATTCAAGCATCATGATTTTACCATTCACTGGATTCTTCAAGTACTTAAACCCCAAATGGCAAGGGTTTCTTGTACTGCATATTAGGTAATATGATTTAGATTCACCTTTTCTGCTCAAATCCCAGTCAACTCTGTATCTAACATAAAACATGCTGCCATGTTGATCATTGGTAAGCCCTAGATACATAAACAGATTTTGCAAGTGAAATCCTTTAACATAGCAATTATAGACAGCGCTAATCATGGGTCCACCAAATTTCAAAAAGTCACCTCAAAATTCCACGCACAAGATGGGTGTCATGAATTGAGGACCCACAATTTTGGAGTGCCCTGTGAACCTCACCTCACTTTCTGCTCAGTGCATATGACTGATACACATTTTCATATGTAAGAAAGAACAGCATTAATTATGACAAAAACATCAGACACCACTGTAAAAAATATAGTTGCCCTGTGCACCCAGGGTATGTGCACTCCTGCCAAAGTGGTTCATGGTAACATAGCACTTAAGTTCTTAGTTTTTATGAACTGATTCTATGTTTATACTTTTAGGAAACTGTCAATTCTTGACTTCCAATCATGCTGCAATAAATGGATACTTTGTCAATTCCTAATGCAACCCTACGGATCATACAACCATGAAATGGCAATCACTGTTCTTTATCTATGTCTGCCACCCCAAATTCTGCACTGTTAACTGGACAAACTACTTGCCACTGTTACTAATCACAGTGCCTACTCACCTTTGTTTGATCTCCAGAGCCTCTCCATGCCATTGCGATGTAATGCCATGCGAGACAGCTCACTGAAACTCTCACGGATATTGAAGTCACATAATGGACTCACTTCAAAGAATGCCATGTGGTTCTTTGCAGCATACGTTTCTGCTTCTCGTGCACCAACCTGACGCTTGAAAGCCAGATGGAGACGGTTCCCAACCAATACTTTTGGAACACCAGGTGCGTGCTAAAATAAATCAATAACAATAAACATGGCTCCAGAAAGAAGTTCATCCACTCATCACAATCAAGATAATTAAGACTGATAAACATTAAACGGTATAGATGTTTCTGTGTACACCATGAAGGGATATGGGGAAGTGGAAGTATGGCTCCACTCATTCTAAACCTCAGCTCTAGATGGAAGTTAGAGGTCAACATCAGGCCCTGGCCTGTGTTACCCACTAAATGGAGAGCCAGATGAGCCTCAGAGCCCATCTGGATGCAATGTATGGCAGTGACAGCAATTCATACTTATTTAAGTAACCAAGATTTTTAAGTGTACTTTAGTAATGACATACACTGTTTTAGGTTATCTGAGTCCTCTTCACTCAGAGTAACAGCTTTCCCTACACTTGACACATTTTCTCTTAAACTATGTTTAAGTGGGTCCTAGTCATCACAGAATCCTGCATCCTTAAGCTGCAGACAAAAGCGACAGCCTTCAGCTCTGGTGGGTAGCTGCAAATACATTAAATAAGCAGTCACCAACAGCTGATAAGGGACAATCTTCAGCTGGGAGATGGGCAAGGGGCTAAAAACTCCTACCATAATATATCAACATGTTATGAAATGTTACAGAGGACATAAGAGGTCTTTGGTGTCAGTTTATTATTCTGAATGTGTGCAAAACTGAAGATTAAAGTGATAACTCAAATGACAGTTTCTATGAGCAACTACAGCAGGTATAAAATCAACTCCCCATCTGCCACATGCAAATTCTGTCAGATTTCAGTGCAAAAGTCAGAACAGACTGTAAATAAGGAAATGAGCAACACACAAGTCTAACATCGAGAGAATCAATCTACAGTAGCTAACAACATGCAAAGTAGAGAAGAGAATCAGCTTAATATCTCAAATATGTCTGCAGTTTTGGAGAGCTTAGATGGTAATGGGGTGCATCTATTGGGCTTGAGAAAATATTAGAACATCAAAATCTCAGTTTAAAAAAAAATGTGTAGGTCACTATAAATGTACAGAACATAAACTATGGTTTGAAAAAGAATGTTAAAAATTCTTTTGTCAAAAGAAGCAAATTATGTGCAATGATTAGAAGATCCAAGCCCAATTAATGGAGATAAGCTTACCAATGTCAGACATATAACTAGCAGATACTTCAGAACAAAACAAAGTGAATATCTGAGAGGTGAAGTTAATGAGCCTGAAACCTACTGTAACAACAAAGGCATTAGATGATCTAGTCAAACATAAATTAATATAAGAACTAATTTTGTAAAGGACAAGAACGGTGATTCGCTTGCAGATTCTGACAGTATTCTGAACAGGTGAAAGAATCACTTCTGTCAGTGAATGTATATGTCTGGCACACTGAAACACATGGCTGAGCCACTGGTGCCTCTGAGGTCGAGATGGCTAATGAAATCCTGAAAAGATATACATCACCAAGTACCGAACAAATTCCAGCAGAACTAATCGGGTCAGGAGGTATAATTCCAAAATGCTGAAGCATTACAACACCAGTTTATAGCAGCTATAAAAATCATAACAGCAGTTATCAAAATATCTATCACATTGCCAGCAGCACATATGTAAAAACTTTTCTACAGTTTTAGCTAGTTGCAGTTACAGTTATCAGTTTCTTTCACTCAATTATGTATCATGGCTCCAAAAATACAATACTCAAAAACACTGAATAGATTGTGGCCACCCAACAGATTTAAAGATTGACAGTGGTACAGGAAAAACTCGCTGCATTTACCCGAACATAAGATGAGGACTTTTTCCTAATTAAATCATCTGACAAATGGCAGTCACCTTATAATTATGCACAAAATTAAACATTTTCTGGATAGACTTTTTTTCCTGGAAACTGATTATTATGATGTGGGTCTTCTTATAATCAGGTACACACTATATATGCCTTACCATGTGCACATTCAATACATTGCAACAGCAAATTGGAAGAAGTTTATTCATATTAAACACATTTTCTCTGTCCTAAAGTATAAATAAAGCAGTTACTTGAAGTAAATTCCTTTCAAGCTATAACATATTACTCAATAAAATGGAAGGTAACAGACATCAATTAAACTACTGTAGGAACTTGAAAACATGTATTATTTCTATGAATACCTTTGAAGTGCAATGAAGTATCATATATCTCAACTAGCACACTAAGCAGAACATTAAACTATTTTGGCGTTACTTTCCAGTCATCAAAACACGTAATAAATATCCTCAAGAAATAATCACAGAAGATTACTGTAGATAACAGGACAACTAATACAATTACTCTATGAACAGCAAAAACAAAATAACATCCACCCTTCACAGAAAACCACCGCAGCATACGCTGGACATGATTGGCTGATTCCATGCCTGTACAGGTTACCTATATACCTCCAAACTACCCTCTGCACCACAAGAGTACTTCTATTATCATCCGATTTATAGGCAGTGAATGAATACGTATGAAATATAATGCCCAAGGTAAGAATTTATTACTGTCAAGCAACCTGGGCTAATTCTAACACTTTCAGCTCCTCACCAGAAAAATAATATTTGAGGAAGTTTTAATATTCTTCCACTTGCCAGCAAACACAAGTTCTCAGTATAATCATATGTTGTGAACATCAAAACAATTTCAACTAAATTCATATTATACAACAGAGGTACAGCATTGTCAGTCCTGTGATTTTGCTGTAGGCTAGATGACCAAGGAATCATGGGTCGATTCTAGGCAGGGTAAGAGATATTTCACTACTCAGAAGCATCCAGACCAGCTCTTATGCCTCATACAGCCACCTATTCAGTGGGTAATAGGAGCTCTTTCTCCAGGATTAAAGCAGTCAGGTGTGAATCTAACCACTGACCTTCATCTAGTGTCAAGGTTAAGAACAAGTGGAGCTACACCACCAACCTCCCATGGGCTTTCATGGGAGTGCACAGGAACAACTTTAGTTTACCATACAATACAGGTACGGGATAGATATGACCTTCATATCTCAGATACTAACCTCAGTATATATCAAGAAGGAGCTTACTATACTGAAATCAAGTTATTCAGAAATCTTACATGTGCCATCAAGATCTATGTCATAACATAAAAGCATTTCATCCAGCATTACAATACAGCAGAACAGATTTTATTTGCAGTCCATAGATCCTTTAAAGTACAAGGACATAGAATATGTCATAGAATAAATATAATATGATCCAAATAATGAAGAGAGGGTTTGTACAGCTGTTCACACCCATCTTGTAACTATAATGTACAGACAAAAAGTATAGTAAGGTATTTGCCTAAAAAATAACTTAATAATAACTGCACTACTTAAGCACTTTCTGACAAAAATTTTGTACAGTACAAGGCTTTCTCTAATGGACAATCTTTCAGTGTTGGCTTAAACACCTACATATCAGGCTTAAGATTTTAATACAAGTTGGTTCCCACATAGTACATACCATTCAGGTAACCAGTGATGTTAGCATTTGGCACATAGAGGTCATGTTTGTCTCCTACTAACACTGTGTATTATCTCACTCCTACTCTGTACAAGAATCTGACACACAAAAAATGTCTCTATTACTATTAAACACGTATGCAAGAATGACATGTTCCTGTAATTTAACTATTCCTTGCTCTGACTGTAAACAAATATTTATTATGTATTTAAACTGACATCTGTACTTGCAACAAATACTGTAGTAGATAATAACATCTTTGGTTAAGTGGTATGAATGATATGTGGAATATAAATAAATTTTGTTCTATTCTGTAACGTCCAAGAATGGGGGATTAAAACAACTGCAACTGACCTCCTTCCCAAGACTATTAAAGACAAAATGATTTGAGATGTGTAACAAGTTTACATACACAAACATTATCTAGAATCATACTCACCTCTTCAACTTCTTTCAGCCAGCGGTCAATACCATCGAATGACCACTTGTTTGTGATGTCATACACCAACATTATACCCTGTGCTCCACGAGAGTATGAACGAATGATGGTACAAAATCGACCCTGTCCAGAAGTGTCCCATAGCTGCAATTTCACACGCTTTCCATCCAGGAGTATTGTTGTTGTCTTGTACGCTGTTAATAAATATACACAATTAAGACTACTAAACAATCATAACGTCTTTGATAAATTCCAATCTCATGCAGCAAACCTTTTTTTTTTTTGACATATCAGCAAACATATCCATCAGCACAGTTACTATCCTTACCACCTCCACTGCAAAAGTGTGATTCTGTTGATCCATCTTCAAGCTCACTTAAGATTTCTTGCTTACCTACATCACTGTCACCGACTAACAAAAACTTTAATAAGTAATCATACTGCTTTTGTTGTGAAACTGGTCTTGGCTCCAGAGCCATAACATAGTCTTTTGTTTGTCTAGCGCATAATACTTTTTCTTAAACTCCTAATCCTTACCCACGTAATTACTATAACACTGTAATAAACACTTATTATTTTGTAATATACAGCGCTCCTATTTTTTTGTACCTAACTGCACGAGTTACGCATTGCAAACTCGCTACTCTCATCCATCAACGTCCCACTTCGTTCACCACCGCCTTCTGGATTTTTGCTTTATGGTACAAAACATCGAAATGTGCAGATAATTGCGCGTAAATTGAACTCCACACGACCATGGAGTACGTACGTGTTTACCCACAAGATGTTAAGTCACCACAGATAAAAATAAAATAGATAATCTGTGGATGAAAATGTGACTATACGTACGGCTGATAATTTGTGTGATTATGTATGATGTGCTACAGAAAATGATGTCAGTAGAGTGGACATGGAAAAGGGTGGAAGTCCACCGTTAGTATATTAAACCAAATTTAATAGCGTGATACAATCATAACCGAACTTTTGCGTGGAATCGTGTGTGCCCTTAACCTCGTACCAGAGTAGAATACCCGGGACCAATGGACAACCTGAAGTTGGCACCAGGAGACGTCCTGTCAGAAATTGTGGATAAGATGTCGTTCGCCAATTTTGTAAGCAGTATTTTTCTGTATAAGAAGTCGGGAAGTTGCAGTTACAAGCCAGAGTACATTAAACTGCCAACGTAACTTTCATTTCCAAAATAAACTGTTCACCACTTAAGTCGCATTTTCTTGTTCAAACACACAGTTTTATTTCCTGCAGCATTCAGTGGAAGAAATCTTAACTTAATTTTTCGGGCTGTATTTAAAATGTTGCTACCTTTTGTTACAGCTACCTCTGCTAATGCAAGCAACAATAGAAAATGAGGAGCCAACTGCAGGGTACATGTTAAAAGAAATAGAAAGTATCCTTTTTATACATTTGTTGCATGATGTGAATAATGTTGGATAGGTTAAAAAAATATAAATTCTAATGGCGCCGTCTTCTTTTATTACTCGATGTCCATGTGATTGCTTGTGATCTTTCCAGCAAACATGGATATAGTGCCATAAAATCTTCCAGCTTGAAAGGATTTGCTGTCCATATGTGCCTTACAGGTTACAAGCAACTACAGGTTAAAAATGTTTGATTTGCTGTTTTTGGTTAAGTAACATTGCAATGAAAGGATTTGTGACCAATTAGTGGTTCCTGGTCTGATCTAAAGTAAAGCAGTTTTCACATAATATCTTTCTTATAATATATAGTCTGAGTACAGACATCATTTTATCAGAAGACTGATTATAGTGCAATCTATTCTCATGGTGATGTGTCATTATTTTGTATGCATGGTGCTGCTAAAGTTATACTGATCATAATTGTGATCATAAATTCAGAATATTCAAAATGTGAATGATAATCCAACATTAGAAGTTAATGTGAGTTATCTGATGCCAGATGCAGCAAAGATAGGAAGCTGATTATAACTGTCATGCCTGAAGGTGCCCATAGGTGGTCAGTAATATTGTGCTGTAATTTAAGGTTACATACTATTATTGGCCATTTAGTTTTAATGTCAAAGGGTTGCATAGTATATTGTGTCAATCAGATGAGGTTTGATTTTTATTTTGCATTCTCAAAATTATTGAATAGTCTGTAGGCACATCACTTCTTATTTACCAACAACAAGAAATATGATGCACAGTGTATACAGCATCAAAATAGTATGGGCAGTGTTGTGTAATATCCATTCAGTTGCCATCCAACTGCTTAGCAGCTGATTAAACCATGGCAATAAGAGCTGTGGGATTGGATTTCTGTTAGGTGTCACTGTCTTGCAACAGTTGATTTTTATTTTTGTCAGATTGTCAAATAAGCCAGACAGTGATAAAACAATCATCTACATAGTATAAAGTTTATGTTTATGACTATGTCACTGTCATATCTCCACTTGCACATATCCTATCATTATGCAAGTAGGTAGCTGCATTAAGTGTATATCCACTCATGTCACATAATTTGTAAATATTTGTTCCAAAACATTTGTTCTTCTTGGGTACATACTGCTGAAAAATTATCCTCCTGTGTACAGTCAGATGTACCACAGGAGCATAATGTTTTGAGTAGGCATCATTCATCATGTCAGAAATACATCTTAGTTACAATAGTTTGTTACAGTTTGGGCCAATATTGTTAGTAGCATCATGATAATTTGAAAAGTGGAAATTTCTAAGAATGTTTCAAAGACCATTCATTGTAACTGCTTTGCTATAAAATGGTGTAAGGAATTGTTCATTCACACTCTTGTAGTCCTTCAGGCTGTTTCTGTGTCATGTACATTTGATAACAGAAGAACAACCTTTGAGATTTAGTGATGTCAGAAGGTCCATTGTTTGAAGTGTCCAAGTATGGTTGATAATATTGATTGGCCTCCCTCACAGAGTAATAACAGCTGCAAAGTATGGTGTATACACTGCCTGAAATTTGAGTCTTTTTTTTTCTATGGAATACTACATTTTACCTTTTTCCAGTAGTAACACCAGCAAAGTGATGAACCCTCGTGTTTGCAGGAGTAATACCTGCTGAACTACAAACAGAAGGAGCAATTGTTTTCTGACTAGCTTTGAAGGAGGTTGTGAGAAGTATGATGTATTGTGACAAGTATGATGTATTCGCAAACACACAATGCTGTCAGAGGAAGGTGATAAAATGTAGGCCAGTGAGTTTTAAGAAAAGAAACTATAGATGTCAGAATTCTCTGGTAGGTTTCAAAGCAGAATAAAATACATTTCTTAATAGATATTAAAAAAATAGTTATACAAAAGTGTGCAGTCTATTAAAGATGGATACAAACTCGATAGTCACTCCTCTGTATGCAAATAATTATATTCATTCTTTAAGAATTCAGTTCTTTTTTTGACCCTATAAGTTAAATCCTGTATTTTATAATAGTTGTACAAATTTTATAATTTCAGAAATTTAGGATTCTCTGCTAAGAAAAAAAAAATTGGTGGCTCTGAGATTATACCTTGGTAATTTAAGCTTGGCAGCTAAATGTTTCTTTTATTGCATAATTATCGAATTATTTAATGATGCCCTAAGAACATCTGGTATTACTTGGGCATTCAGAGAAAGAAATAATGTATATTTTTTTGGCAAGTAACAAAGCTAGGAATGTGAGATTTCAGGTGAAACACACTTCAAGTTTTTGGCATTTAGTCCTATGTACAAAGTTGTAAAGGTTTCTGAAACAGCACCACTGCAGCAGTGCCTCACAGTGGAGTCAGTCATTGATGTTTATCTCAAAGAGCCTCATTGCTGATAAAGAATTAGAAATATCCATAAATGTTTTTGCAGTGTTTATGGAAGTGCTATGGTTGGCAGAAGTACCATTGGTTATCAAGGAAAAAGAGTGATGGCTTCTGAAACAGGAAGAGCGGAGCTCCATGATAAACTTTGCTCAGGCCACCCTTTCACAGATGTTAGTCCTGAATTGCTGCAACATATGCCTATCAAGTTTTGACATGTCTTAACCTAACAACTGGCAATCAGCAAAGGAAGTGTTAGTCACATCATTCCAAATCTCTGAAATTCAAAGATGTATGCAAGGTGGGTTCTTCAGACCTTTAGTCAAAAAAAAGCTAGAGAAGAGCCATTTCTTCTGAGTTGTTGGCAAATTCTGAAGCTTAAGGAGAGACCTTATTCCAGATTGTTACAGCAGATGAAACCTGAGTCCATCATTTTGAACTGGAAACAAAGGGCAATCCATGGAATGCTACCGTCCTTCACCCAGGAAGAAAAAAATTTAAAAATTTTCCTTAAGCAGGGAAGGTCTTGATCATTGCCTTCTGAGGCTGTGGAGTGATTCTTGTGGATGCGATGCCAAGAGAGGAGACAGATTTGATGCCTACATCAGTGCACTGAAAGAACTCGGGGAAACATTTCATATGAGTTTGGCCACACAAGAATGCAACAGAAATCTTCCTTCAGCATGACAATGCAAAGCTGCACACAAGTTTGAAGACTGGGGAAGCCATCGCACAATTTGGTTGGACAGTGTTACCCCTTCCAACCTACTGCCACAGTCTGGCATACTAACATTTCCACCTGCTTAGAGCAGGAAGGATGCTATCCACAAAGTTTGAGACTGATTACAAAGTGGTTTGCTCAGAGAGAACTTAGCTGCATGAGCAGGAAAAAGAATGGTACTAACATGTCATACTCACACTTAGTCCTTGTTGTCTCAAGGCAGTAAAATAAGACAGAGACTGTTGGGGGGGGGGGGGGACAGGGAATAAAAACATCACTCTGCATTGGTTTAATTTTTTAGGGGTTGGAAAAAAATATTTACTG
>Ga0136643_10017340_pt1 | contig 10836 bp, 9 predicted proteins | sample TergutLab28metaG_FD_96883 | JGI IMG/M metagenome (GOLD analysis project Ga0136643, IMG submission 96883) | Labiotermes labralis P1 segment gut microbial communities from Petit-Saut dam, French Guiana - Lab288 P1 (version 3) (version 3) | ecosystem: Host-associated > Arthropoda: Insects >... | reverse complement strand
TAATGGTAGTAATGCTGGATGCACCATGTTCTGAGGTAGAGTGCAAGACTACTGGCTACCCACTCCACTCACGTTTCCCCTTTACTTGCCCTACCATGCGTCACCTTGTGCATCAGATTTCAACTGAGCTCTACCACAGTACAGGCTACTGCAACTAAACTGTAATGTCAATCTTACTGTCTGAGAGCAGTTCCAAATGTTCTAGTGCAAAATTAAATGTTCAGCTTTACTTTGATTCTTGTCATTTTAATTAACAGCAACACTCTTACCAGCTATAAATGCTGCAAAATCAAAATGCACATATGTTATTTAAAAGTAACAAAATTAGAAGACAGAATATAACATACTGCACACAAACATGAGGTAATAAATTCCTAAGGTCAGGTGTGGAAGGCACGTGATGATGATCCTAAGTGGGAAAATTATGAAGGTGAGAACAGGGTAGGGTTGAAATGAGTGATGCTATTTTCCAGGTTTTTCGCAATATTTTGGCTTCAGAACCTCGAGTAACCAGGTTCAAAATTAACTGGGATGATACAGACACAATGCATCAGTCAAAAGAAGACACTACATACAAAATGGAAGAAAAGGTTTCTTCTGATGGTGCTGTGGGCTTCAGTGAAAATAGCAGTCAAAGTGTAATGGAGGTGATGTAAATGTGTTAGAAAAGGACTTGTGTTTTTTCATTTGTTTTTGTAATTGCCTGATTGTTATTACAAATGACTGCACTTTGATGGACATTATAGGGTACTCCATGAACATATTCTTGAAACCTAGTCACAGTACTGTTGAATGAGTATTTTACAGAGCACCTAAGTGACAGTGGTTGGAAATTCCCTTGAACTGTTGGTATTAAAAGAATTCAGAAGGTTGAACCTGTTGACTGTGGTGATGCTGCTTTGTGCTTGGAAGCTATATTAAAAAAAAAAATGGTAAACCTGAGACATGAAAAGTGGTCTGTTGAAGTCCCAAGAGTATCACAGTGCAAAAGCGAGAAGTAACTAACAGAAGCTGCAATGAATAATGATGTCATTCTAGCAGATATAACAAATTCTCGGAAAATGGTGGAGTCTCGTACTGCAGAATTATATTATTAAAAATTATTTCCTGAAAGTTTCCAATATTGAAGTTCTCCAGTTCTTTAACATTTCAGAAAAATATGATTAAGGTTGAAGTTGAACTTCATAAAAAGGAAGAGACACATTAGTAATGCTCAATACTTGTTCATTGGCACTATCCATCTGATGTTGCACATTTAAACACCACTTAGGTGATCAGAACTTGGAAGTTGTGTAAAGTAACCAGTCTTCTTATCCATTGGTTGTGTGAATGTAGTAATGGTAATTCTGAGTGATTGTTAATTAGTTGGAGATTTTTGTTATAATAGTGTTTAGGAGTCTGTTAGTACAAAATTTTCTGTTAATTTAAAGGCCAAGGCTTCCTGCATTGACAGTAATAGCACCTAAGATACAAAAAAATAGATTTCTGAAGTTACATAACTATCAGTATCTTGCTATTAGCTGGAGAAGTGTGCTGCTTTAAAACTGCAATAATTTTGGCTTTATGTTGTAATATGTATGTGGTATTATTAAAACTGCCTTCTGTGAAGGTACATCGAATATATGTATCAGGGTTTAGAAGACCTACCTGTATCAGTGTATGTAATGACAGGTTGTTAAAATGTCTCATGTATGTGTTCTCACTTTTTTTTGGAACATTTTATAGAGCCTTACAATATCTTAAACCAATATGTATGGCACATGGATTGCATAACACATTAGAACTGTTCTGAAAAAAAGCATAACCTAAACAGCCTTACAAAGAGTACATGTATTGTCTGAAAAACATTAGGAAAACTGTTCTGAAGGAATGTAAAATTGAAACATATGTGGATGTGCACATTGTATAAAAGATTTACCTTCTACAATGATTTACAGCACTTGAAACATGAAGACTGAGATTTAACAAATTTTCAGATATTTTGTGTCATCAACTGAAATTTGAATTATCATATTGTATCTGTGAAATTTAAATGGAGCACTTATATATACTTAAAAATAAGTGGTATTAAGTTTAATTGGTAGAGTATTCAGTAGTAGTTTTAATATACGAAAGTTAAAAATCGTTTAGTGGTTTTCATATGGACTATACAATGCTCCTTTCAGGCAGGAGCTAGTTTATTACCAGGTTAGGTATAACTCTTCATTTAAAGGAATATTTGTGACACACGAAATGATGCATAATAGTGGTAATTTTGTTAAAAAAAAAAAACACTGATCCTGCTGTACGTGTTAGTCATTATTCTACATTTTTCAAATGTTCAATACACATATCATTCTTGATGTTCAGAATTTTCACCTTTCGTTTCACCCACTTTAATGTTATCTCCACCATTCCTGACTGGTTGCGACAAATTGGGATGAGATCACATGGCTGGCTAGTGTTCTCCTGCTATTGTGCAGATCCTTCTGAGCTCTTTCATTAAGCAAGGATGACTACTTTTGAGCTTTGAGAATGACATTCTCCTTGAATTGTTTAATATATTTTATGCTTCCAAATAGCATTTTTTAACTAAAAATTGTATTTTTTGAGGTCTCTTATTTTCATTACCGATATGCACATTATGGTTTTATCGATCCCAACTGATCGTGAACACAAAGAATCTACGGGTATAATGAAATGCACAGTGACACAAAACATGTTTGGTAAGTGTATACTGCATATCAAAGCACACCTTTCTATGAAGTAAGGTACGTTCAAATGAAGACAGAAAGCAAATTAAATTCTTGGCAGATGCAGGCTCATGTTTTGCTGAGCTGATATGCTCAGGGACACAATGAAATGCACTCTACAATTTTGATACATCTAGTACCCTGTTTATGAAGTGGATTTTCTATGGATGTAGAGATACAGATGGAGGAAAAAATACATTTGTGGTATTTGGGGTACTATTTGTCATACATGAAGAATACTTTGGACAATGAGTTGCAACCTTAATACTTTAAGGACCAAAGGGATACAGCCCAATGCTGGTTACTATTTTTGTTTTCAGTCACTGTAAATTTCACATAGTGGGAAACAGTAAGTTATTCTGACAACATTTAATATCACCGATTACGAACACAATTTTGTGTTCAAAATGTCTGACACGTCTCTGTACCTTATCACAACATTCTCATCTCCAAAATTTCATCTGACAGTGTTTGATCTTTTAGCAAAACCAGAATTCTTAAACTTGTGTAAGTAAATTATACAATAACAAAAAACTGTGAAGCCAATGTAATCATTTGATTAACTTTACCACAATTTCAAATGCATTTAAGCAGACTGGATAATCTGATTATCCCATTACTGCTGTACACCTTCAATCTTACAATTGCTGATGTCCAGGCACATACTACCCTTTTCATGTGTAATGTAACTCATATCCATTAATACAACAAAGAGAAACTGGCATATTTTAAACTACAGTGCTTATGAAACACAAGAATGCAGTTTATCAATGTCAGCTGCATAATTTGTCAATGGAATAAAACTGGGTACGGTGTATTACTTTTCCTCAGTAATTCTGAAGGCTCTCCTAACTGAAGAGTTCAATTAAATATAGGAATTCACATGTGTCATATGTATTTTAAGCATACTTATTTACAATAGTATGTAGCCAGCTTATTACAGAAATCTTGGAACAAGCATATAAACATCCCTTGTCACTTCCAATACAGTATTAATGATGATGGAAATTTTAGTGCAGTGGCTGAATGAAGAAATTTCACCCACATCAAATGCTGGATACAAATTTAAGTTCATTTGTTGTTATCCTCATAACTTGGGTGACATTTCTTCAAAATAACCCAAAGAACAGACTGTCCTCATAATGTTCACTTGTATTATTTTTCTCTGTGGAATTTATACACAGACATAACAAACTTTACAATATCAAACATAACTTCTTTCACTTTGCTTAATTACAAACAATGAACAAAGCTTTGGCAATTATTCTGTGAATCAACTTATCAGAACCCCTTCAAATTTTTTATAACCCACAGTAAAACAGTTATGAATGTACAGCATTTCAAAATTTGTTTTCATTCTGCTGTTAACATGAAATAACATATATAGCCTCTGATCATCTTTGTAACTACCATCAAGCATACTATACACATTCTTTTTGTTTTTTCTTTTGTTTTTTTGTAAAAGTATGAAATGACTTTAATGTGTTCCCCACTACAGCACAATTAAATAAAGAATTCATCAAATATGAATTTCTCATCGTGTCTTTCATACTGACACCAGCAATGATAGCAGCTGCTTCAGTGATTGCCTTTTCATGCCCTATTCAAAGATCACTTGCTACAAGTTTAGATTTAAAACTAAAAGATTAATTAAAAAATTAACACTGTCTTGTGTATAGTACAGGTCTGTGCAATACATAGTTTATCACCATATTAAAAGTTTAAAAAGCATTGCCTCTTCCCAGTTTAATAAAATAGAAGCAAGGCCACCTCTTTCAACTTGTTCATGGACTCCACACTGATAAACAATTATGTGATTACCGATTCTTCAGAGATTACAAATATTGACAATACCCTGCTTGTACACAGAGAACATATTCTCTGTCAATCATGGTTCTTGAGTCAAATCATTTATTGTTCTCACACAATATTTGCAGTTGTTTGCAGTTTCATATTCAGTTCATGACACTCACAGCTAACAGACATCCACCACAAATATTCAGAACTTACATAAATTAAATAAGGTGTTTGTCATATCAGTATTTTCAGCACTTGTTCTTGCAGTTCACTATACATAATTCAACTCATTTTCTAAGGTTCATAACAGTGGACATAATATGTGCTTGTAAGCCACATGCTTCCATTTCATCACAGCTGCAATCCAAGACATGAGAAAACGATCTCATTTCCCAATAAACTTGAAACCTTACAGTATATATTACTGCACAATACACAGACACCAAAGGATCCAGTAACAGAAATTCTTGTTTACTATGGATGAATCCCATAAGGATATCTGCTCTGATGCTAACTTTACAGATGGCAGACAGGAGTGCTTTACGAAGCGAAAGTAAAGCGATCCCATTATAGGCCCGGTGTGGCCCAGAGGGTGGGTAGAGGTATAGCTCTACTCTTCCATGACCGCGGGGGGGTTAGTGGTCAGCAGTATGCCCTGGCTGCACTTTACCCCCAGGAAAGACCCAGTACCCACTTTACAGGAGGCTGGGTGGGCCCCAGGGCCGGTCTGGACAGGCGGAAAATCTCGTCCCCAACAGGATTTGATCCCGGACCATCCAGCCTGTAGTCAGTTGCTATACCAACTGAGCTACCCGGCCCACGCATTATGTAGTACCAAGAAACAATCTGATGAACTGAGTAACACCAGTAGTAGGAGTGGCAGCAGCAGTGATGTTTACATTCTTTCTTCAGGAAGTCTTCTGAGGTATTCGAAGAGTGATTTTGGTGGAATTCATTTTCAAAGAACAAGCCTGATCTTATGTGCCAGCTTTAAGAATATGAGACTGTTTATACAGTAGCAAGTTTCATCAAAAGAGGTAGCATTCAACTGCAGAGGACAGTAGTACAGAGAAGCTATATTCTCTGTACCTTGCATGATGCCATTTAGGAAGATATATTAAGCAGACAATAGAAGATCTTTGTTAGCTGTGTGAAAAGTTTTGTAGCATGATGAAACAGGACTTGCAACCAATAAGCGAACACATACAGCAACCAACAAAGCAGAATACTGATAGGGATGGGACCTTTGAAGTCATGACTGGTGAAATAATTATTAATTCTGAAGATGTGAAAAGTGACAGTTGTGAACATCAAAACTCAGATTATGTAGGCTAACTTATATGCCATTTGAACTGAAGATACATGTTGGGCAAGTAGTCAGTGCTTTCAATCACACCTTTCAGTGACATGTATTGATTTCAAACTTTGCCTTTTCTGTAACATTACTAAGACTAAGAAATATGTGGTGCGCAGCATACTGTTGCCAAATGACAAATTGGTATTTTCTGAAGTTACTTATTTACCATTATTTCTCTGCTCATTTTTTGTAATGTGTAACAAACTGTCTCAAACTAGTCACAAGCACAACATTACAAACATCCCATCTTTCCATACCTGTGCCACAAGAATATTTAATCTTAATCTATACATCAGATGTAATCACACATTTTTCACACATCTGAAACTCTATTAGTAATATCAAACGTGATAGTTTTAGTGGGATCAATTCAGCGAAAGCCTAATAAGGAGGAGTCAGTTCAACAAAGGCATATTTAATGTTTAAAATTATATCTGGCCAGGTTTTGGCTTTTGAAAAACCTATGAACAAATTGACACACACCATTTTATTTCATGCAATTCAGAGCTCTCTGTCTTCAAACAGATGTATAAAGTCAATTATGTAACTTATGTTATCACAATAGCATTCATTAACATTTATCACAGTTAATTATTTTTATTTCTACAGACACATTTTGGCCTATATACATCATCTTCAGAGAGGACCTATGTAGGTTATGATCACTCACCAGCTTCGACAACTTATTCGTTTCAATGCCAATTGTAAGTGCTAAAATTCTTTGGCATTCTAAGTCTCTGAACTTTCACATACAAAAGTGTTTTATTTTATGCAGTTCAAAATATTGTAATTAAAGCTATACTCACTACTGTTTTAAAAACCACTGTATTGTGATAACATAATGTATGTCAGACATCAAAGAAATGGATCAGTTAAAATGGGTGAATTATGTAATTTATGTTAAGTTACATACATTAACACATATAAAGTATTTCAGCCTAAAATTGATCATAATTTTAAAATTAAATGCACAACCATTCAAATCTGTCACTCACTGACGAAGAGATACTAATTTAAAATAATGACTTTAAGTACATAAGCTTGAACAGTTACATTAAAAATTATAGTAACTGAAGGACCCCTGGGATGAACATCGTAACAAGAATGTATGTGCACTCTTTGTTAGATTAAAAAAATTACATCTCACACATGGGATTGTTTTCTTAATCACAATTAATGCTACAGCTCCATTCCATAAGAAAAATCATACTAAAAAAATACTTATTAGCACATTAGCAAGTCACCCATTAGTAGTGTTGTCTGCACCAATAACTGTTAAGGTTGGAATGCGCTAGAGGAACCCCAAGCTTACACAATTGGTATTAAATATACGACTCTCTCCTCCTAAGATGTGCACGCACATACACAACACACAACCTAATATGGCCAGAATGCAGTTGGAATATATCCTAACTTACCAGTCACACAGAACAAGGAACAGTTCATATACAGCAGCTGTATTATACCTCAGTCTGTAGGCAACATGATGAAGCAGGTACTTCGCACATATGATGTACAAAGTCTTATTTACTAGCAGGGTTCTCTTTTCCTCACAATGTCCATACAATATTAATGTTATATAATTCTCAAATCATTACTGTATGTTTGTCATATACAACACTTACTATGAAAATTCTTTGCTTGTACTCACTAAATGATTCAATACTATCATACCACCATTGTGTGAAATATCCATCATCTTACCACAAAATAAAATAAATGCTGTCACTATTTAAATTAGGGTTAAATCATCTTCAAATTTTAAAATGGGAGATCTGAATTCAATACAACAATAAACTGCTTCAGTTTGCTGTACAAACTACTTTCACCCGCTCTATTATCCCATTTGCTGCCACTGTCCCTGCACTGTGTTTGATCATGTTATTACAGCCGTTGTTTATTTTACTGGTTGACAGTATGCTGAAAACCAATTCATATAGACATTGGTGTGTCTGGTGTAACTGTTGTCATTCTATTAAATTTTGTTCTACACCAATGTGACTATCACTAGAAGTGCAATTTGTTTGGTTACATAGTTCTATAACCACACAAAGTGTTTAACTGAAACAGAACTAGTATTACAAATTCTTCTTCTGTAAGTTATAATTTATAAGTATATGCTTTTAGCACACACTTTATCATGCATATTTAATACTTTTTTTTTTATTCAATACTTACACTATGGATCTGTCTCCTTTGTATGAACTGTACTGGCTGTTATGTATGTATGTTCTGTGTGTATGTGCAGAGGACTATTGCAATCTGTATTATGTTCTAATTGTTAATATCATGAATATTATATTTATCTACAGAATTTTTGTTTAAAAGTTTTTCCTTGGCTGCTCAGTATATAAAAAATTTCTATGTTATCCATACATGGTCTCTTCTTCACCTTGTGCCATATTTCCATTGTTATCATCAATATTACTTTATTTATGCCCAGAGTTGAGAATGCAAGCAACATAATTTGAAGTATCTTTACTTTATTTAATAATTTACATTTTTTTAAATTCCAGTCTGGAAGATCTGCCTGTTTAAAAAAATTTTAACTTATATATTGCTATGTGTTCACACATAACTGGTTTTTACAATTTATGTTGTAATAATTAACAGCTGGTGTTACTGGTTTTGAAGGCCATCCTTGAAAAGTGATAATGAGTTTTGTTTCTTTCCCTACATAGGTGAAAGTATACTACTAGTGATAACAACACTGGTGTGAAATGGTACAGTGAGGAAGAATGGCTGTGATGAATCTCATATAGTGTCATAGAAGGATGCAAACTGAGATAACAGAGTGAATGTGGTTAGAATGGGAAACTTTCAAACAACTGATAAATGTATGAAGTACACATTTCCTATTTTATATAGTGTGTAATGATTATTTTAACCCTGATTTTTATAGTAAAATATATGGTGTTTTGTGTTTTGAATGTCTATGATAAGAAATTTCCCTTGAAGGTCGTATTATCATACTGAAACATGTAATGAATATAATATCCAATGCTTTCCACAATAAATGTTGTGACTAACACATAGAGTATTGTAATATATTTAGACAGAAACAACATGATGATAAAATACACCATCACATTTCTCTTGCAGTATGCTTCGAACACAACAAAGATCCACCATTTTACAATGTTGAAATTCCATCATTTGGTAAAATAGTTCCTGATGTACATAATACTGTATAAGAAATGAGGCCGAAAAAATTGTTATGTCGGGGTAAATGACAATAAGTCTGACAATTAGTACTGAAGGAAGGGATGGATATCAAGCTGCAGTCTTCCAGCTCCAAGATTGTATTATTAAGTTAAATATGTTTACCCTCAAACATGAAGAACCGAAAGTCCAACTTATGTATTTCCTACAAAGCAAACCTCCTACTGGTACAGGAAAAAGGCATACACCTCTCACACATTCAAAATATTGCCATCGTCTTGCCCAAGTCATCACTGCATCATGTAAAACAATGTCTATTAGCCAAAAGATGTGTCTGGTTGCTGAAGGAAATCTTCAAGAGTTCAAGCATTTGGAGGGGCATTTATGGGTTCAAACTCTCCTCTCCCCAGCCAAAATTAATAGAATATACACTACAACTTTTCTCCTATAATTAAGTAAAATGTCTCCAAAGTACAGTATTGGATTGTCTTTAGGGAACTCAAAGAAACTAAACTTTCAAGAATAAAAAAAACTTGCTGAATGATTATGAGAATATATTTCTCAATGGCTGCTGAAAAAGAAATATTTTGCTGAAAAATTAGAGAAGGCAGCTTTTATTTTTGCATTATAGACAATACAGTATTCCTGTGACATAATTTTATTTTCTTTCACTAGCCTCTGAAATGTGATCTTCATATCTAAAAAGTATATATTATCCAATAATGAAATGCATTTAGATTTTTATAATTAATATCTGTAGCTATTAACATTTGTAACATTTTAGCACTGTGACAAAACATTAGTTTTACATTCTTGGTAAATCATTTTCTTATCTTTAGTATTATTTTATTTGATGATGATAAAGCCCTCAAATATGTTCAGATGAATGATGACAAGAACAGTGATGGTTCTTTAAACTCAATAACAAGGATCATGCAGTCAACACAACTACACACAACTACAGTTGTACTTACAATATTATACTTGTTATTCAATTTACAAAACACAATGGGATGTCTTCTATTAAGATGACTCAAATTGTTGGTTTACTTGTTGTTCAAGCACCTGGTGCAGCTGCTAGCCTGAGAAGTTCATGAAAACTTAAAGTACCCTGCTTTTCAATAACTGATCTGAAAATTTCCAAACTATCACACTAGAATATGCATATTTATAATTACCGTCACTCTTATGTGCCAAAACTGTCTACCAGATTACTATTATGTATACACAAAATGGCCATGGCTCACTGTTAATGGAAGTCATAAATACTGAAGAATCATGACGAGCCAGAATGAAGACTAATGTCTATGGGGCTCAAAATAACATGCAATATGACAGACTTGTACCTGTGTCAGAGTAACCTACTGCCTCCATCTGTAGGGCAGATGGGTAAGCGATGTGGGAAAACAGTATGACAGGGACTGGGGGCAAGGACATGGTTCTTCAAGTGACCCCACAGGACAGGACCAAAACATACAGGAAAGAAGGAAAGTATAAATTTGTTTTAGGATTTGAAGAGCTGAACTATCTCACCTCTTTCAGTGTATGTTTTGGCAAAAAGGATGTGGGCAAGGGGGGTGGGGGGTACCAGGCTGCAGTCCCCACCCCCAAAATAAAAATTTTAAAAATAACACATACTTTGTATGAAGATCAGACCCTGTGAATTAAAGCAGGTGAGTCATGGAACATGTAGTTATATTCATATGTATATAAATCAGTTGCCAACACTACCCCCCCCCCCCCCACTCTCTCAATCACAAATTCTGCCGTCCCACAAATTTGACCCTC
>Ga0136643_10017339_pt1 | contig 10836 bp, 5 predicted proteins | sample TergutLab28metaG_FD_96883 | JGI IMG/M metagenome (GOLD analysis project Ga0136643, IMG submission 96883) | Labiotermes labralis P1 segment gut microbial communities from Petit-Saut dam, French Guiana - Lab288 P1 (version 3) (version 3) | ecosystem: Host-associated > Arthropoda: Insects >... | reverse complement strand
TGTCAAGCAAAGTTTCAAGCTACAAACTTCAGGACCAATTTCGTACTCCCACACCCACACCCACCCCAAAACTCATGAAACCTTTCTCTTCTCTCCCCCCCCCCCCCCTCAAGTTTAATTTCAAATCGAGTCAGAATAATCTTACCTCCAAAAATATAAAACTGTTCATAAAACAACGTACTTCTAAATTAGTCGTTTTATAATAGAACTTAAAGTAAAGGTAACGCCGTCCCGTTACAGGCCTGGAGTGGCCCAAAGGGTTCCAGGAAGTTAAGGTTCCCAGATTTCATGACAACGGCATAGGCTAGTGGTAAGGTTGTCAGCCCTACGCACCGGCCGCCTTTACCCCCCAGGAAATGCTCCTGGTACTAATTTCTGTTAGAGGCTGAGTCGACCCCAGGGCCATAGTGCAATCGTAAGGATTTTATTACAATGAAAAGTTCCAATGACACCAGCTAGGATCGAACCAGCGACCTTCCGATTTGTAGCACAGCTCATTAACCACTGTGCCACCGCACCTATTACAATGTAAGTGAATGAAATGTCTTAAGAAAAAAGCCCACTTTATAGATCTACAAATAGATGAAACGATAACAATAAAGGACGCCTTACAAGAGAGACAATATGAATATGCTGACTGTATTTATCAGGCTACAATACAGTGGCCCGACCGCTATTTTATTAACGGTCGTGGACCTAGAAATTTCAAGTAACGCAAATAATGTCTTGACCACCTCACCGACTATTAGCTTGTCAAATAGCACTGTGCTTTAGGGAGCGAGTTACAAAGATTCAAGTCCCTTTAGAAATTAAAACTTGTCCAAATTTATGAAAAATGTAGACCGATGTCTTAAGTAAAAAACAAATTTGAGGTTTCATAAAATATATTTATATCGTCAGTTATTACAAGCACAGCTTGGAATTGGTTCCAATCTGTCATTTCGCCATGGAGGATCAAAAGGTTCTCAGTATGACGTAGCAACCGCCGCTATTTAACTTCACACTGAAAGGGGTGAGTATTGTTACAATGTAAGTACACTAAGACCGATCTGGAATTTTGTAAGACAGGTCGCCAAGGAGAGCACAGACAAACCTATCGTGGAAATATCAAGGGAAGTCGTAAATAGTTTGGAAACAATCTGATGATAGCAGAGCAAAATTTTTAATACTTTGAGAAGAAAACCATGATAAGCACGTAATTATACCAGCCTTCTGCGGTCTGACGTGCATAAGAAAGAACAATTCGGTGCACCTTGTTGCTTCCAGCTTTGCTTCTCGGACTACATTCCTGACACTATCCCGAATATGGAGGCAGCAAGCTCCATCGAAACACTAGCAGCAACACAACTCTCCACACGGCGTAATATTTCAGAAGAGTGGTATTTTTATGAACACAGGTGTCTGAACATCACAAATGGTACACAAATTAACTTCTGTTGTTTATTTCGTCAGGGATTTCTTTTGCAACCGAATGGTTCAGACACGTATTTATTAAGAACAAAAAAAAAAGTAGATCTTCAAAATGTGAAACTATATCAAAATGAGGTGCTTATTTTATAATTTTTTAAGTTTGCACGATTGTGCATCCTTGAAACGGCAAGAAGTTATTAATAATTTTATAATTTCTAACAATCCGCAGGCAGAATGTAATTTTATTAAAAGAATATAGTATAAAAGTTGGCCTTCCATGTATAAAATGATTCTACATGTTACATTTGTTTACCAAAAACTGTGCAGGTATCACCGACTGATATTCGAACTGATTATTCACATTTTCATTTAAATTTCACACATTCATTCAAGCATATTAAGTCACTTAGTAAATATTCATTGTTAATAACTATTTCCAAGAAATCTTTTTGTACATTTTACTGGAAAGTTTTTCCAAGAATTCCTTCCCATCTTTTATTATCAATGAAGTTCTAAGTTTTCGTTTAACTGAAACCCCAGAAACGTTCGTCCCATTAAAATTATTTCTGTGTTACCCTTCACACTTCGCTGGCGACATTGTTTGTTTTATCAGGTTTTTGCAAAATATTTTGTGTAGTAGAGCAGCTGCCTCAGTGTAACAATGCAGTGCTCCTAATTGGATACTCTCTACTTGCTGCACATATAATAAACCGCTAGATTCCCATCCACCCAGCCCAACCGTTTATAGGCGTTTGCCATGTTAAGCCACGCATAAGAATTCTCTTCATTCTTGTTACTCATTCCACGAAAAATTCAACAAGGCTACAGTATTTGGCAACAATTCACTTTCCTGCCAAATTCTTAGTTTGCGTGGTTACAAATACTGTTCTGCCTTGTATCCACTGTTTGTTATTTAACGACTCTGCCAGTAACGTGACTATACTGGTATGCCTTGAATGATTGGACGATAGTAAATAATTAATTTAAAATTATTTTAATTGAATAAAGCGTGCCAAACTGCAAGGCAATATCACGGAATTTTCCTGGAAAGACTGGCTACGAGTACGAAAAATACCGGTGAATACTGTAGGAGTCCCAGCCGAGGCGTGAACTGGGAACTTTGCGAATAGAAAACAGACTCGCTGCCCTCTTGAGCTAACAAGTTGTGTATCTTAGAGTGTCCTGACTTGTGACAGTGACACTGTCTGCAGCTTCTGTTCGCGGTTTTAAATCAACAGACATTTTTTCTTCTTCCTTCCTTGTTTCTGAAGCTTGGTACGGGCGAAAAGTAGGCTTCGTATATTTAACGATGATCTTTTGAGCCATTCGTCACGTATATTCTATGGAATCCGTCCAAGATATTCAAGGCTTTCACAACGCATTTTTTATTCCCAGTGCCGCTGACAATATTAATTACGCATAATTTGTACTTTTCTAAGTTAACGTTTTAAAAAGTTAATATTAATTCCAAAACACTTTAATATACTAGTAAAATCTCCTAAAAAGACGACGTTTGTTGTGTCTGTGTGTCTGTCCTTCTGTTAGTGGAAGCACAAATGAAAATAGAAGCGCGAAATATTTCAAACAGTTTGAGAATGAATATGGAAACTTCCGTGCCACGCATAATAAAAATCGTTCCATAAGCAAACGGCCTGAGCACAGACAGCTGACACCCTGAGTGTGATTGAGTCACAACTCGTGTACATTGTTACCACTGTTGCTGTGATCTCTGTGAGGTAAGCCAAAAGATCGAAGGGATATTTGAATACCGAAGGTGTAATAAAGGAACTAAAAATATTGTCCTGTGTGGCTGAAGAAATAATTGAGCAAAGAGACCAAAAGATTTTAGCACAGAGCATACAATACTTTGCACAAGAAGTGTTCACTGATAAGAACGTTGTTTCTCTGTGCGTGCGTAAATAGCCAGGATTGGTTAAAACTTACATATTAATATATTCGTGAAATGAGTTCTTCTGATTGATAAAACCGAAACTATGCCCATGGTAACAAAACAAAAACAAATTATTATGAAATGAACCCCGATGATGCTAGAGTAAGCGTATATATTTCGCAAACAAAAAACCCTGAACGTTTTTATTCGCGGATACTTCTACATAGGTAATAGTGGTTATCGAACACCGGGGGATTACATACATTTATTAAAAATGTACGTGACCTTTTCAAGCAAGGGTACAAATTAAGAAGTCTTCATAAAAATAGAAACAAAAAGAGTAAACACCCTAGAGCAGTGTTTCACAACTAGGATTCAGCAGAATATCGTTACGTGTTCCGCGAGAAATCATGGAATAAACACATAAGAAAATTTGGAATATCGCAAAAAAATTCAAATGATCCTCGAGAAAGGACGGAAATTTAGTCCTGCAATTGGCAAAACCGGAATAATCGTCATGTGCTACAAATTGCATCTTTGTTTTCTTGCCTGTCACCTTTTTTGTAGGTATTGGTTCGTCACAACATTAAATATATATATATATATATATATATTGTAAGTAGAATAATTGAGAAACCCTGTCCTAGGGTAAGCCAACAGATTGTGAACACCTACACGCTAAGAAATTCGTCGACTACAAACTTATAAACTTGCAATATTAAAAAACTTCTCGCCTATGAAATGGACAAAAATATCTACCACAGAATACAAACATTCGAATACTGATATTATAAATAATGATGACACATTTCAAAAGGCCCCTAAAATTCATAAAACCCGCATTTTAGCCGTGGGTGGATCTAGTTTTAAACCATCTGGTCTTCCGTAACAATTAAGAAATGAGAATGGCATTCGCAAAGGAATAAGCGGAATACTGTAATCGCCGGACCGCTCGCTTTAGAGTGAAAGACACGGCTGCATAGCAACCAGTAGTGACCGCTCAGTGCAGCGATAGAAAAAAATACTAAGAGAAGTTTCCTGGGCTCTAAATAATTGGAGAATTTATCGGAAAAGTGAAAGAAACTAATATCTCGGCAAAAAACATTTTACTGTATTTCCTGATTCTGCACACAATAGCAGAGGACATTTATTATTAATCTACTATTACCTCATGTTCGTCAACAAATATTTGTTTATCTCGTTGTTGCATCAACCGGCATTCCTGCAGCTCTCTTGGAACGGGGTACAACCGCTTCTGTTTCATTTAAACTGTGTGTACATTTTACATCACCCAAGGAACCAACCTACAATATTGGTAGAGATTTCGTCATGGCAAATATTTTATAAAAAATTGTTATTTTGTCACTTTGGTTTTTGTTCGTCTGGTATGACTGTGCCCTGTTATACATGAAATCAATGGGAGACTTACCCTGCACAGATCAAGATTTGTGGAGAAATAATTTGAATATGCGAGGAATTACGGTTGTATTAACTGGCGAAGTGCAGGTTTGCAATAAGTCGTTATATATCTGGAGTAAAGTTTAGAAACGGTGCCTGAGGAAACACATGTGAGTGCAAGTTGCTGACATAACAGCAGAAATTCTGTTCAAATTAGGCAATGTGCAATAAACAAATAAATACTGTGAAGGATTTACACCATTACACTTCTGCAAAAGTAGCAGGTACATTATAAGATTTAAAGAAAGTCAGTATTTCCGAATATTTTTAGTTATTATGTGGAGTCAATATGGCTACCTGAACGAGCAACTCTCGACTACAAATGATTCTTTTCACGATGAAAATAGAAATATCCTCTAACGTTTATGAGAATTTGCAAAAGAGCACAAGCCAGTAGATGAACTGATGGTAATAAAGCGATAAATTATCCTACTGAACTCGGCAACTTTACCAACATCGGGTTTGCCGCGTCGTGTATTGAAACTTAACACTGGAGAAACAGCATTGTGTTGACGGCACCTGAACCGACTGACACTGTGCTATGTCATGTATAATTCCGTCATAAATGCTACAGTAATTACTGACCATGAGACAGGAAAAAATGCATTCATTCCACGAAAACCTGTAATAGGATCGGTCTATCCATTCAGAGTAAAAATAATTAAGTTTACAAGAGAACTTAGTTATGTAAAGGTGAAGTGTTCCCGTTACAGGCCCAGTGTGGCCCAGAGGGTGGGTAGAGGTATAGCTCTACTCTTCCACGACCGCGGCACTAAAAGGGGGTGAGTGGTCAGCAACACGCCACGGCCGCACTTCCCCCCCCCCCTCGGGAAAAACCCGGTACCCATTGTACAGGAGGCTGGGTGGGCCCCAGGGCCGGTCTGGACAGGCCGAAAATCTCGTCCCCACCGGGATTCGATCCCGGACCGTCCAGCTCGTAGTCAGTCGACTTAGTTATGTAATATGTAACAATAATACATGACAGTCATTAAAATTGTTCATCTAGGCCTACGGAACCAATTTTCTGCACACGTGCGGATGTATGTTGCTTGTTAGGGATTAGGAGACACAAAAATAGTTATTTTAGCTGAATATTTTAAAAAAAGGCAATATGTTATATAAGAGCGCATTCTGGGAATTTTATTGACTTAAAATAAAAACTGGTTAAACATATTTAGGTCATGCGAGATTCCTGGGATTCTTGTCCCTGGAAGATGGACAGGCTACCCCGAAACGTGGGTAAGGGATTACTACTACAATTTTGTAATAAATCAGAAGAGCGCAATTCCCATATTTAGGTCTTTTCATCTTTTACAGCTGTAAAATTACTACACATCTGAGTTGTAAGCAAAAACTAATTCGATATCAAGCCTGGGCATGCGCCTAATACCACAGCTGTGTACAGGCCCACTCTGTGTTTGCATCCAGATATGCCGGTTAGGAGGAACACATTAAACAAAGAACCCGATGTACATTGTACAGAGTAAAAAAAAAAAAAAGTAACAGAGAGAGCGCATGTTTTCAAAGTCTGTATGTGTTCTACTGCTCACTGAACTGTACTAAACTGTACAAAAGTTACGAACATTTCGTCTTCTTTGTTACGGTACAGTATGGTTTCTTAATTGGTGTTACTAAGGGAACCTCGAAAAGTTGTGCATTCAGTTAACTGTACATAACGTGAAAGAACTTCAACACTGAAATTTCTGTTTTCGAAATATGTTCATATTCTCCGAAAAACATGGCTTCTTGGGATTCCTAGAAATGCCTATTCGAGAAATTGATTAACGAATCATAACTTACGTTTATACACTGAAAAAATCTTCAAAATATAAAAATAATGGGGATTGTGAATGCGTTTATTATCAAATGTGACAACAAATTTCATCAACTACATCAATGAGGAAAATCATGATGATGATGATGATGATAATAATAATAATAACCTAATAACCCCTAATCATGACATTCTATCATGTTCCCGGCATTATACACTGATTTCAATATTCCCTGATGCACCTCGAGCAGATATTGGTTCAAATCTCGTACAGCGACCACAGCCGGAGACAATCCCAAATAATAACTTCCATATTATCAACAGGAGTCGGAGGTTGTCCTGGAAAACAACTATAAACTCTGCTGGGATCATACCGTATTAATGGACATGTCGGTTCATTACATTCGGCCAAACAAAACGCTGGTTCGTGTAACAAACAAATCCGAATTCACTGACACGGCAATCCCACTGACCCACATTCGACAAGTCACCAGTATTGAAACGCTAAGCCAATATCAAAAGCTGGCGTTTAAAATCAAGAAGAAGTGGCAACCGTACAACACTGTCATTACTGCACTGGCCTTGTCTGCTACCAACGCCTCACTAACTGCTATTTACAATCACATCAACTGTCCCACATCCGGAAAGTGGTCATACTACACACCTGTTCAACCGTGATAAACTTCCTCAATTATGAAGTCCACCTACCTGGTGAAGAGGCTAATAACCCTTAATAATATAATTTTACCATTTTCCCGGCTTTACAATTTATTCCAAAATCATCTAATCACCCAACATAAAATGTGGTCCAATGACCCGTATTCTGAGTGCTCAACAATGCGAATAGCCTGAGACCATTTCGAATAATAACAATAATTACTTTTTTTTCGCCTTTATGCAGCATATTTATAATTACACTCCTGAAACAAACTATGTTTTGGGATAGCATATACAGTGCTGCAGCTGTTCTGTAATGCAGTACTTTCTACAATACAAATAGCACCACGTAACATCTCTTATTGTTTCCCTTTTCCAAGCCATTCGTTATTTTACCACCGCGTTTTTGGTTATATTTTGGGCTTGGTGGCTTTGAGTTGCCTCGTTGCAGTAACCTTCCTCAGCTCTAGGCGTAATCTGTTTCCCGTTACTCTCAGTTTTTAAGTTCTTAGTGTCCAAGAACAAATGCTGCTCATAATAATGACGTCATGCAACTGAGTCCTCCTAGAGAAATCAGTAATCAGCCTATTCATTTTAGTACTAAAATAAATAAACAATTAACCAGGCAATCGACTAAACATTATCCGTGTAACTTCTGTGTCATTCAGAGACCTGAGTTCCTCGTGATAACATTAGCTAGTCATTTTAAGTTGCATGGTACCGGCGGCAAGAATCAAGTCTGATTCCACCTGCAGGCATTTTGTGTGTCTAAATGTTGATTAATACCACGACAGGAATGAGGTTTTAGTTCTCAAAAGTATGTTGATCCAGATAGTAGCAAAACTGTCGCGGCGCTTTGTTCCAGAGAGTGATTGTGCATGCTAATTCACGCTAGATTAACGAAGGGAAAGATTCCTTGGAAACGCTCTTAAACCGACGGTCTGCCGTCATTTCACTTAAATTATCTTGAAAATCGTCCGTGATTTTAGCCTCGGTGACAGCACCCATAATATATATGGTAAAAAGATCCACTTTTTACCAAAATTGCTATATTATGTCCAAAATGTATAGTGTGATAGGTCCTATGTATGTTGCACAACGTTAAATTCGGGGCCAGCAGGAAGTTCATTCTTATCAAACTCGCCGACAAAAAACGACCATTTTAGAAAATGATTCCAGATTTCCGGGTTTAACTTGTCCTAGTCACAGAAACAGTTCCGTATGGAAGGCACACACATTATCTTCCAATGGAAATAGGTTATTCTAATTCTGAAATTACTTAATCCGTGCCTTTTAATCAATTTATCCTCTTTTCACAAAAATCTGTCACAAATCCATCCAACACAACCACATTTATTTTTACTTCAACATGTCTACATGTTTCGGCCTTCACATGCCATCACTATTACGAAGCTTTCAAAATAAGACTAAATATAGCGTAATTTCAATTCGCACTATGAGATCCCACATGTGCTACAACCGTTACTAGGACGTAAAATTACATAAAAATAACATATTTGGTTGTGTTTGACGTATTTATGACGGATTGTTTTGAATGTCTTGAAAACACACCGGGATATCCTCTATAAAATCATCTGCTTTAACCGAACCAACCAAATGCACATACAACATAAAGACAGTCAACCTTCTATCACTCCAGCAGTGCCGAAACATTTCGGAGTGATAATAGACTATGTATGTTGTATGTGCATTTAGTTGGTTTAGTTTCAGTTTAATTATTTAAATCTGAACAAAAACTGTGAGATATGCGAACCGGCAAGGCCAGCAATCTTAAATAAAACCGTATAAACTAAAAACCGTCGAATTGCTCCCCAAAACAGAATGGGTGTATCTAGAGAAGTCATTTCTGCATAACGTTGATGTAACAATCTAGAAATAAACGGTCGATTACTCTGACTGTTTCGATAAGAGTTTCGAATAACATGTGGTTCATATTCCTTGACAAAAGAGCTTACTTATGTACAGCACAATGGTTAAAATAAATTGGTTTCTCTTTCCTTCACAGAACCAGGTCCGTAAGCTTACCTCTCGTCGCTCCTGTGCAACCTGTGTATGCACCACCACACCACGGTCATTTGATTCTTTCTCACTGAAAAAAAAAAGTAAATTTCGTTATTCTTCAAATATGGCTCTTCCAATTGCATTTCTCCTTAGGGATCAAACAATAAAGTATGTTCCGAAATTCTACGTCGACTGATGATCGCAAAAACATCAGCTATTGAGCTTCATTAAAACCTTTCAATCAGTTTTTTTTATATATATTTCAGTCTTCCGTATCATATCATCCGTCAAATACCCGAACTCCCCATCAGTGCTACTTTCCCCATACCTGCCATCGTTCTGAGTGTCTACTGCGGATTACATGACATCTCCATGTTAGTTCGGACGGTCAGAGATGATATTTTAAAATCTCATGGCAATGATTATAAAGTAAAGTATCTTCTGTAAGAGAAGCCTGCTGCCTAGCAGCTAGTCGACAGGTACTTCACAATAAGGTGTCAGGTTCTAGAAGAAGATGATCTTCGGATTAGTGACATTCATCAGACATTTGTTTAGAATGACACTTTTAGCGGTATTGTAAAAGCAAACTTTCACCTGCAGTGTCATGCACACCACATTCTCTGTGTGAGCGTAAGACCATCCATCTTTATTGCCTTCCCCTGATAACCTCTAAACAAGTTGGCACTCATTCGTGAAACTGTTTATGGATGTTCTGTGCGTCCGTCACTCCATAGCTGTGTTTTTCGTTTAATATTTTCAGAAAGTTAAGAAAGGAGAAGTATTATAAAAGTCGAAGCAGAAGTACTTAAGAACCATCTCAGGAACGACAGGAAAAAAGATCTTCCATCTTATTCAGAAAGTTTTAAGTTTATGACAAAAATGAAAATGATTATTATGATTATTATCATGATGAGGCAATTAAAAGTTTAAAGAAGTGTAAGGGATGTACAGTAAAGTTACCAATACTGTTACACGATAATAAATTCGCCATGAAATCAAGTACATATTGCAGTTAGTTTGCAGGGCTCTCCATGATGATTTCTACTACGGGGATATCTAGCGACAGCTACTCGAATATGCCGTGAAAGACACACAACTATGTAATCGTCTAGTAAGCTTAGACTAAACACATTACAAGAATGGGTATTATGACCACATTATCAGACTTAGACAAAATTAACAAGATAGGCAATGTACGTATAAACGTTGCATTAAGGCGCCTGCGCGAAACCATTTTTGGAGCGGAAAAGCAATATGTACTGCACATTCTAAGCGTGTGTCTGTCTGTAACCTTAATTATCCAGCATGCAATACGCATGTGCTATCTTATATTGTCATCTCGACACAGGTTTTGGCCTCCTCGACACAGGTTTTTCTTGGTTTCCCTGTGTCTATAAGGAAATGCTGAGATGGTTCCCAATATTCCAAGTTGTTGCCACTACATGCTTCTCATGTAGCCCTCTCGACTTAAATTCAGTAGTAACCGATTTCATGTTTTGTATACATGTAAAATAACCACTGCTACCGGGTAACAACCCAATTGCAGCAAATAAATAAATATAAATATGTGGCCTGTCTGCATCTACCATATTTTTAAACATTACGTCATAAATGGCATGATTTT
>Ga0136643_10017338_pt1 | contig 10836 bp, 8 predicted proteins | sample TergutLab28metaG_FD_96883 | JGI IMG/M metagenome (GOLD analysis project Ga0136643, IMG submission 96883) | Labiotermes labralis P1 segment gut microbial communities from Petit-Saut dam, French Guiana - Lab288 P1 (version 3) (version 3) | ecosystem: Host-associated > Arthropoda: Insects >... | reverse complement strand
TGTTTGTGATGGTGTGTGTGTAGGGAGGGAGGGGGTGAGGGATGAGGTCGAGTGGCGGGCACTGCCGGGCTGTGTGTGGGTGGGGGGGGGGGGGGGGGGGGGGGGGGGGGAGCGGGGGGGGGGGGGGGGGGGTGAGGTTTACTGAGGATGCACTCAATGTATCATACTAAATATCGGGAGTCTACAGCAGGAGGATTAATTAATGATATATTAGAAATTTCTGAAAGGAACATCGGGTAATTTCTGGAAGGAACAGCAGGTAATTTCTGGAAGGACAGCGGGTAATTTCTGGAGGGAACAGCGGGTAATTTCACTGAGGCACTCTCACAATCGCCCGAAGTAGCGGCAGTTGAGTAGCACTCCTGCCTCCCATCCGACAGTTCTAGATTTCAATCCTCGGACCAAACACCGTCTACAAAGTTATTCACTGTCTAAAACCCTCAAACAAACCTGGGGATGGCACAACAAATTAGGCTATGAACGATTCCTTCCAAGTTTTTTCCACTTCATTATACACAAATCATCCCTTTTTCGACCATACAGGCTTATAGTCTGCGTTACTGAAAGAATCGTTAAATAAGCCATAAATAAGTCGATTAATCACCACCCTAATGTTACGCTGGCCACCAGTTATAAAAAAATCTTTCAGTCTTTCAAAAGCAAAAGGTAAAATTAAATTTTTGTATATTTAAATCTTTGCCCTACTGAATAAGAATCGACTGCATGAAAAGAATCCTTCTTGTAAAGCTGATAGTCACCTAGTTACTCAATACATCCAAGCCTTTTTTTTCTCGAAGATTCATAAGGGCTTTCCTTACCTCTCTCTATCCTGAGCCATACGACTCCAGGCCACTCCTTGCCCTCAAATTCCTTAACGTGATTCAATATTATCCCCCTATCTCTGTCTTGGTCTTTGACCTTTTCTCTTTCTTTCGGGTTTCTGCTAGCTTTTTGCATGATATCCAAGTTATATCCCCTACCTTTGCCTGGGTCTCTAAGACTCTCTTATAGTTCAGCTTTTCTGAGAAAAATATTGTGAATATTCATCCCCTGTCCCGGGAGTGTTTCCTGATCAAATATTCAACTTTTCATTCCCTCCAAACTAATATACACCCACAACGTCGTGCCTAATTCTGTGGTGCCTAGAAGGGAGAAAAACTGCTAACTGTGTTTCTCTTATTAACGCTCATGGCAGTTAAAAGATACATACATTGCTACAAAATGGGAAATAATTGTGGACGCCGGGTTAAAATTAGCACCAAACTGAAAATTGTGTGCCTGATCACAACAAAATTGAAGCCTTCCCTTTAACAGCATTGTCTATGTTGATAAAGTAATGGAAAAATTTTGGGGTTTAAATAAACAGATGGAAATCAAAGCGGGTCTGCAAAATAACACAGAAAAATATGCTTTTTAAGACAGAAAATCTGCCATGTGTAATGCTTAAGCACGTGTGTGATATTTATGATTTATTTACTTCTTTACTACTTGTGCAATGTTAATCTGAGAGATCAAAAGCATTTCTCCTTCCTTTGTTTCCTGTCAGCATTCTGTTTTAAACGACTGAGCTGGAGTTCTGTGACAGGCTGTTACAGCACACAGGTGGCTAGGGAACAAGCCGCTACCAAGCAAATGGCTAAATTGTTTCTGGAACCGAGGAAAAAATTATTACTTGAATCGAAATTTCCTGACGAAACACCCACTCACAATTCACACACAGTTTGGGAAAAGCTGCTTATAGCCTATTTTACATGTCATCAGTCACGTGGATTCACTAAAAAAAATTGGACTTAGAGACTCACATTTTTATACAATCGGCCAAAGCTTCCAATGAGTGAATCATACCTAAGTTTTAATAACGCTAACTTCTAAATAACTACGTTCACATGAAGGACGAAATTCTGGTTTTAAATAGAAACATTCATAATATATCGATTTTACCTAACAAGTCTTGGCATATCGCTGGAAACATACTATACAGCAGGGTACCAACGCGACCTCAGGACTACTGAGGCGTCATCTATGAAACAAACAGTCAACGACATCCAAGACCTGTCTACGGCTACAAATGCAGATGGCTCCTTCGATCAAATATAACTCTGAAACATGCCATACATAGAAATGTTACTCTGTTTACATCATTCTTGTCTGTTGTTGCCCTACTTCTTGAGATTGTCAATACTTCACATTACGCGTTGTCAATTATTAGGTTAATTAGTGAATAATGAATTTGAAAGAATGCAGAAGGAAACAATAGCATCTCTAAACTGAAATAATGTCCCAGCACTTGGCTGTAACGCACTAGCAAACAGAAGGACATCAAGAGGTGAGATTTAGACACAACATACTTGTATTACGCTAAATCAAATTTTTTTTTTTTAAATCAGTACGTAGAGTATATAAAACAAAGAGTGACAGTGGCGCATGGCCGAATACAACACCCCCTGCTCCATAACTCAACATGGTATTGCAAACAGCAGTAACAAAATCAATAACACTGAATGAGGAATGCAATACGCCACACCCCCACCAGATCGCAAGTCAAGTCACATCTACAGGCTTATGTTATTGTTTCAGATGTGCTCTTAGTAGCTATACTGGGTGTATAGATGGCAATACTAGGTTCGCTACATATTCGGGGGTCGATATATGTCGATCTTGAATGTTGTATCAATGACGTCAACACACTTCTGCGCACGAGCAGACAAAATACAGTCTGCGCGTACTGTCTTAGTACAATCGGAATACATTACTGTAGACCTAATTTTCCAAAACTGCGCCTGCAGCTTCTTATGCGCTGTAATATCGAAGGACATGTTGCTATTACTATATTCTTCTAAATATGGAAGCAACAGGTTTCTCAGAAACGTTGAGTATGTGTATTGAACTACATCTCAGTAGACAGTAATCTTTCCTGCATTATCGGCAGAGCGTCAAACCTTACTCTATATCCTATGTAGCAAATCATGTCCGTAATTTCCCAGTCTTATTTGAGCCAATCAGAATTTTATTTTTAAAGGTTGACAAAATTTTGACAACAAGATTGATGCAAAATCGAACACTGTAGAGCCGCACACAGATACCGAACAAAATGCAAAATCATATTGACAATATATTTTAGACAGTAATATACTTCCACTATAGCATGGGGAAAGAACATTTGTTGTTGAGTAGTCTACATAATCCACTTAAATCCAGTTTTATGTTTTTTATCTTTCAGAAGGAAACAATTTTGAAATGCAGCATTTGTTAAAAATCGAAACCGCTTATCACGTTTACGTGTTAAACCCCACTCCTAAGAAAAACATTTTGCCATTCCATGTTATGCAGGTGAAGCTGCGAAATATACAGTATAAATAAAATCTTTCCTTCGTTTTCAGATAATTCTGAAAGTATTAAAACACAAAAACAACTCTCTTTACGACCAGCCATCACCTGCAGGTATAGTAAAATGCCAAGAACTTGTAAAATATTGATTACAGCATTTAAACATCAAACTCATCTAAGGTTTATTCAAAACCCAGTTCCTGTCTCACACAAAAAACTGTGTACCTTAACACAGACCAACAGTTTAATGTTTCTGATGAGAAAACTTCGCTGTTTGTTATTATAATAATTAGAAACCCATAAATATAATCTGTAGGCAAAATTCAGAGGTTCTTAATGTTATTTACTTACTTGCCTACTTACTTACTTACTTATTTACTTACTTACTTACTCCAAGGAGCAGTGTCCTTTTGAGAAGCTAACTGGTTATCTGTTAGTCAAGAAATTCCCCACATTTTAATGCTATAGCAGGTACATTTTCTTATATTTGATATCGTAACATTAACCGAACTGAAGCAATATCTATAAACTTTCATAGGCTGCTGCTATAAACAAGTAACAAGACAGGCTCAAATAATGACGTAGCCTCCAATTTCTGCTAATCATATAAAGTATCTACAATGCAGAGACGTCCTACATATTCAACACACGGGATATAAGAATAATGATTTATTTGGATTTTTATCTGTAGGAAAATACACTAAAATGTAACAAGAGTTAATACCTAAACCGTCTTCTAAAATCATCAGCATCATGTTAATACATTTATGCTCTCTGTGGAACATAACTGAAAGTCCCGCAATGATTTCAGTGGCGCCTCCCCCACTTTAAATGACAATACTTATCGTAACTCCTTAACATAATCAGCTACGACGTGTAATCCATATGTACTAACATTTTAAGCACTAAGAACTACATGAAGTATTTTTACAGATTCTGTTCGTACCGTGCAGTAAACATATCACGCCTCGGTCGTTAAATCGTATTACTTAATGCTGTAAAGTAAGAAAGTCGCCGTTAGTTCGGATCCATTAAAATACATAAAATACATTCTGTCGATAGAAAGTAGAATTTTGTATATTAAACCTGCTGATACACAAAGTGACCAATATGCAGTACAGGGTCAACATGTACGAGTTGATCTGTACAAGCACGTTCAAATAAACCTCCAATAATATTTGTCTGTATTAAAAGTGTTTCTTTGTTGAAAGGATTTGAAACTCCAGTATCGAAAATCAGGATCTCGAAATATCAAACCCTACTAAACAAACAAAAAGTAGAGACGTTTTGGTAATTATTTCTTTGTGCCTGTTCCATTATTTTGCGTCTTTTGTGCATAATTACTTTATGCTTTCATCATTCTCTAAGACTGACTCAACAATAGACCTCCATCCGTCAGCTACTCTGCCCATAGAGGAAACGTCGCACTATCTGTTCGCCACACATCCTCTAGCTGACACTGGTTCAGTACGGGTACTTGTTCCAATATGGCGGTGAGCGTACAAACAGCTGATCGATTCTCTGGCGGTACTGATGTGGGTAGATGCACTGCCGGAGTACAGAGGGGTTGGAAGGGAGGAGAGATACATCACATATTGCTGTAAGGTTGGTGGTAGTGGGTGAATTGTGAAGGACCTAACAGTGAATTCTGCAACACAGACAAGGATTTGAGGAAAGAATACAACATAAGTACATCACTTTAAGATCTTAGAATATTTACGTTAGTTACTGTGTGTTAAAACTGCCCGGAAAACTTTTGTTAGGGGTTGAAGTTACACTCATCGCTGAGAGGAGTTCCTTGGGAGGCTAAAGGTAAGTTTATTAATGCGATCATGCCTTCTAATATTTATTACTTAAATGAAATAATGATAAAGTAAAATTAATTGAAAATCGTACAAAACGCCGTCTATTCTCGTTCATATGACAGTCGCTGTCATAAACTGTATGGATGAAGTTTTATGAATGTTAGTCAGTTTGTCTGGCATTGAATAGAGGTGACGTCACAATGACCCCAAAACCACTGCGTTTCATCATACTAGTTCTAAAATCGATCTCGAAATCATTACGGACGAAAAAGTTTAAAAATAAATTAGATAATGGCTTTCCAAGAATATGTTAAACCGCAACATGGAGTCGCGCCTTTCTTAATTGGAAAGCTGATCTAAGTCCGTTTCCTGTCAAGAATCAACATTACATAAATTAATCGTTCTGTTAAACTGTATGAACATGAAACAGTTTCCTAAAAATTTACTCCGAATTTGATAATAATTTAGTAATATGTTATTTCAGGCATGCATAGAGTACACACAAACATAATCATCGTGTATAATTTTAAACGTTTCTTCATCAACTAATGTTTATATTGCACGTACTAAAATTCATTTTTAAAACGTGCTGTGTATCAGACAGTAAGCACAATTTAAAGCACATATTTGATCAAAATTGTTTCCATGTTTTTGAACTCAACGACTGGTTGATGTTGTTTGCTGGTTCTATTACCGTCAAAAGCGTGACTAATTTATTATAAACCATAATATAAACAAGTTGTTACCTGTCGAAGATTATTAATTATAATTTGTTTTTGAAACGACAAAAATAACAGCATGTACTTTTCGCTTAATTTAAATATGTCAATTACAATTGAGAATTCTGAAGATTTGTTACAGGTTTACTGCTTCCATTAATAATTAAACATTTCGAAATTTATGTTGTAACACTGCTGAATTAAAATGAATGTTGACAATACTCATACATAACTCAATTTGTCCTGAAAGAAGAATTTTGTAACAAAATTGAAAGTGATTTACTCCACACCGCATTACACAAAACTACAAACACTGATTTTTAAGTTCATAAGATTAATTAAAATTGTTAATACAAAAGTGCAAATTAAAAGAAACTTCCATATCCAATTTAAACGAAGTCCGTAGAGGATTTATGGAATACACGGAAAAGTCCATGTACGAAATTAAGCAAATTAGACTCTGGTATGAATCAGTATGGCTGACAATCGAAATGACTCGGCAAATATTACTGGAAGTTTCTGGAAACGAATTTTAACACAGTATATGAAACGGTTTATGGGATACACGGGAATTTACTGTTATGGCCGTATGCAAACTATGCTTCACTGTGGAACAATAGTCTTATACCTGAAAATTAGAATCATATTTAGTGGCTTATGCTGGCTTTTCGTGCAGAAATTCACTTTCACTTCCGTGGGATGTGGCAGTTATTTTGGTCCCATTTTAGCCAAAATATGTATCGCTAGATAATTTTTAGCCTAATTCCCTAGTAGCATATTTCAGGGAAGTGCGTTCCGCCATTCTTTAGGTGTTATGCGTTGACATTTACGGGTACAGTTTCAGGTCCTTGCCAACTTCAATACAAAGTTTTACAGGTGTGCTTATTTGAAGTTCGATATATTATTTCACATACCTAGCCGCAACCATTTATTACGCATCGACACCAGACACAAGGCTTAACTAAATAGAGTGTACATCAGTAATAATGTAAAAAAACTGGCCTCTAGTGACATGACATGTACACCAAGCTCTATGGTAATCCTGTCACTGCAATTATTATTAGTGGAGACACGAGCAAGATAATACGTCGTCATAATTAAAAAAATAAAAATAAGCAAAATGACAAGAAGAATTAATAGAAGACTTTTACTGCACAAATGTAAATATTACTTCACTATATTATTCTAACAAACTGTTCAGTAGCTCAGCAATAAAATCCTACCTACGCCTACACACGGAAATAGTATCCTTGCACTTGCATTATCGATCTGCACTAAAAGAGCCACTATGCTTTTTTCCCCTCATTCATGTTAACTGCGCAGTCCAGTTTTTCTAACAAGAACGGAGTGTGAATTAAACACAATATACATAACACCCCCCCCCCCTTTAGTTTACATGAAAGTGTAGAATTCGTAACTTACTAAGATGAACAGTATCGATAAATTTGAAGGGCAAAAGTAATCTATCTATCTATCTTTATATATATATATATATATCACATTAAGGTCTGTTAGACAATCGAGTTAAAGTTTTGTGTAAATTTTTCATCGGAGGCAATTTAAAATCCACAGACACAAAACAATGTCATTTGTTAACTCGTTGTCTTCTCAGTTGAAATTCTGACGGTTAATAAGCTTCTCAAGATTTTTTCAGTCTCTGTTTAAAAGAAAAACTCCACCATTCTTCCGTGCCATTTCACCCTCGTCCGTACCTTCGCACTCTTCCTCCGAATCTCATTATGTCTGCATGTTTCGCACGGTCCCAGTATTTGAGATGTCACGCTCAGCATTTTGTATGCATGTGTAGTGTACCACAGTTGTGCGACATGGACATTTTCTCTCTTAATGTTTAATTAAATTTAGTTCTATTTAATTTAAACGTGTATACATGCAGTCCCCAAAATGTGTAATCCTAGGGATTAATTTTCTGGCGGTTATTCTGTTCCCGTGCAGCAAGTCATTCTTCTAGTTACTAGTATATTCAGCAGGTGACACTGAATGTCGAAAAATGGCGTTCGGAAGAAGTCTAGAAATAATCTGTCTACCTTCCGGCCGGAGTTGTGGCCTCGATCCTTACCGACAAACTGATCTTCACGTAATAGCGCCGGATATTCTATCAAGCTCTCTTTCGAAAAACTTTCTTCAAATAATGGCATGGATATTCATTGAAAATGTGATTTCTTATCCTTGAAAGCTATAATTTACAAAGGTGAATTCATTGTAGATTGTCCTTTAGAAAAGCCATCTTTGGACGGAATTCTCAAAATTTGCGTTGCGAATTACAAGGGATTTAATCATATTAGAAGAAGAGGAAAAAGTATAACGGTCCCCCTCACTTAATATGTGCATCCTTCGGTTACTCTCCCTTAGACCCATTATAGTTTCTTGACACTTTATTCGATTCAAAGCAAACAAAGTTTTTCTATTCATATAAATTCTATTTAATACATTTTGTTAACCATTCAGCAACTACGTGTAACTGTGCCTCCAAATGTCGAATTTGGTCGATGTTCCTAGTGTACAAACTGTTTACTTTCAATACAGCTTTCCCTCTTAATCTCTGCGAAGGGTTCCTCTCTGTTATTACAGCCGGTTATCTGTCGGCTTGGTTACTGTGAAGTCTGGATAAAAATAGTAATCTTATTTGTTTAATTTTGTAAACTGAGGCAATCCACTTCAATCCAAAGGCAACAAGGCAAGCAACATGGATTTCTATAAGAAACAATATGATCTCTTCTCTCTTCCTAAACACCTGAGCACACTCTTCTCACTTCGTAAAAACCTAAGCTTACTCCTCTACCTTTCTGAAGACCTGAGCACACTCTTCTCACTTCCTCAACACGTCAGCACACTCTTTTCACTTCATCAACACGTCAGCACACTCTTCTCACTTCCTCAACATGTCAGTACACTCTTCTCACTTCCTCAATATGTCAGCACACTCTTCTCACTTCCTCAACACGCAGCACACTCTTCCCACTTCCTCAACACGTCAGCACACTCTTATCTTCCTAAACACCTGAGCACACTCTTCTCACTTCTTAAACACCTAAGCATACTCTTCTACCTTTCTAAAGACCTAAGCACACTCTTCTCACTTCCTCAACACGTCAGCACACTCCTCTCACTTCCTCAACACGCAGCACACTCTTCTCACTTCCTCAACACGTCAGCACACTCTTCTCACTTCCTCAACACGTCAGCACACTCTTCACTTCCTCAACACTTCAGCACACTCCTCTCACTTCCTCAACACGTCAGCAAACTCTTCTCTTCCTAAACACCTGAACACACTCTTCTTTCTTTAACATCTAGGTACACTCTTTTCCCTTCCTACACACCTGAGCACACACTTCTCTTCCTGAACACCTGAACAAATTATTCTCTCTTCCTGCACACCTGGGCACACTCTTCTTCCACCCTAAACACCTGAGCAAACTCTTTCCGAAAACCTGAACATGCGAGATGCCACTTACGTCGAAATACGAAATGTTGGGACTTTCATCAGTCTCACAGACCGTGGCATGTACTGTCTAATAAAACACGAAGAAACATGCAGCAGCTAAACACAAAATATCTATGCCTTATGCATGAAAGAGTAAGAGAGTCAAACCCAAGGTATTTCGATGGATTAATGGGCGGCATATCATGAAAATGGTAATAAATATTGCCACTAGCTATCCCTCTCCATATAAATTGCTTTTAATTACCTACTCTTAACATGGTTCCTGTATGGCCATTTAAATAAAAGTGACGCTAGGGACAAATTAAAGATTAAGTTTTCCCTGTCCACGCCATGAAGGCATACAGGGGGAATATGGGTACAGCTCCACTCATTTTCCACCTCGGCGCTAGATAGACGTGAGTTGATGACGTCAAGCCCCGACCTCTTTACCCGCTGTTCCCTTTGAATATGAGGCTTAGTGGGCCTCAAAGCCGTTCTAGACCATTTGCAGAAAAGAAAACTTTCTTGCCCCTACCCGAATTCGAACTCCGTATTGTCCAGCCTGTAGCCCAGTCGCTATATATTAATATTTTGAAATTCTGTGCTGTGACTGGGCCTTCAAGCCACAGGCCTACATGTCGTTTCTTGGGGTATTTTGCTTAATGTTAAAATGGGCGCCTTGTGCGTGGGACCCGTAAACTTATGAGACTGTGTTCATTTCTGTTTCAACCCGACAATTAAGAAAATGCCAAAGTTTTAATTAGGAGTATAGAAGACAAGCATAAATAAAATTGTGTATCAAATAAATGCGACCACGATCAGAAAATAATTTTACAGTGGACGTAATTTGTTGTTTTATTTTTAAATTCAGGAAGAACATTGGACATAAAACATGATGGCAACCAAAGGAAACTGCTGTGTTGCGAACAGTCATTACGAATTTCCCCGACACAATCACAACCGGTGTAGGTTTTTGAGTTTATAAATTATAAGCCATATTAACTTGTTTTCTGACCCATCCTAGTATTAACCAATACAAAATTTGATATTTTGTTCGTCGTCAACATGCAATCTATCTTACGACAGGCCCACAGTCTCTTCCAAAGGGGGAGTTCTGCAGATAGCTCGATCTAGTGCTTTCTCGTGCACCTCGTCCGTGGAAACCTTACCAGAGATGGAAGTAAACAAAAATATTCGTGCGTGTCAAACACAAACGATTTAATAATTGACTGGAGAAATACATAAAATGAGAAAGAGTGCGCTGTTGGCATAATACCGTACTAGGTGGTTCCTATCCTTAAATCCAGCCCGCGACACGAAAGAGTTGGCCTGCCTGTCGTCGTGGTAAAAGAAGTACTCACATATTAACCTTTTGGCGCCGGAATTATTTTTTTAATTTTAGCACACCCTGTATATAAAATGTGAATAATACAGGAACCAAATACGTTGGAATTATGAAACAAACTGCATTTTGAAGAGAAAAGAACGGAAAGTATATACCATGTTTAAAATATTCAGTACCTATATTTGTTGAATAAAT
>Ga0136643_10017337_pt1 | contig 10837 bp, 13 predicted proteins | sample TergutLab28metaG_FD_96883 | JGI IMG/M metagenome (GOLD analysis project Ga0136643, IMG submission 96883) | Labiotermes labralis P1 segment gut microbial communities from Petit-Saut dam, French Guiana - Lab288 P1 (version 3) (version 3) | ecosystem: Host-associated > Arthropoda: Insects >... | reverse complement strand
TGTGGGGCGGACTAATCCCTCAAAGACATTGAACAGCACTTCCCTCGTCCCCGCAGTTCCTGCCGCAACCATCCGGTGTGGGTCAAGACTACTATCTAGGTCCTGTGCAATCCCGACAACAATTTCCCCGCCCATGACGGGAGCCCCCACAGGGGGCATATTGCCGGTTTCGGAAGATGACTCATTCTGCACTCCCTCTCCCCTGCCACCTGAGCAAGCGCTCAGTATAGCGGCGAGAGCTAGCAGGGTGACAAGCAAAATGGCAAGTCTTCTACCACTTTTCATGTTACCAACTCCTAATTTTTAGAATGACATCTCTCCATATTCAATTGTCACTGAGAGTTTACCCGATTTCCCCGAGGAAAGCAAGCCTACTTTCAAAAATAGTTGTAATTATTTTCACAAACACGACAGCTCAAGAGAATCGCCCCCTGATCTGCCGTGCTCATTCTTACTCTTCTTCTGTAGCAGGCGCGTCTGGCACCTCCGCGGCCGGCGCATCGTTACCGCCACTCGGCACTTCCGGTACTTCTGGCTCTTCCGGCTCTACTACGCAAGGAAGCGTCACGGCTTCTTCATAATCACCATCATCGCCATTGTTATAATAGTCGTCACCATTCTCTTCGTCCGCTTCTTCACATTTATAACCAGGCTCTTCTGCTTCATTGCAGTCACAATAGCCATATTCACAATCATAAGGCTCATCCGGCACTACACATGGAAGCGTAACGGCTTCATCATAGCCATGGTCGCAATCATCGTCATATGTATCACACTCCGGCTCTTCCTGAGCAGGAGGTGCTGGCTGTACCGGTACTTGCGGAGCTACTGGTCTCACTGTGAGCTGTACAACAGGAGTCGCCACGTAGATCTCTTCTTCCTCTTCTACGTCTTCCATCACCTCAACCACAACCACTTCCGGAAGCGGAGCCGGGGCAACAGGGGCTTCCGGGACTACAAGGTCAACTTGCATTACGTCTACCGCAGGACCATTTCCATTACATGCTGCAAGTGCAAACACAAGGCATACTGCGAGGAATAAGGCGATAAGTGATTTCTTGTTTTTCATTATGGTAACTCCTTTTGACGACTGGTCTCATATTTGTAAAATATAGTTTACTTCACTTAGATGCAAATTGCAAGCCTTTTTTACAAATTTTTTTCTTACCTTCTCAAAATGATGTATTGACAAGCTGATTTGATTCTAGTATAATGACTAAGCTTTGAGAGATCAAAGCACCCGTGGAAGTATAGCTCAGCCGGGAGAGCACATCCCTTACAAGGATGGGGTCACAGGTTCGATCCCTGTTACTTCCACCAAAAAGGTCAAGGGTATTTACCCAAAATGCTCTTGACCTTGTTCTTTTCACCGAGACGAACCTGTTCGGCTCGGAAAAGGAGCGACGGCTTGACGAAGTGCAGTTTTCGCTCAAAGGGCTTTGCCCGACGGCGGAAACGGAACGTAGCAAGCCGGTAGCGACGCGGCCCAGTAGTTCAGTTGGTTAGAACGCCAGCCTGTCACGCTGGAGGTCGACGGTTCGAGCCCGTTCTGGGTCGCCAAAGAGGGGCATCTTGCCTATATGATACATATACTGTATCTCACGGGTTCAGATGCCTCACCATATGCCTTCGTAGCTCAGTCGGTAGAGCAGCGGATTGAAAATCCGCGTGTCGTTGGTTCGATTCCGACCGAAGGCACCAAATGGGCAGGCGGGGAATCTCCCCGCCTCTCTTTGACAACAGGCTCCACACTCCATGCGGGAGTGACTCAGTGGTAGAGTGTCACCTTGCCAAGGTGAAGGTCGCGAGTTCGAATCTCGTCTCCCGCTCCAGTTCACTACCGGGACAATATGTTCCGAGTAAATACATGGCGACATAGCCAAGTGGTAAGGCAGAGCTCTGCAAAAGCTTTATTCCCCGGTTCAAATCCGGGTGTCGCCTCCAAAACATAAAAATCCGCTCCGAAGGCAAATGCTATGGAGTGGATTTTGCTTTAAACACAAAAATTTAGAAGGAGTGAAGATCATGTTTAGTTTCGGACGAGGCATATCACTAAGCTGGACAGAAACCGTAGAATTATTCGGCACAACACCGATCCTACTAGTACTCATCAGTGCACTGCTGCTTGTAGCACTCGCCATCGGATTTGTTGTTTTGCTAGGTCTTTGGACCTACGCAGATGCCAGCGAACGAACCAATGAGCCCGCCATGTGGACACTAATTGTATTGTTCGTCCCAAGCTTCATTGGCCTAATCATTTATCTGGTAGTCGGCAGAGACAGGGACAGAAGAGGCTCAGGCCGCTTCAAAAAACCTCTAATCGCCACGACAATCTGCTTCGTACTTACATTCATATTTCTGATCGGAAGTCTGATTCATCTCTTATCTTTGGTCGCCGCAGAATTCGGCACATGGTTCTTCTGGTAATTGCCCTTATAACGCAGTCGCACCCCATAGGGGACAACGCCCTTGCCCCTAGACTCCTTTTGTAAAGGAGCTGTCCGCGCAGCGGACTGAGGATTGCCCCTTATGCCCTTTCACGCCCTTATTTCAATATCTTCAACTGCCTCAATAGCCGTTGGAAATCCTCCGTCAGGCTACGCCTGCCACCTCCTTTGGGAAAGGAGGCTTTGGACTTGCAAAACAAAAAAATCCCCACACATCAGGAGGATTCCCTCTTGCATTCCACAACCATTTACGATATAATATCCCTAGACTGATAAGCGCTCAAAAAAATGCGCGATGGCACTGGACGAGCTGCAACTCCCCAGTGTTACAGGTGCTGTGACACCCTTTGAGAGTCGGTTACGCACCATAAAACAATCGAGAAAACAGGCCAACTAAAAATCGAGTCCCCCATCTACATATCAGGTAGATGGGGGATTTTTCCGTCTGTACTCATTGAAAGAAGTTTTTAACAAAGATACCCCTATCGCATCCTCTCTGCTCGTTTCCTTGCGCTATGCTTCGCTCTGAGATGTCCAACTACATAACTGAGTAGTGTGAGCACAAGCAATCCCCCAAATATCCACATGGCCCAGTACAGGAATTCGAGATTTGCATATACCGCCTCCAAAGCAGACCGCACAACTGGTGAGCCGATCTCAAATGGTGCCACTGTGAAACCAACTAGCTCATGATTCACGCCGGTTGTTGTTCGACTCTCTGGCATCATGCCTGCGAAGCTCGCCATACGTCCATGGGTGTCGCCACTATTGTCTGTGGCAATATCAAAGTATTCAGCTAAGAGAGTATGCAAGTGGTCAACTCCATCGGCCTCTGCTTGGAAGGCATCCATGCGGAGGTCTGACAAAAACATACTATACTCAAAATATGCATCAAACAGTAACATGACATTCATCTCAAACTGCATCGCCAGATCAGCTCGGACTGTATCAAGATAGGCTTCGTATGCCGCAAGCATACCATCTACCTGAGCGATGAGTGCATCTGTCAGATAATCATCAATATCGAAACTGAGTAGCTGCTCATGTTTAAATTCTAAGGAAATCCAGAAATCATCCGGCTGAGGCGGCGGTGGAACAAGTGGGTTTTCAGGAAGTTCCATCTCTGCCTGTGGCGGTTCAGCTAACGGTTCAGGCGGTTCTAGCGTTGGATAAATGGGCGGTTCACTCATGTCCGGCCGAGGCGGAAGCGCATCTTCCGGGGGTTCATCCGGCGCTGTCGGAAGGGTTAGAGTTGGTATGCCCGGTGTTGGAGGAATGAGGTTTGCATCATTGTCCCACTCAAGAGGGAGCCAACTTTCTGCAAAGTCATTCGCAAAAGACGGCCTCGTTGGTAATGTAGGCAAGCTGGGACTTGGCTCAAAGGCAGAAGCATTCAAGAAAAGCTCTAAATTCTCAACAAACTCCTCCATCGCTTCACGCCAGAGAGTCATCTGCTCTGCATATAAAGTCGGGTCACTTGTCAAAAGCGTCTCATCCGGCATGTTGTCGAGGTTATTAAAATCTGCGTGGAGGGCGGTAATGATACTTTGAATATCATCATTCCAGTCCGCAAACACATCATAATAATCTTCCAGTCCTGTATGCCAAATGTTCAGCTCATCCCAATAGGGATTTGCGATCTCTAGTTGCGCATTGTATCGATCTCGTGCCTCTATGAATATATCGTGGATGTCTGTGACAAATTCTACCAAGGCATCATACCATGCTGTCATTTCTTCCTCAACTAATTCCAAGTTTCCGAGAGTTTCACGGTATTCGGCAAGCGCATCGGAAAAGGCCACTACTGCGTCCCAATAGTCGTAATGTTCTTCTCTCCATCCAGAGTATTCTTCAAACCAGTATCGGATCTCTTCGCTCCACAAAATCATATCGGCTTCATATTCTTCCATGGCTTCCATCCAGAAAAGACTTTCGATGTGCCAAGCTTCCAGTTCATCCATGTGCGCTTGAGATGAAAGATCGAATTCTTCTAGGCTCTCCCCATACTCCACAGAGATGTTTGTCCACTCTGTCAAGTCCTCAAGCCAAGCCTCTTTTTGGTCAAAGAAGCCATCTGTTAGACGAATCAAGTCATCGCGCATCCTTATATAATCTCTTGTTGCGGAATCATAGCTCGTCCGGTACATATTGGATATATTTCTGCCGAAATCCGTGAATGCAAGCAAGTGGGCAGAAGTATCCACTTCGTTTGGATCAAAGGGAACATCCGGTAACTGGTCTAGCTGTAGAATTGTTGTGAAGTTCGGGAAATAGAGGATATTCAGTGCGTCTATCGTTGCTAGATCGTTTGCGAACACCCGATCAATATGGTCTTGCGCCATGTGGAACTGGCCGAAGATAGAGCTTACAAATGTGTAGGATAGCATAGTATTAACTGCATGTTGTAACTCCATGATTCTAAAATGTGTCTCCACATAGTCACGCTCATGGAGATAGGAGTTAATTTGAAAATCCAAACGCACCCGCTCAGGGCGAGTCGTGTTAAAAGTTAAGATTTGTGCAGATACATTCGATGGGAAAATGACAATCGCGCCGTAAGTTCCATCTGTATACCCCATATGTGCCATCGCCGGGGAGACGAGAACGAAATCGTCACTCAAAGTATCAATGATCGCGGAGGCGAAGTTTTGCATCTCTCCATCAACCATGACACCCACATCGGCATTGACTACGGCGATGGTGGTTTGCAACCCATCCCGCATAGCCCGATGATCTTCTAGGCGCTCTATTTCAAGGTTTGTTCCCATCCATAAACCAAGAAAGAATATGGCGGCGAAGCATATAAGGACGATTGGAATCACTCTCTTTTTCATCGCACAAAACCCCTATCTTGTGGTATGACTTACCATGAGCTGGCATATATAGAGGGATTATACCAGTGTCTGTGTAGTATTTCTAGTGTCCATGGTCAAGATCATCAAAAATTCACAAAAAATATAGCGAATTCTACAGCATTTGACGAAAATACTTGACTGGAAATATCTCCCATAATATACTAGGCGTAGTTTGAAGCAGGAGGGATGAATTGTGGGACGAAGAAGATTGATGAATGACCGCGAAATACGGGCAGCAAATAGCAGAGTTACCGCTTGCCTCGGGAGAATACAAACAATCTTTGACTATCTTAATAATGCGAACCAAAGTGCTTTGGAATTTTGGGATGGAGATAGCGCCACTCAATTTTCTGAAATAGACCAGGATAACTTCGGAATTGCGCAAGCAATGTTGGCTGAGATTAAGGCCATGAACCAAGACTTACTGGAAACCAGTGCGACATTCCAAGCATGGGATGAGCAGCGAAGCGAGTTTCTTCGGCAGACAGACTCCAGCGTTATAGGGAGGTGACCAATAAATGTCAAGATGTTTGTGTAATGATATCCGTCTGATACGTGGGGACATTGCAAACGTTGGCCGCGGAATGACTCATTTATCTAATGCCGCTATGGCCGCAGCTGATATGCAAAGACCCATAGGAATTTTGGCAAATTTGGTCGCAGCGGGGATTTATCCTTCAAATATCGGTGAGTTGATATCAGATATTACTAAAATGCCAGAGCCATTCATCCAAGCGATTTCTAATACGCAGACTACTTTTAGCAATACATCGCGCACCCTCAGCAACACAGAGCGCAGTTGGGTAATTTCTGACAACTTATATCATTCCAAAGGCGTATCGGATAGGTAGGTGAGGACAATGATGATAAAATATGATATAGATGCTGTCGACGGCACAGTGGGTTGTTACGAAACTCAAGTAGCCGCGCTTAGGCAGGAAATGAATGAAATTCGACAAGCTTTTGAAAGCATGGAAGGCGTTGCGTGGGAGGGTGAGGCGTATACCAGTTTCATGCTTCGATATGAGATTGTCAACTTTGCCCATGAGATATTTGCCCAACGTTTGGAGGAGACGGGGCGCATCCTGAAACACAATACACGGCAAGCAGAGCCTGTTTTGAATGGGATCAATCAGCTTGGTAACCGGGGTTACGGACAGCGTTTTGGTTTAGACCCCGCCACAATTCAAGAGGCAGAAAGCACAATTCAAGGGATCGTGAACGGGAGTTTGCCGACGGTACAGAGTCATATAAGCAGTGCGGGGAGCGCAGTAAGCAGCCTCCGTTTCGCAAGCCTAAACGTCAATGCCGCCCAACAAGCAGGACGCACACTGAACAACGAGCTTCTCAGTCTGCTCAATGGCCTCGTTGTCAACCGCCAACGGACAGAAAATTGGGACACCCGCTACGCCCACGAACTAGAAAGCGGCCTTCCCACTGTACGACTTCACGGCACAACTTGGACTTCTATGGGTGATCTCATACATCTAGCGATGCAGATGGAAGCGATCAATTTCAGTGGGTTGTCTGAAGAAGCACAGCAAGTGAAAATTGCGCTTTTGATGCTCCAGATTGAGCAATTAGATGACCCGGACAAACAAGAAGCACTTAGGCTTGAGATCGAGGGGATGCTTGGTGTAGATTGGAACAAGGCGGATGCTGTGGATTTTGATATGCCAGACCTTCATGCGCTTGATCTGCCGCCGGGGACTCAAGATTTTCTGAACTCCTTGATAAAGGACGGAATGGGCGGACTGGCTAATCAACTTTTCAAAAACGGCTCACTAGCCATTACCGGCGTTTACGCCGCATACTCGCTCATAAAGGCTATTGTGGAAGGCACCAGTCTCCCAGATGTAGCAGCAGACTTAGCCTTTGTTACGGGCACTACATATGCAGGCAAGCACGTCGGTTCTATATTCGGGCCAAAAGGAGCGGCGGCTGGCGGAGTGTTAGGCAATATCTATGGCTCCCTTGTAATTTGGGCCAGCAATAACAGCCCTCCGCCGCCACCGCCTTCCGCGCCGCAAGATATTGCTGATCGGTGATTATAAAATGAAGAAATTTTTGCTCACAGTAATTTTTATTGCTGTAATTCTATCTCTGGTTGCATGTGTTTCTCCAGCGTTGCCGGAGCAAGTAGACCCGGCAATGTGGTCTATTTCTGCGTCCCCCCCCCCCTTAACAGAAGATGCGTTTCATCTTCTACATCTTCGTGATGACGAAGATATCTATATTCATTTGGGCATGACAAGGGAAAATGCTCGAATCGCGTTTCCAAATCTGGGAGTTGAAGGTTCGGGAATATTTCCACAATGGGGCTCTATTCGCTTTGATGATGATGATCGGATAGATCAAATCATGATTTTCGTAAATACGGTTACTGGAAACCCTTATGCTATGCTATGGACAACGCCAAGTGGAATTGCACTAGGCTCCCATTGGAGCGAGATTAATGAGCGATTTGATTCTAGCTATAACCGTTCTTCTCTTGATGGCGCGTTTCGCCTCTATTTTACACGCAATCATATTCCAGTTCATCCTGAATCAGAAGAGTGGGAATATAGGTCTTATTATGTAAGCCTCACAGGGCGTAATGATGAAGGAAGAATATTTTCGATCACTATAGAAAGCCGGAGAGAGTAGGCATGAAGAGATTTTTGTTTACAGCACTTCTTATCGTTGTAATTCTATCTTTGGTTGCATGTAGCAGTTCTGAATTACCCGAACAAGTAGACCCTGTAGCTTGGTCTATTTCTGCGTCCCCCCCCTGACGGAAGATGCATACCATTTTTTATATCTGCACTTCACCAGTGAAGATATATATCTTTATTTGGGTATGACTAGAGAGGAAGCCAGAAATTTTATTCCACAAATCGAAGATCATAATCCAGCAATATTTCCACAATTGGGATACATTAGTTTCAATGATGATCGGATAAGCCAAATTGTGATCTTTGCCGCAAACTGGACAACACTAGGCGGAATAACCGCTGGCTCTTATCAGAGTGAATCGGAAGAACGATTTGATATGAGCTATAATCATCTTTCATCTCCTACTGGTTCATTTTTCGTTTATTTTACACGTAATCATGTCCCGGTTCATCCTGAATCGGAAGAATGGGAGTATAGGTCTTATAGTGTGCTTTTTCATGTGGATAATGCTAGCAACAGAATAGTTTCGATTAGCATAAGAAGCAGGGGAGAGTAGGCATGAAGAGATTTTTGTTTACAGCACTTCTTATCGTTGTAATTCTATCTCTGGTTGCATGTAGCAATTCTGAATCACCCGAACAAATAGACCCCGTAGCTTGGTCTATTTCTGCGTCCCCTCCCCCCCTGACAGAGGATGCATACCATTTTTTGTATCTGCATGGCGTTCAAGAAATCTATCTTTATCTTGGAATGACTAGAGAAGAAGCTCGAAATTTCATTCCTAACATTGGGGATGGCAACTCAGTATCCTCTCCACAGTTTGGGGCAATTGGATTTGATGATGATGACAGAATAAATCTAATTATGATCTTTGCCGTTAGATGGACAACACCAAGCGGAATTGTAGCGGGTTCTTATTGGAGTGAACTGGAAGAGCGGTTTGATACACGCTACAATCTAATTTCTGGCGACAGTGGGTTTTCTGTCTATCTTACACGCAACCATGTTCCGGTTCATCCCGAATCGGAAGAATGGGGATATAGGTCTTATAGTGTAAGCTTCAATGGGGATAATAGAATAGGGATGATTACTATAGAAAGCCGGAGAGAATAGACATGGAGAACATAGTCTGGCGCCGCCACAACAGCCCACCGCCGCCACCGCCTTCCGCGCCGCAAGATATTGCTGATCGGTGATTATAAAATGAAGAGATTTTTGTTTGCAGTATTTCTTATCATCACAGTTCTATCTCTGGTTGCATGCGCCATCCCAGCGTTGTCGGAGCAAGTAGACCCAGAGATGTGGTCTATTTCTGCATCCCCCCCCCCTAACAGAAGATGCGTATCACTTTTTGTATCTACATGGCGTTCAAGAGATATACCTTTATTTGGGAATGACTAGGGAAGAAGCTCGGAATTTCATTCCTAACATTGGGGATGGCAACTCAGTATCCTCTCCACAGTTTGGGGCAATTGGATTTGATGACAATGATCAGATAGATCAAATTATGATCTTTGCTGTAAGATGGACAACACCAAGCGGAATTACAGCCGGCTCTTGCTGGAGTGAACTTGAAGAGCGATTTGGTGCAAACTATAATCTTTCTTCTCTTGATGGCACATTTCGTGTTAACTTTACACGTAGCCATATTCCAGTTCACCCAGAATCAGAAGATTGGGCATATTGGTCATATAATGTGCGCTTTACTAGAGATAACGATAGCAACATAGTAGGCATGATTAGTATCAGAAGCAGGACGGAGTAGAGAATGGAATTAGCAATAACCCCAGCATACTCGCTCATAAAGGCTGCAGTGGGAGGTTTTGGTGGCAATATCGGGCAAGCAATAAGCTTAGGCTCGGTATTTGGGTAAAGCGTATGAATAAAATGTTTCTTTGCCATGATCCCAGAGCAGGAAAGACCTACTTTATTGGCCCCAAAACGCAGAGGTTTTATAGTGTTCATGAAGGCACGCTAAGTGCATTCTTCACCTTAGCAATAATTACCTTGCCTACACTCGTTTTGGGAGTAGTAAGAACGATTGATGAGCTTTGGCATTTCTCTGGAGCAATCATCAATGGTTTCATGCTTTTTCTTTCCGCCATTGTAGCATGTGTTGTTCATATTATTCTAAAGAGAGTATTCGAAAAAAGATATGACAAAAGACATTTTGCGCCGCTTTACTTAGATGAATCGGAGAAAAAGCGTATTTTAAGGAAATCAATGGCGAGGAGCAAGTTGTTATTGGTCGTTACGATAGTATTAGCACTACTTTTTGCTTTCTCTGCAAATGATTTTGTACAAACATCCTCTTTCTACTCCTATTTTGCGGCAACGGTGGTGTTAATTGGTCTGGCAGCTTTCCTTTTCGCAGGAATAAAGGCAGAGATTAACAAGGCGAGGTATGTTGCAAAAATGTTAGAATAGGATAGCAGTTAAAATAAGTATGCAAATGATAAAGGATTATATCCTCCCTCTCAGAACATTTTTCTGCTTCATTGAACACTTAGAGCGAAAGCGCGACACTTTGGAAAACTTCACTCAATTAGGTAATCATCATGGAGAAAAAAATACGAGTAGCGTCAGATGTAAAAGAGCATAGTGTTTATGCAATAGGTCAAGAGACAGGTCAATTTTATGTAGCCTCTCTTGAAAAGGGTAAAAAAGTGAACGCAGTTCCCTACGCTGTTGGACTTGTACTCATTGTGATGGCATTGCGTAGTCGAATAAATGCATTTTATATTCCTCGTGCTACAGTAGCAAGCAATACATTGTTGCTTAGTGCATTAATTGTTGTAGCAATTGCGTTCTATTTTTGGGTGAAAAGGTACATTAGAAGAAAAGGTAAAAAAATAGATGAAAATGAGTATCAGGCAGTTT
>Ga0136643_10017335_pt1 | contig 10837 bp, 6 predicted proteins | sample TergutLab28metaG_FD_96883 | JGI IMG/M metagenome (GOLD analysis project Ga0136643, IMG submission 96883) | Labiotermes labralis P1 segment gut microbial communities from Petit-Saut dam, French Guiana - Lab288 P1 (version 3) (version 3) | ecosystem: Host-associated > Arthropoda: Insects >... | reverse complement strand
CGGAAAGTACTGCAATGTGAAGCTTGAAGCCTGAGCGGTGGGGATCACCGCTGGTTCAAGAGAAGTAACAGGAAGAAATGCCTGTGACAGGAGACATGCATATTTTGTAATAATAATAATAATAATAATAATAATAATAATAATAATAATAGGGTTATAAGGGGTAGTGATGCATAATACTATAGCCTATCCTACTCAACAGTCATCCTCACCTTCTCGTGGTATACTCTGTTCTCACAAACGAGGAAATGACGACCAAGTCACAGTGGTATAACTGTTTAACCAGGAATGGTGGAAATGCCATCCCTACACATGCCGGTCCAGAGGCTAAAGGTAGCAATCCTACCACTGGACTTACCCTGCTCTGGGCCCGTAACCCATTCAGGGGATATTTTAACCACTGGCACGTCTCACAGAAAGAAGTGGGACAGATTTTCTTTAAACGACAACATGGATGTGGAAAAGGTATCATGATTTAAATATGCAACCTGGAATATTTGAGGGCTAGGAGAGAAAGAAGAAGAATTAGACAAAATTTTAAAGGAAAATTATATTAAAGTTTCAGTAATTACAGAAAGTAAAAGGAAATTGCAAGGAAAGAAAGAGGCTTAACACTATATGGTTATTTACAGTGGAGTGGACAGACACACCAGAGGCCAGTCAGGAGTTATGTTATGGATCCACAAGTCAATATCAAATAAAATAGACCACTATGAATTCTGGAATGACAGAGTTATAGAAACAAGACTGAAAACACAAAGGGGACACCTAACAATATTAGGAGTATATGCCCCAACAGAAGTCAGGGATGAATTAAATGAATTTTATGAAACACTACAGAAGATACTGGATAAAGTGGACAAAAACGATTACATAATGTTGATAGGAGATATGAATGCTAGAGTCGGAAATAATAGTTTGTAACATAGCGGGTACAAATGGAGAAGCTACACTAAATAGCAATGGTAGAAAATTGATAATTTCTACACATTTAATAACTTAAAAATAATGAACACTTTTTTAGCCACAAATAAATTCATAAATTTACTTGGGAAGCAAGAGGACACAAATAAATTATTGATTACTTTATAACAAATATGAAAACTTCAAAGGTAATCCAAGACATTAAAGTCTACAGAAGCAATGAAACAGGTAGTGACCATTACTTATTATGTGCAAAAGTAAATTTTCCACCACAATGGTTAAACTAGAGTAACAAAAAGACCCCATTGAAGCAGGATGAATTTTTTAAAGTAAGGCTGCTAAATGATGAAAGCATAAGATGGCTGTACACCCAAAGAGTGAAACTCCACTTAAGCAATACAAAGGAAGGTTAAATAGACATTGAGAAAGAATGGAAAAATGTACAAAACATATTAAAATCAGCAGCAAATGAAAGTTTAGGAACAATAAAGAGATGAAACAGGAGAAAGTATTTAAAAATATGGGATGACCAAATAAAACAATTAATAGAAACAAAGAAAAAAAATCATACAAAAAAATGGCTGAATTCAAAGAAACTAGAAGATAAACTGAAATACAAAAGAAACACAGCACTGGCTAAACGAGAAGTAAGAAGAAGGCAAAGACTTTCTTGGGACAAATTTGTTACAAATTTAGAACATGACACATATAGGACCCAACCCAAAGTATATAAAACTTTAAAACAAATTAGTAAGGATGTAAAACAAACAGCACGTATTCAAGGAAACATAGACGAAAATGTATTCCTTCAATACTAAGAAAATTTATGGAACACAACAAACATAAATGAATTACAATTAGAATACAACTCAGCTGATTACTCACATGCTTCTGTAACTAGAAAAGGTGTTAAAATTAACAAAAAATGGTAAAGCTCCAGGACAAGATAACATTAACTCAGAGCTATACAAGTATGCACCAGTAGAGTTTAAATTGAGATTACTACAATTTTTAAACAATATATACAGAGAAAAATGCATTCCAAATGAGTGGAGAAATGCTGTTATTAACCCCCATATTTAAGAAAGGTGACAGAAGGGAACCCAAAAACTACAGAGGAATTAGTATTCTCAACACCTGCTATAAGTTATACTCTAAAATCCTTAATATGAAGCTGCAGAAGTACACAGAAGTATTTATGACAGAAACACAAAATGGATTCCGAAAGGGACGGTCACGCACGGATCCAACATTTTGCCTTAAATTACTAATTGAATAAAAGGGAATTAACTTGGAAACACACTTGCTGTTTATAGATTATGAGAAAGCATTTGATAACATACAAAGACAGATTTTATTTAACATGTTGAAATCTAGACATATCCCAGACACATTGCTAAAGGCAATAGTGGATATTTACGCACAATACTGATAAAATTTAACAACAAACTATCAGAACTGGTAGAAATTAATAAAGGAGTATGCCAAGGTTGCCCTTTTTCACCTACACTGTTTAATATGTATTTAGATGAAATAATAACTAAATGGCAAAATCAAGACATAACCAGAATCAAACTTTCAAAAAACCAGCAACTGTGAACGCTGTTATTTGCTGACGACCAAGTCATAATAGGAGACACAGAAGATAACCTACAGAAAGCTGAGCATAAATTAAATCAAATAATAACAGAATATGGTTTAACTATATCTGTACAGAAAACAAAAATCGATGGCATTTAAAGGGCGAGATCCAGTGAGAACTAAAATTGTAATAGATAATAAAATTATATAACAAGTAAAATTGTTTAACTATTTAGGATATATGATATCTTGTGAAGGAGAATTGGACATTGATAACAAATTAAATAACTTTTTGAAAATTACAGTTATTTTCAATAATGTGTTTAGACCACAAAAAACCCTTAAGAAAACAAGAATAAAACTATACAATACACTAGCCCTTCCAGTCTTGTTATATGGCAGCAAAACTTGGACTATTAAAGCAAGTGACGCCAGAAGAATAACAGCAGCAGAGATGAAATACATGAGAAGAACAGCAGGATAAACTTGAACAGATTACAAAACAAATGCACAAATTGCAAAAGAGTTAAAAATAACACCAATTTTGGACAAATTACTGGAATACAAGAGAAGATGGATACAACATGTAAATAGAATGCCTCGAAATAAATTACCCAGGGTAATGAAATACTACTCCCCAACTGGCAGAAGGAATCATGGTAGACCTTTGAAGAGACTTCTGGATACGTGAGACTGGAACGGGCCAACAAGTGGCCCAACTCCATGAAAGATATATGATGATGATGATGATGATGATAACAACAACAACAACAACAACAATAATAATAATAATAAAGGAACCGTTATGTGACCATAGGACATATTTATCAAACAAGAACACACAATACGCACACTGATTCCCCTCCTGAGCACCAAATGTCACCAGCATCTTTGCAAGCTGCCGGTTATTGTTCAGAACAGCCACATCCAGTAGTGACAGACCATCACTGTTCACACTGAAAATGGACAAATTATTTGAGATTAGAGGTATGTAGAGCATAAGGACTTACAGTGTGGTGTCAGCTGTTTGACACCGCTAGCCTGGCACGTGGGTGATGAATGTTTGAGAGAAAAACACTGCATAGTTGAAGAACATGGCGTCTATAGAAATCTGTGAAGGTATAGCTCTTGCGGACATCAAAGATGGTTGATAATTTTGCCAATTGCAACAGTTTAACTGCTTGCAACTATGTTACCAGGATGAGTTGGGTAAGGCATGTGGCACATGTAGGTGACAGGACAAATATAAAGTGCTTTGGTTAAAAAATTCTGAAGGGAAGAAACTACTTGGAAGACCTAGGCACAGATGGGAGGATAATATTAAAGTGGATCTTAGAGAAATAGGACGGATTGCTGTGAAAGAATGCTTGTTCCCCTACAGGGACAACATAAATTAAGAGTGCTTTGGTAAACAAGAGAGAAGTAACAGAGAGGAGGGATGAAATTGTATAACAACAATGTTCGTACTTGGTCAAAATATTTCTAGACTGATCAAATATGGGGGAATGAGATGAACCAGCAAGTAGTGCATGTGCAAAAAATGAGAAATCCATAGACAGTTTTATGTTATTCACATTGTGCATGTTCTTACAATGAACATATCATCCAACAAATGCACTCTGTGATACACCATTCATGACATGTAGCAACTCCTACACATAACAAAGGTATGTAAGCCAATGTGCCAATCTGATGTTCTGTTCCTCTTGATAGGAATGACTAAAAACTTAACAGTGCTACAATGCACACCACTGATGACCATAAATTGCAGTATTGTGATACTAAATATTAAAATGTAACATATTTTAATTCTCTGTTAGGTCCACAGTAGTTAACAGGTAACTGACAAGACAAAAACACATTTGGGTACACACATTAAACTATGATACCTCCATGCTTATGTGGCTGATAAGTTACGAGTTATGATGAAAATCATTTACCTGTTGACATCAACATCTGTGGACTCAAGGATGGTGCGAGCTTTGTCGACATGGCCGTGTTCCACAGCAGCGAACAATGCTGCAAAAAACATAAACAGTCTTTTGCTTATACAAGTTTGGTAATTTGCATTAGGTACACCCTCAGCTCCATACACCAAAACATCAAACTGAATTTAAAATATGTAAATAAATATTAAAGAATTAAAACATAAAAACATAAATAATTACCTGCATTCAATTTTTCATTGACCAGTATAGTATTCAGATTGAAGCAATCAATGTTTTGTTAATGTGCATACACAGTAGCCCACAATCTCAGTCTGCCTAATGTGCATACACAGTAGCCCATGATCTCAGTCTGCCTGATGTGCATACACAGTAGCCCACAATCTCAGTCTGCCTAATGTGCATACACATTAGCCCATGATCTCAGTCTGCCTAATGTGTATACACAGTAGCCCATGATCTCAGTCTGCCTGGTGTGCATACACAGTAGCCCACAATCTCAGTCTGCCTAATGTGCATACACATTAGCCTATGATCTCAGTCTGCCTGATGTGCATACACAGTAGCCCACAATCTCAGTCTGCCTAATGTGCATACACAGTTACCCACGATCTCAGTCTGCCTAATGTGCATACAAAGTAGCCCACAATCTCATTCTGCCTAATGTACATACACAGTAGCCCACAATCTCAGTCTGTCTTGTGCTATGCATTTATGTTCTGATGCTTCCACATTCCCAATCATTTTACGCACTTCTACCTTAAACCTGTGTTCACATTTCATAAGGTTTTACTTCTACATAATCTCTTAGTAAATTAACCGAGAATTTTCAATCCTTCTCAGTGGGTCACTTCATATGTTCTCTGTAAGTCAGTATCTCAGATTCTAAACTGTCAATGGGAGGGTGACTGGTGGATCATAAATTGGAAAAACAACGTACTTTGGAAAGAAGTGACAATTGTCTAATCGAGATGATGTCACAGAATTGGTCTGGGGGGACTGAGAAAAACCATAAAAACCTCAGTTATGATGAAGATCTTTAGGTGCATAACGCTATGTCATTGAGCCAGTGGTTCGTAACTGATGCGTCTTGTACCTGAAGAATGGAATCGTCAACCACACGGCCATGAGAACTCCATATCTTGCAACTTCACTCAGGAAAGCTGGTTTTTGGGATCGAATTCAAATTGGGCATCTCCAAAACAAGTGTACAGCACTACCCCTAAACAAACCTGTTCAGTCTGTATTAAGGAAACAGGGGGCAGCCATTGTGATTCTTACCATGTAAGTGGATATTGATTTTATTTAGCTTATCTAATTTCTTCTTTGTTGTTTTTGTCAGATTCAGCCCATCAACCAGAAACTCCATCCCTCCCTCCTGAGCCTCTGAAAATAGAAATGGTAACTTAAAATGAAATTACAGAACATAACAAACAGAAGTAATACAACTAAAAGCAACATGGAAAGAAACTTCATCATTTTGACAGCACAAAAACTGGTATTCACTAAAATGTCATTAATAAAAGGAATTCATAAAAAATTATAAAGAAAGTTAATGTACAAACACATTCATGCAGAACTGAAAGTATAAATCAAGACACTACGTACTGCAATACACTGATTACACTGCTGAAGATTTGTGACATACCAATAATGGAGTCAATCAAGCAAATTACTGGAGGTTACTCTATGCTGGAAGGTGACACCATGTAGTCTGGTCTCCATCTTTAAGGGAAGATGGAAACATCAGGTTTCTCCAAAATTCTGATCCCTGTCCATCAAACTACACGGTCTCACACCCCATTAGCCATTGCCATAAGAGATTGAAGGCTAACATCAGAATGAATACTCAACGGACCATAAATTGGCAGTGACAACTACCACACACTAGTAACATTAACTGATATGTCAACTGCAAGCACCACTGTTATATGTAGATATATAGGTGACTCAAATGAAAATTTTAAAACATCTTAATGCACTAATTTATTGGAGAAAAGTTTGATACAGCTCTGTCATGTTTCAACATACTACAAATCAACCATACACAGGACATGCTTCTAATGCATACTTGCTGTGCCTACAGCTGAACAGAGCAGCCTTGATTCTTTTCAACACTTCAAAGGTTTTCATTTGAGTCACCCTCATGTCTACTGATGTGCACCAGCCATAAAAATGTGCTTACAAGACGCAAATGGATCTCAACGTACTGGATTTAGAGGAGCCCAGAGCCCACATAGAATTCCGCCGCTTAGTGCCCACACTTGAGCTCATGGGCAGAAACTCTTGTCGTTGTAGAAGCTCTTGTTGCTGCAGAAACTCTTGTTGCTGTAGAAACTCTTGTTGCTGCAGCAACTGTTCTAGCAGTGAAGAACATCTTGACATTGAATTAGATTTCTGTCGCATGTACATCCTCTGTGGACTGCTCAGTCTTTCTGCAGATGTCTGCCAATGCTGCTCCTGTTGTTCTACTAGAACCTGTGAAGCAGTGCATTGTGTTTGCTGTTCCTGTCTTTCTTTTATATCTAAAATCCATGTAGCTTTTGATGGTTGATTTTCTTCTACTGTTTCTTCATTTTTTGGTGACTCACTGCACACTGTTTTGCTCTTACCCTTTTTATTCTTCTGATATGTAAAGCGAAGTATCCAGGTTGCTTTGGATTTATGTTCTTTCTGTTTTCCCACACCAGCAGAAGTTGATTTCAAACTCTTTCTGTTTTGTTTAGAGAAAACTGCTAACCACGAGGCTTGTGAACTTGTTTGCTTTTGTTGCTGTTTGTGTTGTTCTTGCTGAGGTTGGACAAGGGGCAGGGATTGATGTACTGTAGGGTCAGCACTGGCAGGCACTCTCGCAGTCTCAACTGTGGGCTGTAGATTCACATCCTCATTCCCAGAAGAACTTGTAATACTGTTGCTGCCAGCACTAGCAGCTGCTGTACAGCATGTAACACTGTTGCTGGCAGCAGATACACTTGAGGTATGCCATCGAGCTCCAATAAGCCTTAGTGAAGATCGAACTGATCTTGAACGACGCACACCACTAGAGGACCGTCGGCGTTCAACTACACTGGCGTCTTGCATTTTCTGTGTGTATGCACTGTATATGGACCTTTAGAAGTATGCACTTTACAGAACCATAACACTTTTCTGTTTGCAAGCCACAATTTGTTCACACAGTTTTTGAATATTTTGTTTTTGTTTGAATTGGTAATGCCAACAATATCCACATTGGCCTTAGTTGTTTTTCCCATCATCCTGAAGGCAATATATAAAGTGTCCACTGATATATGATGCCGTGACAACTGGTCATTAGTTACAGCCATTTTGAAGGAGTTTGCTACCTCCATCTTCAGGGTAGTCTAAGGAGAGTAAATTTCATGGAACAATGGCTGCATTAGATAGAGAAAAAGCAGTTTAGATGATTGTTGTAGCAAGCCAATCAGAGAAGAGGTGTTGTGGTGGGGTGGAGTCATGGGTAGAACACACCTGAGAAAGACAGTGTAAAAGTGAAGCGACAAGAAAAAGGAATTGAATGAAGAAACTGAAGAAGAAGGGCATCCAAACGAAAAATCTGAGGAGAAAGGGAATCCAAATGAAGAAAGAAATATTAATGTAACCAGTCTGCCATGCCAATTAATCGCCTTGGGTCATCCTTAAAATGGAGGAGGCAAGCTGCTTAATGTCAGTAATTACCCATCAACACGGCGTCATATCCCATCTTCATCAAAAGTGCCGACACTTACGACACATATTTCTAACTGCCCTGCATTTCTTAATAAATCCACATATTTTGTTGAACTTGATCAAAATGTGTAAATACAAACACAATGACTGAATGACTGGTGTTAAACCTTTACAGCACAGTTGTAACTATGCGTACCAATTCCATCCAGTTCAGGAACTCCATATTCTGCCCACATAGTGTATTTATATTTTTGTGCAGATCTGAGAACAAACAGTGATTATTGCCCTATACAGCATTAACTGATTGGTTTTTAGAACTGAGATATAGAGTGTTTACTGTCCGGTATGGACTGGATATCTACATGTAATGTATATTAAACCTCAAAGCCCAGTGGTACCACTAGTTTAACATTCAACAGTTCTACATTCTGTCCACACAGTATATTTATGTGTTTTGTGTGGATATGAGAACAAACAGTGATTGTTGCCCTATACAGCATTAACTGATTGGTTTTTAGAACTGAGATATAGTGTTTACTGTCCGGTATGGACTGGATATCTACATGTAATGTATATTAAACCTCAAAGCCCAGTGGTCACTATATGTACCACTAGTTTAACATTCAACAATTCTACGTTCTGCCCACACAGTGTATTTATGTGTTTTGTATGGATCTGAGAACAAACAGCGATTATTTCCCTATTAAGCATAAACACGTGGTCTTTAGAACAGAGACGCAGTATACTCTGGGTAAATGACCAACTTGATGCACAATTATGTTATATAAAACGTTTATTATTATTATTTATTATTATAATAAACGTTTTACATAACATAATGAATAATAATAAACGTTTTATATAACGTAATTGTGCACCAAGTTGGTCATTTACCCAGAGCTGTACCACGGTGCACAGTCAGCAAAACATAAATTTCAAAAGAGATGCACTATGTTTTCTGTGAGGTAGGAACTAAATTTTTAAGGTGCTGCATCCCAGAAAACAGAAATCTCCACCATCGACATAACCTCTGATCTCACTCAATATTTAAATATTATTTAGACGAAATTCGGGTTCAAAGGCTTAAGAGACGTCAGTCAGTCTGTCAGTCAGTCAGTCTTGTCTATCATGCTTTGGTCTAGGGTAGAGGACGTGAATCTGAAGGCAGGACGTTCCCCATCTACCAGACTGCACCACGCCACAGATCTAATCTGTACATTAAACTATCTTACTTATTGGTGGCTGTTTCCTAACCATTGTGTAGCTGGGTCTCTCTTTCTGGGTGATAGAGCGGCCGAAGCTTGATGCTGCCTACCCACCTCTACCTAGTACCGCAGCTAAGAATGAGTGGAGCCATACCTCCACTCCCCATACGCCATCAGGATGTGAGGCTTAAATAATGCACTGGGACAATCGAGGAAAAATGCTTAAGTTTTCGGTCCAACACAACACATATTTTCAGGTACAGGGACAAGTTTACCTTTACCTTACTTCTAACTGAAAACGATACAAATACATTAGTTTATGTAAAAATGCTGTGTTGATAATTTTATAACCGGTGGGAACAATTATTTGGTTATAAGGTCCAAAATTATTTTCTGAAATGTAGGAATACATATGTTTCCGAATGAAGGAGGTCAGAAGCATCTGGTATGGGATACAAGAGGTCAGTGGGATAGCAAAGACAAGGATAGTTACAGGGCATAGACTGAAAGTCATGTGTGAAGTAGAACGGACAGATAACTGAAGAAAGAGACAAGTAGAGGTTAGAATAGGATAGAAGTGCGGTAAGCATTTACGAAAGAGAATTCTAGTTGTTATGTACTTGTCAACGTCAAGTTTAATGGGGTTTTGAAGTCTGCTGGGACAGCCAAAATTCAAGGGTTTGACACTTTTTCGAAATGTAAATCACGAGGGGGTGGATACCATGTTATTCCCGGTAGCCCATCCAGTAGAACATGTTTATACGGGGATTACATCTGTTTAGTTAAAAGATACGCGCCAGTCATTAGGAACCAATGGGGAGAAAGAAAAAATTTTAAAGTTTTAGGCCTATTACGAGATTGGTAAATTTACGGAGGACCAATCAGACTAGTAGGCAAATGAAAGTAAGGGGAATTTTGAAACAAGGAAAGTAACTTCGCATATTGTAGCGTACGAGACACAAGTTTTTCGATTGTCGTAGGTGGAGAACGCGCGTGTGCAACGCTCCGGTTTTAGGCCAGATTAACAGAATAAATTAGATAATTAGAAATTTATAAGTGTTCTACGGGGGTACAGTTTTAAAACAAATAATGTTAAATTGGACATACTTGGTATTACCAAGTTTCGGACAATATAAATTTATTATTCCTTAAAGGTTAAATGCAATGAATACGCTACGTGAGAGAGTGATCCTTGCTACATTTATCGTATGCAATAAAAACCTGTACAAAATTAGCGCCCAGTGACTGAAAATAAAATCACAACAGATTCTCCAGATTGTCAATTCAGCAAAATTGTATCAATAGTTCATCTTCACCAAGCCCATCACACTTAAACCATGGTAATCCCTGAAAATTAGGTCTCATGCGAACCGAATGAGCAAGAAAGGTGAGCCGGACGTTTATAATTTTCTGCTGACCCTTGTTACTCCATTTTGTTCAGCTGTCGCTACTCCATTTTGTCGCTCTCTGTCGCTCGCTACACAAAGTAGTCCTGGT
>Ga0136643_10017332_pt1 | contig 10837 bp, 8 predicted proteins | sample TergutLab28metaG_FD_96883 | JGI IMG/M metagenome (GOLD analysis project Ga0136643, IMG submission 96883) | Labiotermes labralis P1 segment gut microbial communities from Petit-Saut dam, French Guiana - Lab288 P1 (version 3) (version 3) | ecosystem: Host-associated > Arthropoda: Insects >... | reverse complement strand
TGATCTTTAAATTTTTGGATAGCAACCTGGAAGACAAAAGATTCTGCACCGAATGATAGCAAGCATTTCCTGACCTCAATCTGCTCTTAATTTCTTCCGCAATAGAATTTTTATTTGTTAAAGCTGTTCCCAAATATTTAAACTCTTCCACCCTCTCAAATGTACTATTATCAATCCTCACACTCTGATTTCGTCCTGCATTCTGATCTTGAGACATGACCATGTACTTAGTTATATCAGCACTTACTTCCAGTCCAATCTCCCTAGCAGCAGCTACTAAAGTTTCTGCATTTTCCTTTAGAGTAGCTTACACACTATCATGTGCCCACATTACGTCCCATCACATCACGTCACTCATTCACACACACACACACATATACGCACACACACACACACACACACACACACACATATATGCACTTCATAAGAATTGTTGAGATGGTACAGGAGAATATTTGGACCTAAGAGGAACAATTAACAGAAGGCTGCACAAGAAACCACAATGAGGGTCTTTAATCTGTGCAACTAATGAATTATTATCAGGTTAATCAAACGAACAAGGATAAGACGGACAGCACGTGTGAGAAACGAGAAACAAATAGTTAACCTACACACTTTTGGAGGGGGGGGGGAACTGACAGGGAAGGTACAACTTCGGAAACTAAGGAGTAAATGGGAGAGTAATAATAAAATGGTTCTTAGAGAAACATGTTGCGCCGATGAGCACAGAATTCGTAAGGCTTGGGACAGGGGCCAGTAACAGCCAGTCTTCCACACAGACACGTCTCGATATATTACACTTCTTACGTTTCAGACGGAAGAAAAACTGTGGCAGAGAAATGGCCAACATCGCTCATGCTAAACCCAGGCATTAAACATGGTCCTGAGACACTTCAATCTCCCTGCAATTACAACAGCTTACTGTAACATTTATATTGTAATCCTTCCAAGCAACCATTCCTCATAAAGTATGCTCACCAAGATTCTGTGTCAACTGCTTATTTCCCATATCCTGGCTACATATCCAGACATTGCAACCCCCTAGACTGCATTAGTTTAACAATCGTATTTGGTGATTTGTACAATCCAAGAAGCTCTTTTTAAAAACAACATGCATACTTCACATTTCCTAGGTAGGTCTACAGACATTATTAACCTTTTAAAGCCTAGACTTGCTTTATGTACCACAGGCTTTAACATTCATAAATTCTGTTCTGCCCACAATGCATTTATGTGCTTTGCATGGATCTCATAACAAACAGCGATTATTTCTCTTTATAGCACTAAGTTCTCGGTTTGTAAACCGAGGAACAGAGTGTTTACTGTGCGGTACGGAATGGCTCTTCAACTCAAACAGATATAGTTTCGTCCTTAAAGGGATAACAGTTTGTTTTCCACTATATATAATTCACGTATTTTGTTACGGTAAGAGAATAAGTTTATACTCTTAAAGAATAAGTACTTTGTATTGCTGATATTCAGTGTACAAGGGGGATATTTTTAGTGAACAATAAGAATAATTTATACTGCAGTTGCTGTTTTCTATAAGGGCTTGTTCAGCATATTTAGAGTTAGGTTGAAGGTTATGGAAATACTGTAACAAAGCTTTGTATCATGCAAAATCTTTGAAAATTCTTCAAACCTCTTTTTTTTTATGCCACGCAACAACATGACAACCCAAAAACACATTTTGCTCTAACGACCAAATAACGAAACTTGAGACGTAAACCTTGTATACTGAAAAGGCATAAATGGACTTAGTACAACTTAAATATTTTGTAAGAAAACAAAAGTCAACTCATCATTGTTGATTTTTAACCGCAACACAATGTGCAGCATTTCTGACTGTTTCACAGCTCAGCCAGAGATTGTTTTGTAACAAAAGAACTTAGACTTCGCCATGTGAACAATTCTGTTGTTATGTGAGAAGTTCAGCAATGCAACTAGGAAACCTCTAAAAGATAATGACAGGGAAAGCCACCTGCAGTGACTCAGCTGAATGCACCCCATGTGATTCATGGCTCTGATCGTATTGCCCTTCAGCAAAATCTTTTTTACACCGGACGAGGAACCACAGTATGGTTACTAATTTGACAATGCATCCCCTCGAGCTTTTTTTTGCTGGTCCCATCGTCAGTATGTTAACCTTTCGCACACAAGTTTCAACTGGCACAAGATAGGATCTGTTGGCACACCACAGCGACCCAAGGGTCGTTAGAAGGTCGTCTCAGGTGTTGTCGATGTGTCATCAGGCTATTTGCAGGAGAAACCGCACATGCATGAAAAGGATCGTCACTGTGAACGGTGCTGTCATCATGACACATCTTCGCAAATTTATGCTCCAGGTATGCAAATATTTATGTAATGCGTAAATTATTATTCCCTTCACATGAAATATAAATGTTGGGAATTCCTTGCCAATCGTGGGCTAAGAAATTAATTTATGGCTCTATGTGGACCCAATTATCTGCACTGCTGGTATGCTTTGTTAGCCCATGTAGTGCCTAATACACCTGACGCTGGTACTTGTTATCTGTCAGATATTTATGTATAAAATACTAGTATAAACACCAATGAGACATACAAAGCCTAGAAGGATATACAAGACCTACTCTGTATTTTAGCGACAACATGGATAGCCTACATAGCTCAGTCAGTTTGGTGACGGACTGCCGGTTGGACGGAGTTAGACTTTTCATCACCGTGTCCAAACCGGCACTGGAGCACACCCAAACTCCTTGGGTGTAAAGTGGCAGGAGCCTGAAGCCAAATTATCCCCTAAACCTAGTTCCAAAGTTAATGGATATACCTTCACTTCCTCATTCATTATCTTTATTTTTTGCTATAAACATCGTGAACGCAACATGAAATGGCACCGACCTTCATAGCCTTGCTTCCACCCCCGCCGCCTCCGCCACCGCCACCTCCTCCACCACCACCAGAATTAATAAAGAGGGACTCTGTCCTTTTGGGCTGTCCTGGTGAAGGGATGATGTCTTGCCCCAGTGTCCTGTTGCGCAAAACGACTTCCTCGAAGGGGCCCTGCTGAGCGCCCAGCGAGTTGGGAATGCTGTAAAGAGGCGCGCCCACAACTGCCCCGTTACCCGCGGATGGGGTGCTGCCACGTGTCGCAGAGGGGCCCCGCAATGTGCGGTCCACAGACACCTCTCTGCCACCAGGAACAGTGGGAGGTGCAGCCTTGTCCACGGAGGACTGTCGAGAACCCAGACCGCCCAGTCGCGACGCCGCACGTTGGTATCGGTCCACGCTCGAGTCCCGGCTCGGCGGCCGCTTGTAGTGGTCGAACCGGTCATTCATTGACTGTTGGTAGCCAAACGCTGGCATTTCCTCAGGAACCGCAGTAGGCTGAAAGAAATACGAACCGTTGCCCAAATGAAAGGCAGTTCCTCTTTGTGAAAAATAACAAAAATTTTGAAAACAAACATAAATTGGTTATCAAAGCTCATGACTTGCTCATCAGTTCCCATACCTCGATGCTGGCATCATGACTGCGACAGAATTCACAAAGATATCACTAAGATGGAGACACATCTAGATGACCAAAATGATAAGGTCTAACTCAGAGATGGAAACTTCGTGAATAAATATTCGAAAATAAAACCTATACATTTGCCTGGACACAGAAAAGAAATGTTACTGAATTTTGTCAAATGCAGTTAATATTTATCCTATAGCAGCATGGAAATTTTACTTGTTCCAGCAAGTGGGAGGCTCTGTAGTTTTTCATCGAGTCAACTGCATGCATTAGAAGCTTCTGCCAACACACTTAACAAATGTTGATTTTTTTAAATTTTTATTCATAACCGTCACTTTCTGTTGGTGGCTGGTGGTAAATAAAGCAGCGACATTTGGGACAGCTTGTATATACAAAACTGGAGAGTGGAGAGATACTAGTAAAAACAGAGAAGTTTGTGTTTGCTATGAAAAGTGTAATAATAATAATAATAATAATAATAATAATGTACTGAGGATGGCAAAGATACATTTCCGAAAAATGTAAGATGTCAGTGACCTTAATTACAATTCTAATAAAATTTTAAGGAATCCTGCTTTTGAGAATTTTTATTTTGGACGTAAAATTTTCAGTTATATAAACAGACAGTTCATACTGTGCTCACAAAATCCGTGACTGGATCAAATTCTGAATCAATCTTACACTTACACCCAATTTTCCCCATACCGCTTTAATATTATGTTGTCCAGTGTACTGGTTTCAGGTCCAAACCAAAACTTGCCTTAATTTCTATTATCACCCCTGCACACTAAACATTGTGCCCATATAAATATGTTTTTAGAATCACTATAAGAAATTTTGTTAACGTTTCTGTATTGTGATCTACTTATAGAAACAAACCTTAATTCTTGAATTACGACGCAGTGATATATTTGAGCCACCAGTAGTGGCTGCAGGGCTGCCCACAGACGTTGCATTTGGATTATTGACAGAAGCGACTGGTGTGGGGCCCTCATCGTTCTGAGAAGGCAACTGTGGTAGCTTGGGGTTTGCAGCAGAGATAGCATTGGGGACACGGTTTGGCACCTGATCCTGCTTGTTCATGTACGGCTTTCCTGCTTCTGAGTCTGTGGTCATATTAGCCATATGCACAGACTTCCCAGATGATGTGTAATGGGGTTGCTGGTTAGGTTGGTATGGTTGCTGGTTGTGTTGAAAGCCTTGCTGGCTATGTTGGTGGGGCTGCTGGTTATGTTGGTAGGGCTGCTGGTTATGTTGGTGGGGCTGTTGTTTTTGTTGGTTGGACAGTTGGTTGTGTTGGTTCGACTGTTGGTTCTGTTGGTAAGGTGGTTGAGCTGGTTGTTGCGTTGTCTGCTGCTGTACAACCGACTGATCATTGGATTTCTGAAGAATGGACTTGGCAGGAAGTGCGTCTTCTGGTGGTGGTCGGTGTTTGATATGGTCTCTGGCCCGAAATTTGTCCGGCCCTGCAAACACCATCAAGCTTAACTAAAATTTGCTCTTCCATATTCTGTACATTACCAAATGGCTGTACGGTAACATAATTCAAAGATGAAACACTGCCAACAGACAAGCCCAAAACTGTCAACTTTTTTGACCCAGGTTCAAGCAGCTTCTTTCCTAGTGATTCTTCTTCATTTTACTACCATATTCCATTTTCATTCTTCTAAATTGCTGCTTTCTAATGGATCTGACAACGAAGAGGGTATACTTTTCATGTCTCCTGCATTTGGATTACATATTCATCTCACTGATTTCAACATCCTAACAACAGATCATACCAGGTGAGCTTTGCATATTAAACTTCCTAATCACACATGTATAATACAGTCCACATATGGTAATTGAAGCCCTTCTCTGATATTAGGAGACCACATTTCATAAATAAAGTGGCAAAATTTCATACGTGCACATACACACTCATGTACACACACTGTAAGCAAAACTATGTCCATATTTCATCTGGGTTTATCTTTAAAGAATGTAATGGCATAATAAATTGCATATTTCACAAACGACACATCTTTACTAAACTTCTGCTTAATAATTCTAACCTTGTGCATCTTCTACATCCATTCCAATAAACATCACAAGTTGAGTGAGCAATAACAGGGTCTACAATTTGAGGTTTCAAGCCAGTGGAATTCATGGTGTGGCCTTCTGCGAGGCAGTATAACCTTCCAAAACATCCAAAACTATCTACCAGACCACTAGAACACTGTATCACAAGCACAGCATAGTTTGAATGATAGTGTATTGTGTCTTAACTGACACATGAAATTTACTACACTACAAAAAAAGAACAATTAAATTGTGTTAGGTATTAATATCATCATAAACTAGCCATTATTACATTTTGTATTATTTTATTTCCTCTGGAGCCGCATAATGATACAACCACGCGCTTTATGGATTATACAGCTACACTGCCAGAGAGCAGACAAAGGTAAACTCGCTATTACGTGTGTGTGTGTGTGTGTGGGTGTGTGATTTCTTAGCAACAACCTCACTGACAGAAGGGACAAACAGAACGACAGTACAAAGCGCGCGCGTGTATGTGTGTATATGAGTGTACACATATATATATTTCTTTTTCACGGCTCAAGAAGCCCTAGTTGACCAGGGAATCCTCACTGTACATATTTAATTATCACACTCAGGCACACCATACTCGGAAGGACTCCCCTGGACGAGTGATCAGCCCAAAGCAGAGGCCTCTACCTGACAACAAACAACTCTCTCAAGAGACCATATCCTCTGTGGGATTGGAACTCGCAATCCCAGCAAACGAGCGGCCGCAGACCCACGCCTTAGTCCGCAAGGCCACTGGCATCGGCATGACGTACATATATATATATATACGGGACTAAAATGTGACGGATACAGAACAAATTTAAATGAACGTCTTAATTTGCGAGTTTTGAGGTTTTTCATACCAGTGTAATCGAAGATTCTGTAATGTACATAAAAAAATTTATTTGTATTTGCTATTAGGCAATCCTTGTAACATTATATGCCGAAATAAATTCCAGATTTTGTTCTAAATAAGACTTGTTCTACTTTATTTCGTCTGCCATACCGGGGAAAAAAAATCGTTCTATCAAATACATGGCCTATGTATAACTCAAAAACATTCAAATTAGTCCAAAATTCTAATTTTATAAAAATTCGCTACAAAAAAACAAATTTTCATACAAAGAAACGTTTACACAGAGAACTGCGCTCTTCTGGGTTATTACGCAATGATAGTGGTAGTTTCTTACCGACGTTTCGGGACAAACTAAGGGCCCCCTCTTCAGGATTGAAGAGAATGCTATTCAGGGTTCAAGACTTTCTTGAACTCTGACGATGGGACCGATAGGTTGTCCCGAAGCGTCTGTAAGAAATTACCACTACTCGCTGCGTAATAACCCAGTAGACAGCAGTTCTCACCTACTTTCGCGGCGGAAGCCTGAAACCACGCAAATGTTTACACATCACACACACACACACACACACACAAAGACACAAGTACGCATACATTAAGTACCATACACACACACACACACACATACGTTGACACACAATGCGCTGTTCACAAAAGTGAAAGGAGTCTACTTCACTTTGGCTATATACTGGTAGTTCACGTAATTTGAATTTGGCAGAAAGTCTTCTACACGTCTCCAATGCTAGGAGCACATTTCACAGCCACATTCTGAGACGGGTTATTTTGGGCCTTAGGATCGGGGCATTACCTGGCTGCTGGAAGTCAGGGGCGAACTGTTTGGCTGTGGCCCTCGCAATGTCGGAATCCTCCCGCGCGTGGTCCGCCGCCATGTCTGCCAGCTCCGCCTTGCCTCGAGCCGTCGCCGTCCTGCGAACACGATCCAAACAGCTCTCTAAGCCCACCCATAGAGCAGAATCCACAGTGTCGCCAAACAGGAGAGTTGCAAGGAAGAAAACCATACAGGGCATCATACTTTAAACTCCTTAAATGAAATTAAATTACACAATACTGGTCGCACCACAAGATATGTTACGTGAATATACAGCACATATACAGTCAGTATGTACCAGTAATATGTGGTTATATACACGTACTATAAAAGGCTGTCTCAGTCACTCACAATACAGATACGCGGACCGCATTCTGTTCCTAACACTCACGTTAAATGTCGTACAAACATGGTCGCAACCCTTCTGTTAGAAAAGTGGGCAACGGAAGAAATACGTCAGTTTCCAGAATACGTAGGCCTAACATCAGTAAAGCGACAAACTGCATGGTTTTAAGCACGATGGAGCTCATGATCATTCTACCCGCAAAGTACATCACCTTGTAAGGCAGTCTAAAGTGCCCACATTACTCCAGTCAACGACCTTTCAACGCACATGGAAGGTGTGGAAACCCCCAAAGTGCGTGCAGGCTACAAAGCAGCGTTTAACACAACAACGCTAATTTTCCAAGGAAAATTAATTTATTTTGTGTGATTAGAGTACGGCAACTAATAAGATCTGCGTTATATTGGGATTTTACGCAACGCATAATGGCAGTTTCCACCGACGTTTCGGGCCACCTATCAGTCCCATCTTCAAGGGCAAAGCAGTCCCGCGGCGTAAGCCTGAGATTACGCACATTGTAACTATTAACATTAGTAAAACTTAATATGATAATTATAATTTAACTTGAGGGCATACAACATTTTCCTAGAATGGAAAAGTCAATGAGAGGCTCGCCCTGCTTCTTGAAAACTGGTATTTTTTAAGAAACGCGTGGAATTTGATTCTATACAATCACGATTGAAATAAAACCGCACTAATTAGAACCTACTTAGAACTGGAAAAGGAGGAGAGACGGTGGAGCGCACCACTCTGTGGTGCCTCTCTCCTCCCACTGTAACGTTTCTACGTAACATATGAGGTACAGTTATGCAAAGTGCATGAATCCCGTTGAAACTAAAATACTGCTTACCAAATTTAACCAAGCGTACGAAGTTGACCAAATAACTAAAATTTGTCTTCATTCCAACGGTGGATCACAAGTTAAACGTGCCCGATAAATATCGCGAGACGTAGACATAGCTTCGGTGATCAGATGCGTCCCACGGTCCGCTGGTTGCTCATCAATGGTTTCACTGAAGACTTACACACGAGACCAGCTTTGGCACTTGACTAAAATGGCTGCGACAGTAATGCGACACGTGCGCTGAACTTTGGCGCTTGACTGAAATTGCTGCGACAGTAATGCGACACGTACGCTGAATTTTGGCGCTTGACTAAAATTGCTGCGACAGTAATGCGACATGTACGCTGAATTTTGGCGATTGACTGAAATGGCTGCGACAGTAATGCAACACATGCCTTGAACTTAGGCGCTTGACTGAAATGGTTGCGACAGTAATGCGACACGTGTGCTGAATTTTGGCGATTGACTGAAATGGCTGCGACAGTAATGCAAAACATGCCCTGAACTTAGGCGCTTGACTGAAATGGTTGCGACAGTAATGCGACACGTGTCCTGAATTTTCGGCGTACCAGAAATTCTAGACGTCACAAGACCCAGTTATGCATTCAGATTAATAAAGAGCGTTTTAAACAATTATCAAGTACTTTTTGAACATTAAAACGCTCTTGTATCGAACTGCACTCACAAAAAACGACATTTCTATTGTTTGTTTTCCTAGAGTTTCCCATTCTGTACATTTAATGAAAATTTTTGGCTTCGTTTGGGATGACAACACAATTTCTACGTTTGTTCTATGCAACCCCAATTAACCATCAGCCTACACATACCATGTTACTGTACATTAACATTTTAAATTCTCGTCTTATCTGCACATATCACCTGCTATAACATGAAGAAATTCCGCATTTTGTCCATGCGTTTTACATTTGTGTTTCGTATACCATTATTTTCCTCCGCAGCATTATCCGATCGATGTTTCTAACGCACAAGAACTGTGTTCTCTGTGACAACTGGAGTTTTTTTGCAAGCCCATCTTCAGAGTCTTGATGTTATATTATACGGGGTGATTTAGGGCAAAGGATCAATATTTTGGCAAAGAAGTTGCATCTACCGTATGCCACTCACCTCGATATAGCGATGTCTGCCTTCTGCAGCGCGAATTTTGAAGCTCGTTGTGCAGCGTTGACAGCAGCATCTATCCTCTCGCGGAACTTTGCTGAGCGGATAAGGAACAAGTGTTTCTTTTTCTGGGAGGTGATGAGAACGTTATTCTTGTACTTGCCCTCTTCCTTGGAACCGTCCCGAAAAGTGGTGACACCGTAGCCGTACTTCTTGTTCGCGAACCACTCGCCCTCGTAGCGCAGTCCGTCCGAACGCTCGCTAATGCCGAACCCCGAGCGCTTGTCATTCTTCCACTCGCCCATGTATGTCTCCGTAACGCTCTCGTCCATCTGTTCGTCCTGCACACAAACAAGTGTAAGAGTGGTCTCCGGTTTCGTCTAGTTCGCTACTTTACTTAGAGCTCTGCCGCTCCATTTGGACCCAAACATATATAGACGTATATTTTAACGAACTATCCACGTACATCACTTGTAATTTTGAATGTGCCTGCCTCAGTAGCTGGGAAGTTCAGTATTAGTGCCATACACAGTCAGTGAAATTAATGTATCACAGGGAACTCACGTCTGTCTGTCCACTTCTTTCACCCCAGAAACGACGTAACAAAATTTCTTACGTTTCAGTCCACACCGTTGTGTTGATTTTCGTCAACATAAACCAAATCGACACAACCACAACACAACAGAAATTATACATATGGGAAATATGATGTTAAAGTCCTAAACTTCGACATGTTTCGGTCAACAAGTAGTCATTTTACAGGAGGGATATTACAATGTCAACACTAACGGAGCAACCGGTAACACAAACCGGCAACAAGTAGACATATGAAACCTAGAAAGATTAAACACACTCTCCACGCATTAATATATTAAGCATTTCATATACGAGTAGAATCAACCCAGTCGTTCCATTACCAATATCGACCGTCGTTATTACGACTGCAGACTACACTACTTATGACAACTTTATGTCATATAGACTACAGAGGGCGTAGTAACAAGATATGTTCCTTCTAAACGACGAAATGTCCGTAGTAGTAGTAGTAGTAGTAGCAGCAGCAGTAGTAGTAGTAGTAGTAATAGTAGTAGATGAAGTAGAAGTAGAAGTAGTAGTAGTAGTAGTAGTAGTAGTAGTGATGTGGTGGTAGTAGTGGCAGTGGTGGTAGTAGTAGTAGTAGAAGTAGTAGTGGTGATGGTGGTGGTGGTGGTGGTAGTTGTAGTCATAGTGGTAGTTGTAGTAGTAGTAGCAGTAGCAATAGTAGTAGTAGTAGTAGTAGT